>VOFC01003752.1_pt1 | contig 21877 bp, 45 predicted proteins | sample 5384161 | NCBI WGS metagenome assembly VOFC01 (sample SAMN12384722, study PRJNA508395) | human gut metagenome | isolation source: healthy gut B | host: Homo sapiens | reverse complement strand
TTTTCCAATGCATCCTTATCATACCTCTCACCCAGAGACTTCCCACGAATGGACTTCTTCATATGTGGCATCCTAAAGGATATGGTTTTATTGGTCTCACGAATCTGCCAATCTTCCACATGCTCCAGATAGTATATCATATGTTCCAAAGATTCTGCATGTTGTATCAACGCATCCAACCTTTCCCGAATCATATCTTTATCTGTCTTAAAATCAGGTTCTGCCTCCTTTCCACGCTTCTCTACCCAATAATCGTTACCAGCAGAGCAAGCCAGCAAATTTACCTGATTGTAACCTTTTAGCATACACTCCCGCATTACCCAACGCTTTGCTGCGCGCATAAACTTGCCGGTGCTTTTATGTTTGCATCCCTGCCTGTATTCGCATGGCTTATCCTGCCAGCGTTCTTTTTGCCCTCATACTTTCTGACGGAATTAATTACAATGTGAACATGAACATTCCCGGTGCCGTTATGACCGTCGGGATGCACCGCCAGAATTGCCTGATGACCCGGCAGAAACTTCTCCACATATTGTTTTCCAAAATCCATTGCCTCCTGCATGGTAATATTGTCTTCCGGTGCAAAACTGATGATATAATGATGAGCTTTTACATCCTTTATAGCATTGTTTTTGCCATAATACCGATTGACCTCAATACATTCTACACCGAAGGTATCAACCTCGCAATTGATACCCTCGATTAAGAAATTATCACGCATTATCATTCGTCCCTTGGCATCCACCAAAGGCTTCATAGTATGCTCATCAAATTTGCAGGTGAGATACTCCACCGCTGCAGAATAATATCTGTTCTTTACCGGTATGTGCTTGATAATAGCCATTATGCACTCCTCCTGTGATGATATTTACCACAGCAGACATCTTCTACCTGTTTCAGCATCCGAAAACGCATATCATTCCAATCCTTTATCACTTCCTGCAAATCATAATATACCGAATAAACACTACCGCCGGCATTCAGATGATGTGTATCTGATTTAGATTGAACCAATCTTACCAAGCTCAGCCGAAATTTCCTTAATACTGCCACATCTCCATACTGTGGTATTTTCCTGCCAAGCGCACACCTTTCTGATATACTCCGACATACTGATGCCTGCCTTATTTGCTTTTTCTTGAATTTTAGCTTTCTTCTTGTGAAAGCCACATATTAAATTGAACTCCGTTTCTCGCCATATAAATCCTCCTCTAAATCTGCTTTATCTATCTTGTGCCGGATACGGCACTTGTCTTTCGCCGTCGCTTACGCTCCTCCCTCCGTTATACGCTCACTCCCTAAGGTCGTTCACGAATACGCGTGCTAACGCTTGCGAATACGCTCCATTTAAGTCGCGAATAGTAGAGCAAGTTCCGCCCCGTGTAGACACGAGGCAGAACTTGTTGGGGATTTGACATCCCCAAACCCCAGCTTCCATATGAAATTTACCACTTACTTATGCACCAACGTTGACAGCAGGCGTACAGCCAATCGCCCAAAGCGATTGCCTGACGTCACTTTGTCAGCCTTAACGATACACAAGAAATTTTAAAAATAACCATAAAAATCGTTTAGGAAATCATCCACCTCATCTGATAGTTCTTCAACTGCTTCCGGTGGTACCATGCCAACATCTGCTTCTACCGTTTCATCAGCACCTGCAACAGTTCTCGTCACCGCTACTAGACCACCTTTACGCACAGTTGCATCCAACATGTTCTGCATCCGCTCCATCATATTGTCTGCTGTAATGCGGGCACATTCCTGTATTCGATTGTCCCAGTCCACAATTCTGTCCGGCTCTGTCTTTTTCCCGATAAAGGCTTTTTATTCCTTCCTGGGAAATGTCAGTTTCCGTTGCATACTCACCTGATGCCAGCAAATAATCAAACACCCGGATTACTTCCTTCTGCGAATAATCCTTATTGCTTAGTCTGATGGTCCAGCGATATCCGTCCTTTGTTCTCTGCATTATACCGACCTACCTTTTATTCATCTGATGAGCTGCTAGAAGCTCATAACCCTTGGCATTCAGTCTGATATCCTCAAGATAAGCTGCATTTTCTCTTGCGTTTCCAAATCTTCTCATAATGGTTGCTCCGCCACCCACATAAATAATGTTAGAATAAGCAAGGTCAAATCCACTTTCGTCCAGCATATCTTCTATATCCGTTGCAAATGCCTTCATTTTTGATACGATAATCTTCTCTACCTCCTCAGGAATTACCACATCCTTACCAAGTATGAAATTCTGTACCACACTTTCGGGAATCCTTCCGCCTGTTGCCTCCGCAACATCTGCGTAGATTTCCTGAAATAGTGTAATTATGGAATTGGGTATGGTGACGCATTTATCCGGTTGTACCTTTCTCTCATCAATACAGATGATATCCTTTGTCCAGGAACCTATATCCGCCACAACATATCGCCCATGCATGTTGCCGATACAGTCTGCCACTGCCGCAAAAACACTGTGGAAAACCATATACATTTTCAATGGTTATGACATAATCCTCCTCTTCGAACTCAATAAAATGCGGACCACCTGTTTCAAATATGCCACCAGCTTCGCTTGCTCCTTCCCGAATCTCTTAAAAGGAACTCCCACACCCAGCACTACACGCAAGGTACGTGGCAATTCTCTGGTTTTAATTTCGGCAACAGCTACTAATGTCAAAAAGGAAGAAATCCTCATCCGCTGTCTTATCCTCTTGAACTGTCTTACGCTCTCCACCGATGCAATAGTAATTGCCATCATAATAAAAACTGTTCTCTGCTACCGGCGGTCTGCCGTTACACCTCACTACTCCGTTACCAAAAATGTGATGTTTGGTCTTCATAAGCGAAACCCATGATCAATGCCGATTACAACCGGCTTGTCCTGTGAATTATTTTCTTCGTACATACTCTGTACCTGCCTTTCTGCCCTGCGGGCGTTTTTATTTTGTAGGTATAGAATATAAAAAATCCACCCAACCTACATTGAATGTAAATTGAGTGGAAATTGAGAGAAAATTGAATTCATAATTTACATTATGAGAAGTTTCAGGATGGAACTGTGAAATGTATTGAGGATGAGATACCATTTGATGTGCCAGAAGGGTGGGAGTGGTGTAGACTGTTACCATTGACAATAAAATAGGTGCAGGTAGCACTCCAACTGGTGGTGCTGCTGTTTACAGTACATCGGGAATCAAATTTATACGTTCGCAAAATGTATATGATGACGGACTTGTATTGACTGATGTTGCGTATATTTCAGAAGAAATAAATCAAAAAAAAATCAGGAAGCATTGTTAAGCCTAAAGATATTCTTTTTAAATATCACAGGTGGTTCTATCGGAAGATGTGCATTAGTTCAGATGACTTTGATATTGCAAATGTAAATCAGCATGTAATTATTATTAGATTGGTAAATCCTGAATTACGAAAATATCTCCACGATGTTATTACCTCTCCGTATATTCAAGAGCAAATACTATCAAGGCAGGTTGGTTCAGGAAGAGGTGGGTTAAGTGCAGAAACATTATCCACTTTTCTTATACCTTTACCCCCCCTATGAATGAGCAAGTTTCTATCATAAAGAAACTACAAGACTGTATTTCATATACTTTAACAATAGCAGATGCACAAAGTGTTTCGGATTTGGTATCGGCAACTAAATCAAAAAATCCTCGACCTTGCTATCCGTGGTAAACTTGTACCTCAAGACCCGAATGATGAGCCGGCATCTGTACTTTTAGAACGTATTCGTGCAGAGAAGGAGGAACTGATAAAGCAGGGCAAAATCAAGCGTGATAAAAAAGGAATCTATTATCTTTCGAGGTGATGATAACTCTTATTATGAGAAGATTGATGGTGAGGTGTCTTGCATTGATGAAGAAATACCATATGATATTCCAGATACTTGGACATGGATGCGTTTAGAAAATTGCTGTGTTAAAGAAATTCGTCGAGGAAAATCTCCAAAATATGCAGAAATCAGCAATGTTATTGTATTTGCTCAGAAATGCAACACCAAATACAACGGCATAGATATTAGTTTGGCTCAATATCTTGACGAGACCACAATAAAACGTTATCCGACTGATGAACATATGCAAGATGGAGATATAGTAATTAACTCAACCGGAACAGGTACTCTTGGACGAGTCGGAATTTATAGAAATACCGATAATACTACAGGTCTCTTAATTGTTCCTGATTCCCATGTTACGGTAATTCGTAGTTTTAGATGCATCAGCTCACATTACCTATATGCTTTCATGAAGGCACATCAAACCGAACTTGAAAAGAAAGGCGAAGGATCAACAAATCAAAAGGAATTAAAGCCACTTACATTAAAAGAAATGCTCATAGCAGTTCCTCCGTTATCTGAACAGAAACGCATTGATAAATCTATAAATGTTGCATTTAGCCACCTAGCTATAATCGAAAAGTGCCTCAATTGAGGCTCTTCTCAATATGCTCTATTGCTGAAAAAGTTACTTTGAGCTTGTTGCAAATATTTTCTTGCTCTTTGGTTGGTGGAATAGGTATAACTGTTAAGAATATCTTCACGAGATATTCCCTGAATAAGCCCCTTGGCAGCTTGTTTGATTTTCGTCATTGAATATTCAATGTATAATGCCAGAAAATCAACATTAAGGCTATAGATATTGCGAATAGCCATAATTTGACGTGCAATGTGAGCTTCCCCAAAGTTATTATGTGCGATTTCCCCGATAGTTCCTTTGCAAGTCAGAAGTAAGTCTCCTCCGAGTAATAACTTGCGGAACGGGAGTCCAACGAACTAAGCTAATATGACCATTTTTAAAATTACTTTATGGAATTCCATCATTTTTATCGTTATATTCTGATGGAGACAAATCTCTTCCAGATATGAGTTTCCATGCAGTTTTTTAGACGAATAAAAGCCCAACCTTCTGGTAATTCAAATGGGATTTTTTCATCAATGCAATTTATGTTATTGCCCACCTTCTCATAATAAGAGTTATCATCACCTTTAAAGATAACAGATTCCTTCTTATCACGCTTGATTTTACCTTGTTTAATAAGTTCTTCTTTTTTCAGCACGGATACGCTCCAATAGCACAGATGCTGGTTCGTCATTCGGGTCTTGTGGAACAAGTTTACCACGGATGGCAAGATCAAGGATTTTGGATTTTGCTTTTGAAACAAGTTCATTAATATCTGCTTTCCCGATTTCAATATTATCAACCGTATACATCACTTCATTAAGGCGTTGACTCATATGTTTTTGCTCATTATATGGGGGTAACGGAATAAGAATAGAATTCATATTATCCTGCGTCATTTTAGGTTGAGCAGAACCGGTTACATATTTTTTTCCAGACTAATTGCATTGATATAAAAAGCAAAGGTATTCCAAAATAAATTTGTCAGTAGCATCAATGCAATGTGCATGATTGTTAACCCAATATTGTCCTTCAGCAAAAATGCAATCGGTTTATTGCGTGTCACAAGATTTGCTCCATCTTCACCTATAAGCAAAAGTCGTTCATTGAAAATGTATTTATCAATTTTATCGATCTTGCCCGAAGCTCCATAATAATCATAGATTTTAGCAACATCCGTTCGTTGAGATGACGATATAGGTTTTCGCTCGCTATCGCGATTAATTGTTATGGCAGAAAATCTCGTCCAAGCCCACCCCTCCGGCAACTCAAATGGAATCTCATCTTCGATACATTTCACGCTTCCATCCTGGAACTTCTCATAATGTAAATTATCCTCACCTTTAAAGATAATTGTATCATTCTTAATATCCTTTTTTCTTGAGCTTACCTTCCTTGAACATCTGCTGCTTCTGCTCTCTGATGCGTTCCAACAATACCTCTGCTGGTTCATCATTTGGATCCTGCGGAACAAGTTTTGCCACGGATAGCAAGATCAAGTATTTTTTGTCTTAATGCTTTTGTATCCATTACTCCTCCACTTCTCTAATCAGTTGTTCCAATTCTGAAACTGCCTTGGCAATATTCTGAGATTTTTTCTTTAATCTGATCTAATAATTCCGCAAGTGTATAATTATCTGTATCAGATTCTGTCTTCATCCATGTAATATCAAGACTAGTTTTATCTCTTGCAAGAATATCCTGAATTGAGAATTTACGCCATCTTCCATTTGGATTTTCTTCACTATATGTTTCTTTTCGTTTGCTTAAAATCTCCATCTGCATAGCATGCTATAAAGTCATCAAAGTGCTCTGGCTTTAAAGGATTAGTTTTTCCAAATGATGGCATGTCATTTCTGAGGTCATATATCCAAACTTCTTTAGTATTTCCCTTGTCTGTTTTTCCACGAGTAAAGAAAAGTACATTTGTCTTAACACCCTGTGCATAGAATATTCCGGTAGGAAGACGCAGAATTGTATGTAGATTACATTTATCTAATAAATCCCGTCTAATTTTCTCGCCATCACCATCCGCAAATAACACATTATCAGGCAATACAACAGCAGCTCTCGCCTTGCCATCAGTATTTAAACTTCTGTAAATATGTTGTAAAAATTCAGCTGCTTATTGCTGGTTGGAAAATGTAAAGTCATCTCTGGTTGCACGCTCTCCACCTTTTTGGTTCCAAAAGGCGGATTTGTTAATACTACATCATATCCTTTCATTTCTTTTCCAGCATTAGACAAAGTATCTGCCAGCTTTATTTCACCTTCAATATCATGTAGCATTGCATTCATCAATGCAAGCCTATGTGTATCATGCACAAGCTCACACCCTGAAAAAGCTTCTTCTCTTTCAAATCTTGCGGTATCGGCATCAAGTTCAAAGAAATCATCTGTATTCTCTCTCACATACTGGCTTGCAGAAATCATAAATCCAAATGTACCACATGCAGGATCATTACACCGTTCTCCCGGCTGTGGTTTCATCAATCTTGTCATCACATCAATAAGGACTCTAGGTGTAAAATACTGACCTGCTCCGGATTTCTTTTCGTTCGCATTTTCTCTAATAAACCTTCATAGAGATTTCCCAATCCCTCTTCACGAGCTGAAAACCAATCAAGTCCATCAATCGTCGTAATAATTTTCTCGAGGTTCTTCGGCTCCTCAATATTAGTTGCGGAACCCTGATAAATCTCACGCACACGTCCGGTACAATTCTCGCCGAGATGATTTAATAACTCTTTATAAAAACTTTTTCAGTTCTACACCACTTTTAGCTTTCAGAACATCCCAGCGATATCCTTCCGGAATCTGAGATTCTGCTCCTGTTTCTTTTGCCATTTTAAGAACAATATATATGTAAGCTCCGTTACATATTGATGATATGTTATACCATCATCTCTTAAAACATTACAGAGATTCCATAGCTTTGATACTATTTCCTGTGTTGTCATGCAGTTCTTCCTCCATCATCATATAGATACTCATTGAGTTCTAAAACGACACTTTCTAATTTGTCACTAAATATTTTATTTATCTTCGCAAATCCACCTTGTGACTTAAAACGGCTATCTTCATCAAAAACCTGCACATTAAGTACCGCTTCATTCAAAAAAGATAATCTTCCATTCTCTTAATCCAATTTTGTTCCTGCATAGTAAAAGAATGTGCTTTTACGCAATCGATCCACAGCCTTTCTAATTCTTGCCTCGTGGCTAATTAGCACAGAACCAATTGCATAGCGCGAATCAAGCTTATAATATCTGCTGCCATTTCCTCATTTGTAAACTGAGAAATAGCAGTATTCAATTGTTGCACTGTATAGCCTTCTCTATCCAAAGTAAGCAACAGAGATTTCAAACTGTCTCGTGTAAGTTCGCGCGGTCTTTGTACATATAATTTTCAAAGCTGCAATTTCATTAATGTTCGTCTGCACATAATTTGAAAATGCATCCAAATAATCTTCTGGCCTGGCATCCTGATTTCCATAACCTCTTGTATGACTAATCAATTCATCTTCTTTTATCTGAAATTACAACAGGTCTGCCACCATTTGTTTTGCTCTCTTGTAGCATTTTTGAACAAATCATAATATGCAAGCAGACGTTTCTTTGCATCTTCCGGCTTTCTATTTTTGAAATCCACAACAAACTGTGTGGATCCATACCACCAGACATATCAATAAATGTTCCATTGTTTTTGAATCAATATTCTTCTTTTTACGCTGTAATTTTGCAATTACCTGATTAATCTGATTCTGTACATGAGCCTCATCTTCCATCCCCCTGCAAACTATCCAACAACTGTGTAAATGTTGTAGCCGGATTAGCCACTACCGGTTTCATTGTGCTTACATCTTCAAAGCATCATAAACACCAACAGGGTCATATATTTCAAAATGTGTTTTATGAATTTCCTTACATAAACGCGTTGCTCTTCCCAACATCTGCTCAAAAAAAATACGGATTTTACCCGTCTCATAAATACAAGTGTAGATATGGACGGAACATCAATACCTGTCGTTAGCAAATCAACAGTAACCACTATTGATGGATAATCCTCATTCTTGAAATCTCTTAATAGCTTCCTGTATTTTCTTTTTTATTTCCATTTGCAACACTACCGGTAATTTTCATAATAGCATCATTGTCTAACACCATACTGCGTATATATGTCTTTGAGAATTGAAACTATCAAATCTGCATGATCATCATTTACCGCATAAATCAAAGTCTTTCCCTGTTCTCTCGGAGATTCCGGGTCTATATTCTTTTGCAATTTCTTCCAAAACAGCTCTATTAAAAAGGTTCTGTAATGACCTGTCTGTTAAATGAATCCACATCAAAATCCAATTCATCATCAATAAGTTCACTGTTAGTAATTTCTCCTGGTAACAGGATCATATATTGTCACAGTTTCTCCTTGTTTATAATGAATGCCCTCCGAACTCAATTTTGTTTTTTAATTCATGTGGAGCGTCATGGTCTACAAAGGTATCCCTCAATAACCGCTTCTCTATAAGTATACTTAAACACCGGCTGACCAAATATCTCTGTTGTCTGCAATGCTGGTGTGGCTGTAAGTGCAATTTTAATGGCATTAAAATATTCTATAACAGCTCTGTATTTACTTTGATATTCTCTCTGATCTCTGTAAAGAACTTCATCCTCACACATTTCCTTATCAAGGATGTATCCTCTATGCGCTTCGTCTATTATGAGTAAATCATAATCTGACACAGCAGGCATAAGCTTCACCATTATTGTACATAATGCGCTTAACCATTCCCTGTACTGTTGATATATGAATTCTTGTCTCTTTATCAATAGTTTTATCTTCTAAGCCCTTAATATTGTAAATATCATCAAGCGTTAAAAGATCTTCCATCTTTTACTTCTTCGAATACATCCTGCGCTTGTTCGCCTAAAGCGGTACGGTCAACAAAAACAAAATACGACGGAAACGTTCTGTTTTTAAGAAACGATAAATCATACCCAATACCGTTCTTGTTTTGCCTGTACCTGTTGCCATTGCCAGCAATGCAGTTTGTTTTCCGCTAATTACAGCTTCCTCTGCCGCCTTAATTGCATTTAACTGATATGGTCTTAAATTTAACCCGTCCTTGTCTGTAAGTAAATCATACGGCATCTCTTTTTAGTTCCTTATTTCTACTATCAACATCAGCCGCAAGAAGTTCTTCCATTCCATCAGGACTCATCCAACCATGTAATGCCATCGGTGAATTATCCGGTTTTCTCAAATCTAAAAACCAAATGCCGGACTTTTGTCTTATACTGTTCCAAATATGGTCTTCCATTTGTGGCAAATGTAAATGGAACCTTAAAATCTCCCCATTTTCCTATAACATACTTTTCATCCTCTTCTCGGATGCATCTCGGATAATCTTTTTCCCTGATAATCAATAACAGAAGGTATATCCTTATGAATTGCTTTTGCTTCTATAATGCCCACTAATTTTTCACCAATAAAAAGAGCATAATCCGCATAACCACGATTACCAACTGTTGAATTGGTAGGAAATTCTGCGATAGCAAGTTTTTCTTCCTTTGTGGGTCTTACACCCTTAGAATATCGAATATTTTCTGTATCCGCTTCCCAACCTACCATTCGTAACTGTTCATCAATTATAAAGCGAGTTTCAGCTTCCGTCTTAGGTCTCTGATTAGCAACCTTATATGCCTGATTTTTACGTTCCTCTTGAGCAACTTTCGGGGCATTTGCTGCATTTTCTTCAGCCTGCTTTGCAAGTTCTGCTTCTTTCTTTTTTCTTCTGCAGTCTTATCAATAGCAACTGCCATTACACTTTCTTCCGGCATGACATAATCCTTATGGATATAACTCCAATCTCCATAAGTCTGCATAAACCACTCACACATACCATATGCCATAGGTAAGAAATTCTTACCATCTGTTACAGAAGAATAGTTCTCATGCACAGCCTTATTTCGAACCTTTCGAAGTCCGTGCAATATGGTAGCCAAATCTCTTGTTAATAAACCTTCTCTGACTAAAGTATCTATTCTAGCCACAGCAGTATTATCCTGTGGCAACGCAATTCTATCATATGTAAACATTAAATTTACAATAGTTTCTCCAATCATACCCAACTTCATAAGGCATGAATTGGAATCCGAATAACAGTACTTTTCTGCAAGTTCTCCAAAATTTGAAAGAACCGGAAAATCTTTCTTCAAAAAATTCAAAATTTGAAACCATCGCTACCTCCTATCCTTCGTTAAACTTCCTGATAATTCTTATTATCGGAAGTTGGTGTTCAAAAAAATTTACAGCCTCTCATAATACTTCTGTATCAACGCTGCCATCATTTTACGTCTTTCAGTTAAAAAATTCATCATAGTTCTCAACTGTCATATTCATAATATTTTGTGGAATACAGTTTTCTTCAAGATTTGTCGCAAAGCAAGTCTTTATCTGCAATATTTCCAAGCACGATATTTCCACCTTCACACTGATTCAAAACCTTTCCAAAATATACATTCGGTGCATCATCACTAATTGCTTTATTCACCTGTGTGTCAAGGTATATGTAGTTCGCAACTTGATTATATTTCGTCTTATTATTCACGCCATTATTTTTCAGATAGCTACGAGGAATATATGATGCACATCTCCAGAAATAGTAATCAAATCCGCAACTTTCGTACCATTCATCAACATGGAATTACAGTTCATATTAATCTGCGCTGCTAAAAATGTATTGAACGCTGGGCTATTTACAGATGATGTTTCCAAATTCTGAGGCAATGTAACTGTCCAAAATGTTTCTGAAAGTGCCGAAGCTTCAACATCTGCCAAAAATGTTAGGAATCCTTTCTCTCCAATAGTTCTCATATCACGATCCATCTGTGTTTCCGGCGAACCAATATATCTTGATGTCAATGTTGAAAAAGAACAAACCATTTCTGCACATATCTCTTTATCTGTGCATTCGGAATTGTAGGGTCATCCAATAACATCAAATACAATGTATATACAAAGTCTAAAGTCATCCTTGAATTAAGAAGCTTGCTCGATACATATCCGGCACCCTTAATCGCCATAACAAACTGCGAAAAATTATACTGATTGATAAAGTTCATAATACCGGCATCCAATTTTCCATAGGACTCTTCCACAATATCTTCTCTGAATTCCTTCGTAACAAAATCACGTCCTGAAAGCAAGCTAACCAAATCTGCCAATTTACCTCTTCGGAACTGATGCATAAATGATACTCTAAGCATATCGCCATAATCCGGATTGTAAATATCATCATAGTCTTTTTGCCAACCATTTAATTTTATCTGCATATTTCGATGCTTGAAATTCTGCATCATGTGTTAGCTGTGAATAGAAATCAGGTTTTACAGCCAAATGGCAGAAATAATCCACAGTCTTTCTCATGAGGCTACCTGCATGAATTGTATCTGCTGCCATTTTAGACATTACGAAGTCCGACTGGCTAAGGGCTGTACCTTTAGAATTTATACGGATAAAGATTTCTGTAACTTCATCAATATCCAAAGCGCATCAATTCAATAACACCTATCTGACGATTGGCAATTCCCTTCAATGCAGTTACAGCCTTATTCACTTCATTGGGTTTTTATACCTTCATTCACTTCGCAATATTTCATTGCAAAATCAAAAGAATCAAATTCAGTATCAAACACAACTGAAATATCCGGTATCCAACGCTTATCCTTTAAATGAGACGCATCCTGCACAGCAAAACTCTTTGTCTCATCCTCCGCCAAAGGATTAAATGCTATCTTTATTCTGTCCTTGTTAAAGTCATCATCTAAAACTTCTTTTCCGGCAATAGCAGCCATTAATGCAGTAACTCTTTGCTGACCATCAATCAGCACTTTCTTTCCATTTGCTTTACCGCCATCCTTTGTCTTAACATCAGGGATTTTTCAAATAATAATATATCCGGTTGGATAACCATTGTACAATGAGTCAATTAAATCTCTTACCTGACTTCTCTTCCACACAAAATGGTCTCTGAATTTCAGGAATAACAAAATCCTCTGCATCAATCAAACCAAGGATTGCACTAACTGAGTATTGCATCAATGTAAACTTTTCGCCTGTCATATGTAACCTTCCCTCCAACACTATTCCTTATCCGGCACAATATCCAAAATATCATCCAGTTTACAATCCAGTGCCAAACAAATCTTCTCCAATACCCCTACACGGACATCTTCATTTCTACCAAGCTTCGCCATCGCATTTGTACTGATTTTTAGCTTCTTTTTATTAGCTCCGTCTTCATCATTCCACGCTCATTTAATATGCCCCATAATTTATCATAGTTAACCGCCATATTAATCCTCAATTCCGATGAACAATCTGACATTTATACTGCAAAATATTATAGCACTTTTTGCCGTGTTTCTCAATCAGAAATTGAAGTTTGCAAATCTCAATAGTTTTTTCAACAAAAGACATAAGTTCAATCAAAATAAATATATTGTGACATCATATACCTAAAAATCCTTTATTTCTCGTTATTTATGTGTTAATATAGGTGACAAATATATTATATATTATAAATAGTGTCGTGTGACATATTAGGAGAAAAGTAAAAATGAATCGTATTGAAATTCTATTAAAAGCAATATGGCCCTATGCTTTCTGGGGATTTAGCCAAAAAATATGAAAAAGAAATACAATGCTAGTAATGAGGCCGCAAGGAAAGCAATATCTCGCGCCCGCTCACCCATTCAAAAAATTAAATATTTTCCATTCGAAAAGAATCAAATCTTTTGCTATTTGGAAGAACAATATAATACATCTAGTTACAAAAAATGCTGTATTCTTCGCTAAAGAAACATTCTTCCACTATAGCCCTTTATTAATTGCCTTAGAAAACAATTATGGAATTATATCCAAAAACTCATTTGCAATTTATTCCAATTCACCCATCAAGAAAACCAAAGGACATCGTCTGTTTTCAAGAAACATAGCTGATTTATTAACAGCTGAAATAATTTATGAATATGACACCGAATACTACATTTTAAATGGTTCATATTCTGGAAGCACATTCGATCTTACACACTATAATAGCCATAACAGGATATGTAAAATAATTGTAAGTGATTTTATTTCATGGGCTGCGAAATTGAACTTAATTGCTTATAATTCAGCCACCATCTTTCCCAATATTGCTGAGTTCTCCCATTTTCAATGGAACGCAACATGCCCTTCATATGTACAGCCAATATATAATCAGTTAGAACAAAAACCTGGCTTTTTAATTGCTGATGTCATTTATAAAGATACGATTTCCGTTTCTGATATTACTTATTTTATTGGAAAAATAAATATAATACGACATTTTAAAAATGCTCCAAACTTCTTTCCCGTATTACTTGTTAATAATGTTGAACCCGATGCATTAAGACTATTGAAAGAACAGAAAATATTTGTCGGAATACTCTCTAATATATATGACAACAACTATACTAGCCTTCTCTCCGATATATATAATGTTTTTTTCAAATGCAACCGCCATCTTACTAAAAGATGCCTCAAAAATTGACTTACTACTTGAAAACATTGCCAAAAACGAAGGACGATTTAATAATGCAATGGGAGACTTATTTGAATACATGGTTGGTTCCTTCTATAACAAACTAGGCGTGTCATATATTGAAATGAACAAGCTTATCCCCAATGATAGAGGAACCCAAAACGAAATTGATGTTCTTGTATGCAAAGACAATAAAGTTATTATTATTGAGTGTAAAGCAACAAAATCCTCGTTATCATTTAAATATGTCCAAAAATGGTTATCTGAAATTGTACCAACATTTAGAAATGGCTACAAAACACTTACCCTCAAAAGAAAACAGCATCATGCGTGACATGATGTCTGTCCTTTTGGAAGGTGCTTTGGATGAAGAACTGGATGAGGAATTAGGATATTCCAAGTATGACTATCGAAACAAAGAAACAGACAATAGTAGAAATGGACATTCCAGCAAAACTATGCACACAAGCTATGGAGATATGGATGGATGGCAATCCCAAGGGATCGTAACGGTGACTATGAACCACAGCTGATTAAAAAATATCAGAATACCGTAACTCAGGACATGGAAGAAAAAATACTTTCCATGTATGCCAAGGGAATGACAACTGGAGACATTGAATCCCACATGCGTGAATTATACGATATTGATATTTCTGACAGCACAATCAGCCGGATCACAGATAAAATCCTGCCGATTGTAAAAGAATGGCAGGAACGCCCTCTGGAAGAAGTGTATGCTGTAGTATTTATGGATGCAATCCACTATCACGTCCGCAGCGAAGGACGTATTGTAAAACGCGCAGTCTACATCGCCCTTGGTATCGACATGAATGGGAAAAAGGACGTCCTTGGCATGTATGTTGGAGAAAACGAAAGTGCAAAGTTCTGGCTTTCTATCATGAATGGATTAAAAAACAGAGGCGTTGAGGATATCCTGATTGCATGCGTTGATGGTTTAAATGGATTTCCACAGGCAATCGAGGCTGTTTATCCAAAAACAGAGATTCAGCAGTGTATCATTCATCAGATCCGCAATTCAACGAAGTTTGTTTCATACAAAGATATCAAAAAACTGATGGCTGATCTGAAAGCTTGTATATGCGGCTCCAACGGAAGAAACAGCTTTAAATGAGTTAGAATTGTTCAAGGAAAATGGGATTCCAAGTACCCGAAAATCTATAAATCCTGGAATGATAACTGGGCAACTTTGTCCACATATTTCAAATATCCAGAGGCAGTAAGACGGCTGATTTATACCACAAATGCCATTGAAGGATTCAACCGCCAGCTTAGGAAAGTGACCAAAAGCAAGACGGTTTTTCCGTCGGATGACAGTCTTTTAAAGATGCTGTACCTGGCCACGATGGATATCACGAAAAAATGGACCGGGCATCGGCAGGACTGGGGACAGATTCATTCCCAACTGGAAATCTATTTTGAAGAACGTCTGGCAGGACGGAACCTGTAAAAAGTCAATTTTAGTCAATTTTAGGCAGGTTTTATTGACATGCCTAAAAACTACTGTATAATGCAGATAAAGGGCAGAACCTGAAAAACAGGCTCTGCCCATTCACAACTATTTATTAATCTTATATCAGTTTTTAACGTTTACACAAAACTTGAATAATAATACGTTCTTTAAAATGAATTGAAATCATATGCTCACATTTGTATCATGTATTCAGCTTTTGCTCAAATAATTCATTTATATTCTGCTTTTTTCTGTACCGAAATAATTCCAACAACTCCTTCAGGAGGAACAATTACACTTTCCCCAAACCTCTGAAATATTGGATATTTTGCACTATCGTACACTATAATATCCAACTGCGTCGAATGCATATCTTGTTGGCCTTTTTCTGCATTTATTTTTTAGTCCAGTTTTTACCGCAGGGCGTAAAATAAATCCTGTCAAAACTTCCAAATCCTTAGGAAGATATCTTTTTTAGATATTCTCTAATTAACATTTCAACATATCTTCCGTCTTCTCCATTGTAATCTGCACCATTTCTATTTTTTGCTGGAATAAGCACTTGAAACTGCTTATAAGTATCTAATAAAGCTTGCATTTCATTTGACCAATATTCTCTTATACGTTTACCGTCCACAATTCATCACCTCTTAATTCAACTCATTCCACACATCCACATAATCCTGCAAGCCGCCCGGACGCATCGCCATGCCTACATATCCTGCTGGCTCTTCTCTTGCGAACCTGGCAAGGATTCCTGCATCCTCAGGCTCATCAAATACCACCTGAGTCTCTGCCTTTTTACAATCTATTACCAGTTGCTTTCCATCCATGTCCGTTACGACAACAGCATCTTTTTCGCTGTCGTAAAAGCATATGTTATACACCATTTTCACCGCTCCTTTTTTTGACTTGGCAAATGTTTATCTGCCATTTGATTTTTTTCATCATAGCCCGGCTTCCATTTTCACTCAAAAAATCATCCGAAATTGGTGTCGTAAACCTGTCGTAATGCAAACTTACTATGTGAAAAACTCAACATTTATAAGGATTTGCGGAGCAAGGCAGATATTGCCGTGGCAGATGAATAGGATTTTTATCATAGTTCTGATTTACTCCTTTTTTGCCCATAAATGCCCTGCTTTGCAAGGGTTTCTGGAATTCATGTAGTTTGCTCTGAAATTACAGATTGTGGCAAATCAGAGCAAGATTGAGCAAGTTGTTACTACCTGTTAGTAGTAAAGTTGGTAGTAAAATGGAAAGGGTTACTACTAAAGGTTTTGCCTTTCCTTCTGCATCTGCTCAAATACTTCATCCCATTCTTTCTCATCACGCCACTCATCATTTTCTGATATTACTGCTTTTCCGGCAGCATTATATTTGGTGTTATCTGACGCCATTTTATAAGATTTTTCACTATATTGAGTCATTATGTGTTCCTCCTTTTTTGCACTAGATTCTCTATTTTTTTTAACACTACGCTCGTTGACACTTCTCTTATTTCTTTTTTTTGGTTATCTTCATATTCAAGAATTGGATCAATGAACAATGGAATGTCACAAACAAAAGATATATCAACAGCACCATAATGCTCCACTACAGAAGAATCAATTCCATAATATTCTGAAAAAAACACTGGAATCCCTCCTTAATTATATAACCGAGCAAACCCTAATTATATTATAATCTTATATAATCGTTTTTTCCACAAAAAACGCCCCAGCCTAAGCCGGAGCGTCATCTCTTTTCATATTAAACTACCTTAAACATCTTCTGCGACATAGGTTTCTCCTTCTTCTGCTCAACCTCCGCCTGTGCCTTCCTAAACTCTTCCATCCGTTTCAATTCTTCCTCGTCAGCATCATCAAACCCAATATGCGTGTACACATTCATGGTAACGCTAATATCCGAATGCCCCATAAGGTACTGTAACGTCTTTGGATTCATTCCCGATTTTGCCATGTTGGAACAGTAGGTGTGCCTGCATACATGGGGGCGTAATATTTGGCATCTGCACCCGGTAAATATCATTGTATCTGCCTACCATATGATTGAATCGGTGCTGCCAGTGCATTGCTACAAGTGGCATTCCATTATCATCGTAGAAAAGGAATCCACTATAGCCATCAATGGACTTTTCCACTTTAGGAGCATTCCTGTCCTCGATGATTGCCTGAAACATCTGTCCGTCTTTGTAGTTTCTATGATAACACCAAGTTCTGGCTCCTTAACCCCTGCCATAATGTCAAGAATTGTTCTCTCCGGCACACCGGAAATTCTAGCAAGCTCCGCAATCCCGATTTCTTCCTCTTTCATCACATTTAATAACTTATCTCCTGTTGTATACATATCCCACTCCTCCTATATTACCGCTTCCTTTTTTCTTTTCCGGTGCAGAATGCTCCTTTCCGGCATTCATCTTAATAACAGCATCTTTTTTTTCTCCGCAAGTTTCTCCTTTACTGAAACACGCTCATGACGGTTATCTCCTTTTTCCTCTTTCTGCTTAGCACGTTCCTCTGCCCGGTCACTGCGGAACAGTTCATGTTCTTTGGCATCATACTCATATACATGATCCGAAAGACGTTCTCCCGGCGCCACCTGTGTCTGATTTACTTCCTGTACCATTTGCTCAAGTTCTTTAAACTCCATTCCCGCATCTTTCGGTATAATCAGCGTTGCTGTGATCAGTACCGGTGCTGCCACATATATGATAATACCGATCAACTCTGCAATAGTAATCGAGCAGAAAACTCCAAATCTTGCTCCCTTTTTCGCCCGATCATACTGTTTTGCACCCAGATTCTGACTGACAAAGGTTGTCAGAGCCATTGTAAAACAGGTCACCGGCAAAAAGGCGAATCCCTCTATCTTGGAGTAGGAACCACATCCTGCCATCGCCATTTTTCCAAATGCATTTATATTTGACTGTACAAAGACGTTCGATCGCGATGACTGAATTCTGAAAACCGGATGGTACACCATTCTGGATGATCTGCTTCAGCATAGAACTGTCAAAACGAATCTCTCGCAATTCCAGACGGTATTCTTCTTCCACACGCAGCAGATGAACCATACAGAGCAGTGCACTGACAAACTGTGAAATTGCGGTTGCAAGTGCTGCTGATCCGACTCCCATGCCAAGACCTGCGATAAAGAAAATATCCAGAACTACATTAACACAGGAAGAAATAATCAGATATATCAGTGGATGGCGTCCATCACCAACCGACTGCAGAACTCCAACAAAGATGTTGTACATGACAACACCCATAGACCCTGCAAAATATGTACGGAAATACACAATAGATTCCGGGAGCACGTCCGCAGGAGTTCCCATCAATACCAGGATCTTTGGTGCCAGAAACATTCCCAAAACTGTCAGCGCAGCACCGGCCACAAGTCCAAATGCAACCGTTGTATGGATTGCCTTTTTCAGGCAGTCTCTTTTTTTGGCTCCGTAATATCGTGCAATAACAACACCTGCACCCATGGCAATGCCGTTAATAAAACCTACCATCAGAAAAATCAGATTTCCAGATGAACTGACTGCCGCCAGTGCATTACTTCCTAGAAAATTTCCTACGATCAGGGAATCAGCAGTATTATACAATTGCTGGAACAGATTTCCCAGAAACAATGGAATTGCAAAAAAAATGATCTTTTGAGAGATACTTCCCTCTGTCATTCTCAGACTCTCTTTCATAGCTAAAATTACTCTTCCCTTTCCTGTGTTCTTTGAATCAATAGAGATGAAGGACTGCTCTTCGTGATAGTTGCCTCTCTACCTTATTATTTGTACCATACCATGCATATGTTGCTGATGTCAATGTAAAGACTGCTTGTAGAGCGGGAATTCCCATGCACATCTGTGGTATATGTAAAATTTCGGAAATAGAAACATTTTTGATTGCTTTTTCAGTCTTAAAACCATTCTTGTCTATTTAAACATCTTTTTATTTGAAATGTTTATTGACACATCCTCTGCATTTGTTAGGTCTTTAAAAAAAGAAATCGAAAAGACTCATTCTTCTCTATATTTTCTGAGGTCTATTTAAGTAGCTCAATTATTATTGCTTGTTAATTTATTGTAAATTTATTTCCAATATCAGAAATTCGTTTTGCAATTGTTTGATTCTGTGTTACCTGATGCTGAATTGTATCAGAAACATCAGAGAGTTTTTTTTCGCTTTTTCTACAATACTATCGATTGCATTCTGATTTTGTGCTGTAATATCATGAATTTCTTCCATATGATCGTTAATCTGGGATGTAGAAGTAATCATTGTTTCAATGGATTTTGTAATTTCTTCCATTAAGTTTTGGATATTTTCTGCTATTGCACTGTTGTTATCAGACTGTTTTGCATAACTTTCAAACTGTCCTACAACACTGTTTTGCATATAAGTTATAATCTTACAAAAACAATTGTTTACCACCTCAATACTATTGTTTGCTTCATTGCTTATCGTTTGAATATTTATTGCGGTCATTTTTTGAAGTATCTGCCAATGCACCGATCTCCTCTGCTACAACCGCAAAGCCTTTTCCGGCTTCTCCTGCTCTTGCTGCTTCAATCGAAGCATTCAGGGAAAGAAGATTCGTTTTATTGGCGATGCTTAGGATTTCAGTTGCTAATTGATTAATTTTAGATAATTCATTCAAACTATCAATAGCATGTTCTACGGATAATCTGGTGCTGTCAAGTTCTTGTTTTCCATTTTCATATGCCTGCTGTGCATTATTACACATATCGTCCGCATCCAGTTTTACCTTTTTGCTCATCTGCAATGTTTCTGTAATTTGTAAAGCGATGGCTTCTACAATATCATTAATATGTTTTACCTCTTTATATACATTATCTACAGTTTTATTGGTATTTTCTAGTGATTCCGATAATTGTTGTGTAGCAGCATTTTGGTCTGTTGTGCTATCTACCATTTCAATTGCAGAATCATGAAGATTGTGAGCATTTTCTTCTAAAGTGCCACAACACTCCATCAAAGTCTGTACCATACCTCTTAATGATGTAATTAAATTACCTATAGCTTTTGAAATATTTCCAAGTTCATCCTTATGTATCTCATGCTGTTTAATATCATCGTTAGATGTTAAATCAAACTGTTGTAACTTTATTATACCTTTTTCAATAGGCATCATAGGACACATCATTCTGGTGATAATTACAGCGGATACTATACCAAGAATCAGTAATATGATTGCACACATAATCAACAACTGATTTCTTACAGAAACAACAGTATAAATAATTCATCTTCATCATCATTAATCATAAACAGCCATCCACGGTCTGCCATATAATAATAAGAGTCAATATAGTCTTTTCCATTCTCTTTGTGCTCTACATAACCACCGGCACTATTCGCAGTATCCTTATATTTCTCACATAACTGCAGCAGATACTCTTCATCTGTTTCTTTGGCAACCATTTCCGCCTGATTATGGAAAATATATTTATGATCCTTTACATTAATCATGCAGTAAGTCGCATGCTCCATTCCATTCATTCCAAGGCTGTCCAGCTTATTCACAAGCCCCTTAGTATAAATTCCACCCCCAACAAGTCCTGCAGGATTCCCACTTTCATCATAGATTGCCCGATACATGGAGACAATCTGATCGCCGCTTGCCGGTGATATAATGATTCCTGTATTATATACCCCATCCGTAGCAATCAGTGTATCCTGTAATGCTTTTAACGAATCTCCTTCTCTTGTAGTAATACCAACCACCCCGGCATTGGTATGGGCAAGTACATGGGTATTCCATTCACTTGTATACAATCCCTCCAGATTATTTATATCCTCAGAAAAGGATTCCGTATATTTCTGTGCTTAGCATCAATTGCTGATTTATTTTCCGGATTTTTGAGGACATTCAAAACTTCTCCTGCCTTACTGTATGCTGACAGAATCACCTCGGATTCCTGTACATAATTATCCACAATCTGGCTTCTCTCCTGTACGATTGTCTGCAGATTGTTGATTGCAGTATTTTTGCTATTTTTAGTAATTTCCATTATTACCATCACTGATAAACAGGTCATAACTATCATCTGCATTATCAAAATAGCTACGATTATTTTTTTTTTGCAAAAATATTTTCTTCTTCATAAAGTCCTCCAAAATTATCTTAATCTTATACCATCTATCTAAATATCTGAAGTAGCAGACATCGGAACCAGCAAATAAGTCTCACCGTCAATTTCCCTCTTCTCAATACTGGAACTATGCTCTACATCAATTTTAATCTCCACATCAGGAGCTTTGATCTTTGTAGTCTTCTTATCTACGATATTTATAGCTTTTATTGGCTTTTCATCCATGTCGGCTTTCCTTTTCCAACTGGAGTTGCTTTTCCTTATCCTTTTGAGAGGAATACAGCCTGTCTGCA
>VOFC01003139.1_pt1 | contig 21886 bp, 29 predicted proteins | sample 5384161 | NCBI WGS metagenome assembly VOFC01 (sample SAMN12384722, study PRJNA508395) | human gut metagenome | isolation source: healthy gut B | host: Homo sapiens | reverse complement strand
TATGGGCGGACTACCATCTGGTAGAACACATCTTGAACTGCAATCCAATCACGTAGGCGCTGCCATCGGTTTTTTCGACAAAGAAAGGAGAGCAGAATGCCAAAGTCAGAACTATCGCAACCTGTTTGATCCGGAAACGAAACTGATGCGTGGAAAGAATGCCGACGGTACGTTCCAGTCTCCTTTTAATCCCTTTAAATGGGGAGATGCTTTTTACCGAAGGAAATAGCTGGCACTATACCTGGTCGGTGTTCCATGACGTACAAGGATTGGTCGACCTGATGGGGGCAAGAAGGTGTTTGTCAGTATGCTTGATTCCGTATTCAGTCTTCCACCGGTATTCGATGACAGTTACTACGGTGGAGTCATCCATGAAATCCGCGAAATGGAAATTGCCAATATGGGGAATTACGCGCATGGTAATCAACCGATCCAGCACATGATTTACCTGTATAATTATGCCGGTGAACCTTGGAAAGCACAATACTGGTTGCGTGAGGTTATGACTCGCCTGTACTTTTTGCTACCCCGGATGGTTATTGTGGTGATGAGGATAACGGACAGACTTCTGCCTGGTATGTGATGTCCGCTTTAGGTTTCTATCCGGTATGTCCGGGCAGCAATGAATATGTGCTGGGAGCTCCCTTATTTCAAAAAAGACAACTATTACATTGGAAAACGGGAAGAAGCTGGAAATCTCTGCTCCCAAGAACAGTGATGAAAACCGTTATATCCGTTCATTGAACTATAATGGCAAGAACTATACGAAGAACTATTTGAACCATTTTGATTTATTAAAGGGCGGGCGACTGCTATTTAATATGGATAATAAACCCAATATGGGAAGAGGTGTGAATGAATCAGATTATCCGTATTCTTTCTCTCGCGACTAAAAACTAACTGGATATGGGTATAAAGAAGAGATTGGGATAATGGCTATGGCGGCGGTTACAGTATCGTCCGCCATGGCTCAACAACCAGTGGATTATGTGAATCCGATAATTGGTACTAACGGAATGGGGCATACCTTCCCCGGTGCTTGCACACCTTTCGGATGGGTACAGTTGAGCCCGGATACAGACACAATTCCACATAACGTAAACGGAGCCTATCAGAAGAACGCCTATGAGTATTGCGCCGGTTATCAATATCGTGATAAGACAATTGTGGGTTTTAGCCATACACACCTTAGCGGAACCGGACATTCGGACCTGGGCGATATTTTACTGATGCCTGCCGTAGGTGAACTGAAACTGAATCCCGGCAGGGCGGATTACCCGGACGAAGGATACCGTTCCCGTTTCAGCCATGCCACGGAAAAAGCTGCTCCCGGATATTATGAAGTGATACTGGACGATTATGGCATTAAGGCGCAACTGACTGCAACGCAACGTGTGGGTGTACATAAATATACCTTCCCGAAAGGAAAAGACGGTCATCTGATCCTGGACCTGGTACATGGCATCTATAATTATGACGGTAAGGTATTGTGGGCAAACCTGCGGGTGGAAAATGATACCTTGCTTACGGGCTATCGCATAACAAACGGATGGGCACGTACCAACTATACTTATTTTGCAATTTCTCTTTCACAACCTATAAGGGAATATGGGTATAAGGACAAGGAAAAAGTGCGTTATAATGGCTTCTGGCGTCGTTTCAATATGGAAAAGAATTTTCCGGAGATTACAGGACGCAAGATTGTGGCTTACTTCAACTTTGATACAGTCAAAGAATCCGAACTGGTCGTAAAGAGTGGCATTGTCAGCTGTCAGTACGGAAGGGAGCTATCAAGAATCTACATGCCGAGGCTTCCAGAAAGAGCTTTCGAAGAGTTGGCAGAAGCCGCCCGGACGGACTGGAACAATGAACTCGATCATTTTGAGGCGGAAGGAACTGCACGACCAGAAAAGCAATGCTCTACACTTCCCTTTATCACACGATGATTAATCCATCGGTCTATATGGACGTAGACGGATCTTATCGCGGTTTGGATCATAACATACACCAGGCGAAAGGATTCACTAACTATACTATATTCTCACTTTGGGATACATATCGAGCGGAACATCCCTTCCTTAACCTGGTGAAGCCGGAACGCAATGCGGATATGGTGGAGTCAATGATCAAGCATGAACAGCAGAGTGTGCATGGCATGTTGCCGATATGGAGCCTGATGGGTAATGAGAATTGGTGTATGAGTGGCTACCATGCCGTATCCGTGCTGGCGGATGCAATAACTAAAGGAGTTTTTTCAAATGTGGACGAGGCTTTGGACGGCAATGGTCAGTACTTCTACTGTACCTTATTACGAAGGAGTGGCGGATTATATGAAACTGGGATATATCCCGTTGGACAAAAGCGGTACGGCAGCTTCCTCCACGTTGGAATATGCATATGATGACTGGACCATCTATCAGACTGCCTTAAAATCGGAAAGAAAGAGATTGCCGAAACGTATCGGAAGCGTGCTTTGAACTACCGTAATATCTATGACACGACGATTGGTTTTGCCCGTCCCCGATTTAGTGGCGGTTCATTCAAAAAAGAGTTTGATGTGTTGCAAACCTATGGTGAAGGTTTTATTGAAGGAAATTCATGGAACTTCTCCTTTCCATGTACCCCATGATGTATTTGGCATGATGGACCTGATGGGAGGGGAGAGAGTGTTTGTAGACAAACTGGATAACTGTTCTCCATGCATCTGCCGGAGAAGTACTATGAACACAATGAGGATATTACGGAAGAATGCCTGGTTGGCGGATATGTGCATGGCAATGAACCCAGCCATCATATTCCTTATTCTCTATGCATGGACCTCTGAACCGTGGAAAACACAGTACTGGCTGCGTGAAATCCTGAACAAGATGTATAAGAATGACATCAACGGACTGGGTGGCAAATGATGATTGCGGACAGATGTCTGCTTGGTATCTTTTCTCCGTAATGGGTTTCTATCCGGTTTGTCCCGGAACAGACGAGTATGTACTGGGAGCCCCGTATTTGCCTTATCTGAAGTTGAAACTTCCCAATGGCAATACATTGGAAATCAAAGCACCGGACGTCAGTGACAAGAAGCGTTATGTACAGTCACTGAAACTGAACGGGAAAGTCTATGATAAGATGTACATCACACACGAGGATATCCTGAAAGGTGGAGTATTGGAGTTTAAGATGTCGGCATCGCCCAACAAACGTCGTGGTCTGGCGAAAGGAGACAAACCTTACTCGTTAACCGATGGAATCAATAAATAATAAAAATAAAGATATGAAAAAGAGAAACTTGATCTATGTTACCTGTATGCTAATCGCTATGGGAGCTTGTTCTGCAACTTCAAAGAATCAGGCTGAAGTTGTGACTGACACATGGGGAAAAATATAATGTGGGCACTATCCTGTTTGAAGATAAAGCACCGGAAACGAAAAGGTTCTGATGTTTATCACCGGATTATTCCCGATGCTGAATCGTACATCAAGGAACAGGCACGTACTGTATTAGCTACTCTTTACAATTCTCCGGAAGATAGTATTCCGACAGTGAACAAGATACATTATACACTGGAAGACATCGAAGGAATTTCTGCCAAAGGCGGTGGTGGTAATGGAGACGTTACTATCTTCTACAGCACACGGCATATCGAGAAATCATTTGCGGAAAACGATACGGCAAAGCTGTTCTTCGAAACGCGTGGGGTATTGCTTGCACGAACTGACACATGCTTATCAGCTGGAACCGCAGGGAATTGGTTCTTATGGAACTAACCGTGTTTTCTGGGCATTTATTGAAGGCATGGCAGATGCCGTACGTGTAGCCAACGGCGGATTCGATGGACCTAATGCCCGTCCGAAAAGGTGGGAACTACATGGACGGTTATCGTACGGCAGGTTATTTCTTCGTCTGTCTGCGCGACAATAAAGACCCTGAATTCCTGCGTAAGTTTAACCGCAGCACACTGGAGGTGATGCCTTGGTCGTTTGACGGAGCTATCAAGCATATCTTGGGAACGGAATATAGCATAGACGAATTATGGCACGAATATCAGGTTGCGGTAGGTGATGTACAAGCAATAATAAGAATAAATATGGTTAGTAAATTGGGTAAAAAGAGATTGTTTTTGGTTTGGTCGTGTCTGGTGAGTATTTTGCCGGGCATGGCTCAAACCGAGAAACTGATTGATTATGTGAATCCATTTGTGGGAACAGATGGTTATGGTAATGTGTATCCGGGTGCACAGATTCCTTTCGGGGGAATCCAGATGAGTCCGGACACAGATAGTAAATACTATGATGCGGCTTCTGGTTATAAATATAATCATTCCACCTTGTTGGGATTCAGCCTGACTCATTTAAGCGGGACTGGTATACCTGATTTGGGAGACTTTCTGTTTATTCCCGGAACAGGAGAGATGAAACTGGATCCAGGGACACGTGAGGAGCCGGAAAAGGGATACCGTTCACGTTATTCTCATGAGAAGGAATGGGCATCACCTAATTATTATGCGGTGGAGCTGTCAGATTATGGAGTAAAGGCTGAAATGACGTCAGGAGTACGTAGTGGTATGTTTCGCTTCACCTATCCTCAATCGGATAAAGCTTTTATTATGATCGATATGAACCATACTTTTATGGCAATCTTGTGAATGGGCGAATCTGCGCATGGAAAATGATTCTACCATCACCGGATATAAACTGGTGAAAGGCTGGGGACCGGAACGGCATATCTATTTCACGGCTACTTTCTCTAAAAAGTTGACCGGTTTGCGCTTTATGCAGAATAAGAAACCGGTGATTTACAATACCTCCCGGTTTCGTAGCAGCTATGAAGCCTGGGGAAAGAATTTGATGGCTTGCATCTCTTTTTGATACGAAAGCCGGAGAGGAAGTGATTGTAAAAACTGCTATTTCATCGGTCAGCACAAACGGGGCAAAGAACAATATGGCGGAACTTGCCGGACTCGCTTTCGATGAACTGAAAGCTAAAGGAGAAGCACTGTGGGAAAAAGAACTTGGAAAATATACCCTTACTGCCGACCGTAAAACGAAAAGAACATTCTATACGTCGGCTTATCATGCGGCTTTGCATCCGTTCATCTTTCAGGATGTAGACGGGCAGTTTCGAGGATTAGATAAAAATATAGAGAAAGCCGAAGGATTTACCAACTATACGGTATTCTCTCTTTGGGATACCTACCGGGCTTTGCATCCCTGGTTTAATCTGGTGCAGCAGGAGGTGAATGCCGATATTGCCAATTCCATGTTGGCTCATTATGATAAAAGTGTGGAGAAAATGCTTCCTATCTGGTCGTTTTATGGAAATGAGACTTGGTGTATGATTGGTTATCATGCAGTTTCCGTATTGGCTGACATGATTGTGAAGGGAGTAAAAGGGTTCGATTACGAACGTGCGTATGAGGCTATGAAGACCACGGCGATGAATCCGAATTATGACTGTTTGCCGGAGTATCGTATGATGGGATATGTGCCTTTCGATAAAGAGGCGGAATCAGTATCTAAAACATTGGAATATGCGTATGATGATTATTGTATGGCACAGGCTGCCAAAGCTTTGGGTAAAGAGGATGATTATCGTTATTTCTTGAATCGTGCACTCTCTTATCAGACTCTGATCGACCCGGAAACGAAGTATATGCGTGGTCGTGACAGCCAGGGTAATTGGCGTACTCCGTTTACTCCCGGTAGCTTATCAGGGCCCCGGATCTGTAAATGGATGGGGGATATTACGGAAGGATTTACTGTACAATATACCTGGTATGTACCACAAGATGTACAAGGATATATGAACGAAGCTGGCGAAAACTGGTTCCGCAACCGGTTGGACGAACTGTTCACAGTAGAGTTGCCGGATGACATTCCGGGAGCACATGATATTCAAGGCCGTATCGGAGCCTATTGGCATGGAAATGAACCTTGCCATCATGTAGCATATCTTTATAATTACTTGAAAGAACCTTGGAAATGTCAGAAGTGGGTACGGACGATTGCTGACCGTTTCTATGGCGATACTCCGGATGCATTAAGTGGCAATGACGATTGCGGACAGATGTCGGCTTGGTATATGTTCAATTGCATAGGCTTTTTACCCGGTGGCTCCTTCAAGCAATATGTATAACATCGGTTCTCCTTTGCGTTGAGGCAATAACTGTTCGGATGAGTAACGGAAAGGTGATTGAAATGGTAGCAGATAATTGGTCGCCGAAGAATGTGTATGTAAAGGAATTGTATGTGAACGGCAAGAAGTATGACAAGTCTTATTTGAAATATGAGGATATACGTGATGGCGTGAAACTACGTTTTGTCATGAGCAGTAAACCGAACTATAAGCGTGCGGTATCGGATGAAGCGGTAGCTCCTTCTTTGTCGTTGCCTGGAAAGACAATGAAATATCAGGCAAATTTGATGAAAACGGGTATATTAAACCAGTGAAAATGACTTTTGAAGGAGTATTACCCAGTCCGCTTGATAGTACGAAGTGATGTTTTTATTACATTTGCCAATGTAAAACGATTATTAATTAAATATCTAAATCATGAGAAGATATTTCCTGTTAGTTGTGTGTTTGTGCTTAGCATCACTACTTCGTGCGCAGAATAAGTTAGAGTTAATTTCTCCCAATGGAGAGCTGAAAGTGTCCTTGAATCTCTCGGATAAAATCTATTATAGTATAGATTATAACGGAGATGTATTGTTGAAAGACAATTCCCTTCAGTTGACATTGAGGAATCAAGTGTTGGGACAAAATCCTAAGTTGCGTCGTCAGAAACGCAATGGAGTGTCGACGAGCAATTAACTCCTATTGTTCCTTTGAAATATTCGAAAGTCAATAATCGTTATAATCAATTGCTACTGACCTTTAAAGATTATTCAGTAGAATTCCGTGCTTTTGACGATGGAGTTGCTTACCGGTTTATTACCTCACAAAAGGTGATGTTGAAGTAATGAACGAAGAGTTTGCTATCAACTTCCCGTCGGATTATCTTCTTCACTTGCAACAACCGGGAGGCTTCCATACAGCTTATGAGGAACCTTACACACATGTTCAAAGTAATGCGTGGAAGCCTGAAGAACGGATAGCTGTTTTGCCGGTATTGATTGACACACAAAAAGACTATAAAATATTAATTAGCGAGTCGGATCTGGCTGATTATCCATGTATGTTTCTCAAAGGAACGGGGACGAACGGAGCAATCTCTGTTTTTCCTAAAGCTCCGCTTGCGTTTGCCGAAAACAGTGATCGTAGTGTGAAGATTACTCAAGAAGCTGATTACATTGCTAAAACAAAAGGTACGAGAAATTATCCTTGGAGTTACTTTGTGATAAGTAAAAATGATAAGCAGTTGATTGAGAACACAATGACTTATAAACTGGCTGAAAAGAATCAACTTCAGGATGTTTCATGGATTAAGCCGGGACAGGTAAGCTGGGAATGGTGGAATGACGCTTCTCCTTACGGACCGGATGTGGATTTTGTTTCCGGTTATAACTTGGATACTTATAAGTATTACATTGATTTTGCTTCTAAATTTGGTATTCCATATATCATTATGGATGAAGGCTGGGGCTAAAAGTACGCGTGATCCTTATACGCCTAATCCCAAAGTAGACTTGCACGAGTTGATTCGTTATGGCAAAGAAAAAATGTAGGGATTGTGCTTTGGTGACATGGTTGACGGTAGAAAACAATTTTGATCTCTTCAAGACTTTCAATGAATGGGGGAGTAAAAAGGACTTAAGATTGATTTTATGGACAGAAGCGATCAGTGGATGGTCAACTTTTACGAACGGGTAGCCCGGGAAGCAGCCAAACATCATTTGTTTGTCGACTTTCATGGCTCTTTCAAACCTGCCGGACTGGAATATAAATATCCGAATGTGCTGTCTTTTACGAAGGAGTGCGTGGCATGGAACAAATGGGCGGTTGTTATCCGGATAATAGTCTGTATTTACCGTTTATGCGTAATGCTGTCGGTCCAATGGATTATACCCCGGAGCGATGATTAGTATGCAGCCTAATGTGTATCGGTCGGAACGTCCCAATGCTGCAAGTATCGGAACACGCGCTTATCAGTTGGCACTCTTTGTGGTTTTTGAAAGTGGTCTGCAGATGTTGGCGGATAATCCTACTCTTTATTATCGTAATGAAGATTGTACCCGTTTCATTACACAAGTTCCCGTAACGTGGGACGAGACTGTGGCACTGGAAGCTAAAGCGGGTGAATATGTCGTTGTAGCAAAACGGAAAGGCGATAAGTGGTTTATAGGAGGAATGACTAACAATGGTGAAAAGGAACGTGAGTTTACCATAAAGTTAGATTTCTTGAATAAAGATCGCTCTTATCAAATGACATCTTTTGAGGATGGTATCAACGCAGGACGTCAGGCGATGGATCATCGTTGCAAGTCAGCCCAAGTGAAAGCCGGAGAACAGCTAACTATAAAGATGGTTAGAAATGGTGGCTTTGCAGCTGTCATTGAATGATGGCACATATTCTAACTTTCCATACGTAAAAATGGAATCATCTTTCAATCTATCACCATCCTTCTGAAACGTATTGTTCATCGAGCTTTCAGGGTGGTGATAGATTGTTTTCCACCTATCACCTAATCATTCATCTATCACCGTTTGAAATGAACATGCCTGCATATAAATATAAGCTTGTATGTAAATAGAAGTTTCAACAGGAGATACCTTTGGTTTCAAGGCGGGAAACTTTAGTTTCCATTAGGGGAAACTGCAGTTTCAGAGGCTTGAAACTAAAGTTTCCAAGGTTTGAAACAAAGTGTTTTACCGCATGAAACTGTTTGTTTCAAGCGTTGAAACCAATCGTTTCACGGCACGAAACACTTTGTTTTGCTATTTGTTCTAAGAAGGCAATGTCTCGGAATCAACGTTTTCTCTTAGAGAACCACTCTTTAAACTCTGCTACTCGGGCTTTACTGACAAGTATTTTTTCTTTGATTCCTGAATAATACAAGTTGATGGACAGTCGGCTGTTGAACCATAAGTCAATATCTTTGATAGCTTCTCGCGAAATAAGATATTGGCGGTTAGCCCGAAAAGAAAAGAGAAGGATTGAGACACTCCGTAAGTTCATCTAATGTTTGAGAAAACAGTATTCGGTTTCATCGGTTAAGACTACCTTTACCTGACAGTCCTTAATATAAAACAATTGTATCATATCTACAGAAACGGGCAATAGTTTGTCTCCTTTGGTAGGAATAAGGAAATGACTTTTATAGTTTTCTTGCTTTTTGGAGTGAATGTATCAGTTTCAGTAGCTCATTCTCCTGTTGTGGAAAAGGAAACTGGTGTTTGTCAGCAGCATCCTGTAAACCTTGGAGCTTATCGAAAGCGTGTTCTATGTCTTCCTTACCGATGGGTTTTAATAAGTAGTCGATGCTGTTTACTTTAAATGCGCGTAATGCATATTCATCATAGGCAGTTGTAAAGATAATCGGACAAGTAATATTGATATGATTGAATATCTCGAAGGCGGAACCATCCGCCAGGTGAATATCCATGAATACTAGTTCCGGCATCGGATGAGAACTGAACCATTCGATAGTGGAACTGATACTATCCAGTATGGTCACGATTTCTCCATTCGGTTTTATCTCATTAAGCAGTGAAGTCAGGTTTCGTACTGCTGCTTTTTCGTCTTCTATAATGACAATCTTCATGGTGGTTATTGTTCTAGTTGTGGTTTTTCAATCAAAGGAATACAAACTGTAAACTCTCTGTCCTCCGTTATTTGTATATCCCGTTTAAACAAAAAGCCTGTATCGCTTGGCAAGGTTGGCAAGTCCGATACCGGTTCCGGAAGTTGCAGTCCATTTGGGCTGAATGTCGTTGCTGATAGACAAATTGCCGTTATCGTCCGTCGTGATATGAATGGTCAATGGCTTCCGGTTGCTGATTTCGTTGTGCTTTACTGCATTCTCAATCAACACTTGCACCGCCATTGGAGGGAGGAGATATTCTTCGTAGGCATTGCTTATCTGTATGTCGAATTGTAGATTGTTCTCAAAACGCATCTTTAATAGAAATATATAAGCGGAAACAAATTCCATTTCTTCCCGGAGACTGACACATTGTGACTCATTACTTTGCAAAGTATACCTTAGTACCCGGGAGAGTTCCTGAATGTAATCCTGCGCTTTATCCTGATTTTCGCGTACCAGCGAACGCAGGGTATTCAGCGAGTTGAACAGCATGTGTGGGTTCAGCTGATTCTTCAGTACTTCATACTGATTGCGGAGATTCTCTGCCTGAAGCTGTTCGTTTTCAATAAGTACCAGTTGCTGCTTGAATATAAGATGAATGATGCAGCAGCTACTGGTGACGAGAGACATGCTACAATGAAATCCCGCAATGGATGCAAATAATGATGTACCATGGCATCGATGGCCGGAATATCAAACGTTCTGTGAAGGAAAACAAAAACTGTCCTGACAAGTTAGTCAATATCCATGTCACGATAAAGGAAAGCAAAATCTTTGTCCCTGTAATTTTAATGGAAGCTTGATTGAAATGAAACAAACGGGTATTGATGGCAAAAAGTAACAATAGCGACAGAAAGGTAAACAGTATTTCGTTTGCCACATCTATAAACTTCATCCCCGGGAATAAGGAATGACTTTCGAAACGGTCGAAAAGAGATACTGATTCAGGAAAATGAATCAGTACAGCAACCGCCAAGGAGATGATGACTGTGGAAAGTATATACTTATCTTTTTTTATTGCTTTGGCTATCATACAACAAAGATAGTGGTAAATTATGAGTTACCGGTTATAAAATGTCAATGCTGTTGTCACAGTTGGTCAATTATTGTTTCTGAATGTGTGCCGTGACATACATACCGGGGCGGAATTGCACATTTTCCTCCTTGATGGAAGCATACACTTCGAGCGAACGATTGGTTTCGTCTACTTTTTGTCCGATGGAAATCACGATACCGTGAAAGGTTTGTGTCCCCATTCCGTTTACACGAAACTGTACCGGGCTGCCGACTTGTATGTCTGCGAGATCTTTCTCGTAAGTAGTCAGGCAAAGCATCGGGTTGCTTTTATCGATAAGTTCGCAAAGGGCTTCTCCCGGATTGATATATTTGCCGATGTTCATCGCTACATTAGCGGCATAACCACTAATGGGGGCTTTGACTTCTAGTAGCGGTTGTATTCCGTTCTTAAGTAATGCCTCCGTTTGGACGCCTAAAAGAGAAAGTTGTGCAGCAGCGGCGTCCTGGCGACTCTTCATGGAGAGAAAGTCCGCTTTACTTTGCTGGAATTTCTTTTGAGAAGCTGCTTGTTCGGCAGACAGATTTTTTGCCGTTCGTATTCAGCTAAGAGATATTCGGTTTGTGCGTGACTGTCCAGATAAGTTTGTTGCAGGGTGATGAACTCCGGATTCTCTAACGTGGCGATTACACTGTTTGCAGCCACCCATTGCCCTGGAAGCAGAGAAGCCTTTTTTTACAATGCCTCCCATGGTTAAAGCAATGGTTGCCTGACGTTGAGGAGGGAAGAACGATTCGTCCGTTGAACGAAACCTGATTAGGCTTTTGAGGTAGCTGAAGTGATGGCATCCACTTCGGGTTGTGCGATGGTATCTGCTATCGTTTCGGCAACGGGAATTGCGGCGGATTCGTTATTTGTAGTTTGCTGGTTTCCTTTGCAAGCCGTTAGAACTAGTAAAAGGATGGGATAAACTATCTTTTTCATATCTTATGTTTTATAATAATTATTCAGGGTGATGTATGTCATTCAATGTCTCGATTTTCCACCTACTTGAAAAGTTCATATTCCAGTGCAGCAATATTGTATTGGTAGACTGTTTCAATATAGCCTCTGCGGATCTCTCTGGCGGTGGTAATCGACTGTATATATTCGGCAATGCCTGTTTCGCTCTGCTGCAATTGCAGGTTGGCTGCCTTTGTCAGTTCGTCCGCTTCTTTCAGGGCAGAGGAGGTATAATATCGTAAACTCTCGTTATATCTGCGGAGGGGATGCTTCCAGTTCGAGTGTCTTATTTCTTAACTCCCGGATGTTGGCATCTGCCTGTATTTGCGCTGAAGTGGCAGTTAGCCGTGCCTGCTTCACTTTGCTCTTTTGTGGCAGGAAGTAGATGGGGAAAGAAACCCCGATCATCCAGGCATTTAGATTCTTAAGTGGGAGAATGTCCTGACGTGTATACCCCACACTGATTTCAGGAAAGAAATGGCTCTGCTCTACACGGAGCATTGCTTTCGCTTCATCTGCCTGGCTTTGAAAGTAAGCAGTATGTGCTCCCGACAGGTTTCCATCCGAAATGCCGGTATAGAATAAAGATAAAGTGGAATCCACCGGAATAATGGGATCGTTGGAGTAGCAACTCCATTGGAAACGTGCCAATGCCATTTTCTCTTCTTCTTTTGCTTGGAACCAGCGGTTATGCAGATCGGCAGCTATGGTGGTCATCATATTTTTTTCTAGCAAGGTAATCTCTCCTTGTTGGTATCGTAATTCTCCGATGCGCTGCAGTTCTTCTGCCATTTTATCCTGATCCCGATACATTGAACAGAGATTAGTGGCATATTGATAGTAGGCCCACGCCCTTTTCACTTCTGCTGTGATTTCTTTCTCTACCATCTGCCGATAATAGGTGTTCGTTTTTACCTGACGGTTGACTAACGCATTCTTGTAGAATGGCGTTAGAAGAGAGCCCAGGCTTTGCTCGAAAGCCAGTTCCTTGTCTTTTTGTTTTCTCCGTTAAGTTGACCCCAGGAATAGCTGAACGAGGTAGGCGTTGCTTCTATCACTTCTCCGCGAGTGGCTTTGGCTTGTTGAATAGCATTATTGGCTATTTTCAGGCGAGGATGATTTTGTTTGGCTATTTCTATCGCCTGTTCGAGACTGACTGTTTGTGTCTGTTGAGCGGAAACGAACGCGGGAAAAACAAGAACAGGAGACACAATCCCCCGAAAGGCCAGCGCAGTTTGATTCCCGGACGTCTCCAAGTAGCAAATGAATTTACAATTTTGTAAAACACCGGAATGATGAGTAAAGTCAGTACGGTAGAAATAATCAAGCCACCGATGACCACTGTTGCCAACGGACGTTGTACTTCTGCGCCGGCTGAAGTGGCTATTGCCATCGGGACGAATCCCAGAGATGCAACCAGTCCTGTCAGGAATACAGGACGGAGCAAGTGTGGAGTCCCTCTTTTGATAATCTGGTTTGTAGTCATGGAATAGGTATTTTGTTTACGAAGTTCGTTGAAGTGATTTACCATCAGGATACCATTCAATACTGCTACCCCGAACAAAGCGATGAATCCTACTCCGGCCGATATGCTAAACGGAAGTCCGCGTAGCCAAAGTGCGGCGATACCACCGATGAGCGATAGGGGGACGGTTGAGAATACCATCAGGGTATAGGTGATGTTCTTGAATGCGAAGAACAGAATCAATAGAATGAGCATTAATGCTACGGGGATGACCACCAGTAAGGTATTGATGGCATTTTGCAAGTTTTCGAACTGGCCGCCGTATTCGAAGTAATATCCCGGCTTCAGTTTGATGTTCTTGTTCAGTGTCTCTTGAATATTGGCGACAACTTGCTGGATGTCTGCGTCACGCACATTGACACCGATGACGATGCGCCGTTTGGTTGCATCCCGGTTGATTTGCAGTGGCCCACTGACAAGGTCGATGCTTGCTACCTCTCCAACAGGGATTTGAATTCCTTCCGAAGTGCGTACAAATAACTTATCAAGATTCAAGTCGGCCACTTTCTCCTGGTCAAGCCGGACCACGAGATCGAATCTCCGTTCGTTTTCAAAGATTACACCTGTTGACTCTCCGGCATAGGCAGTTCGGATAATGGTGTTAAGCTCTTGTATGTTGATGCCGTAACGGGCTATTTTGCCACGGTTGTATTTCACTACCAATTGGGGTAATCCCATCGTCTGCTCAACGATGACATCCGCTGCTCCCGGCACTTTTTCTACAAAGGTAGCTGCTTCTTTGGCTCTTTCATATAATTCGTGCGTGTCTTCTCCATATAATTTGATGGCAATATCTGCTTTTGCTCCCGTCATCAGCTCGTTGAAGCGAAGCTGTATCGGTTGCGAGAAGTTGAATTCGGCACGTTCGGAGAGCGGAGCAAGTGCGTCTTTCATTTTATCCACCATTTCTGCACGGTTTCCGGCACTTGTCCATTCTTTGAATGGTTTCATGATAATCATCACATCAGCATCTTCCACTGCCATCGGGTCAGTGGGAACTTCCGCCGTTCCTATTTTGGCTACCACGTGTTTGATTTCAGGGAATTTATCCATTAATGCTTTCTCTGCCAAGCGGGAAACTTCGATACTTTCGGTCAGCGAACTTCCTGCGGGTAGTGTCATTTGCATGGCAAAATCACCTTCGTCCAAAGTGGGAATGAACTCTGCTCCCAGGCGGGTAAAGAGAAAAAAGTGAACCGATCAGCGCGGAGAAGGCTATGATGACGGTACGCCATTTGTAACGAAGACAGGCGCGCAGGGTATGCTGGTAGATCTTGTTCAGTTTCTCGAAGAAGCGGTCGGCAAGGGTGGGTTTCACAACAATGGTATGCTTCAGAAAGAGGGAGGCCATCATAGGAACATAAGTCAGTGAGAGAATTAAGGCTCCGATAATGCAGAACACAAGTGTTTTTTTAGCCATGGGGGTGAAGTATTTCCCTTCAATCCCGTTCAATGTAAGGATGGGGAAGAAGACGATAAGGATAATCAACACTGCAAAAGTGGCCGAACGTGCAACGCCGGAAGCTCCTTTTTCCACTTCTTTGTCCATCTCTTTGCGGGTCAGTGTGCGGCCTCGGAATTGTTTTCCGTAAATGTGGGCGAGGATACCTTCCAATATAACGATAGAGCCATCTACTACAATACCAAAGTCAATGGCACCGAGACTCATTAGATTGGCGGTGACATTGAATACACGCATCATGATAAAAGCGAAAAGCATTGCCAGCGGGATGACGGATGCGACAATCAGTCCGGCACGGAGGTTGCCGAGGAAGAGGATGAGTACAAGGAAGACGATAACCGCTCCTTCAATCAGGTTGTTGACAACCGTAGAGATGTTCCGGTTTACCAGTTCCGAACGGTTCAAGTAAGGTTCTATACTGACTCCTTCGGGTAATAGCTGCTGTATTTTTTCTACCCGTTTTTCGAGTTCTTGAGTCACTACATTTGCGTTGGCACCTTTCAGCATCATGGCAATTCCGCCGACACACTCGCCCTCACCATCCTTTGTCATGGCACCGAAACGCTTTGGAGAACCGAAGCGGACAACTCCTACATCACTGATATGTACCGGAATCCCATTCCGGTTGGTCACTAAATCTGTTCAATATCCTTGATGCGGGTAATCATACCTTCCGACCGGATATAGTAGGCGTTCTTTATCTTCTCAATGTAGCTTCCGCCGGTATTTTGGTTGTTGCTGCTAAGTGCTTCGAACACCTCGCCGATAGTGATATTCAAAGAAAACAGGGCGTCCGGATCGACGGCTACTTCATATTGTTTCAAGTAACCGCCGAAACTATTGATTTCTACTATACCGGGTATACCGGACAACTGACGTTTCACCATCCAATCTTGAATGGTGCGGAGCTCCATTGCGTCATATTTCTTCTCATATCCGGGAGCTACCTTCAATATATACTGGTAAAACTCTCCCAGACCGGTAGTGATGGGCATCATCTCCGGTGTTCCGAGCTCGGAGGGAATCTCGCTTGTTACGCTTTGTATTTGTTCATTTATCAACTGCCGTGCATCGAGTGTGGGGACACTTTCTTTAAAAACGACCGTTACGACCGATAGCCCGAAGCGGCTGACAGAACGGATATCTTCGACATTCATAATATTGCTCATCGCTATTTCGATAGGCATAGTGATGAGTTGTTCCACCTCTTGTGGCGCGAGTGTAGGGGATACGGTCACTATTTGTACCTGATTATTGGTAATGTCGGGCACGGCATCGATAGGTAGTGTCAGCATCGCATAGATACCTCCGATAAACAGGAAGAGAGTAGTGAGTCCTACAAATAGTTTCTTCTTGATTGAAAAACGTACAATAGCTGTAAACATGACTTTCGTTGTATTATTATTTCACAGTACAAAATTACTGCCTATCTTCATCCGTTATCACTAAGAATAAATGAAGCGGAAAGATTGTGGGGTGAAGTGACGGATTGGGGAATTGAAAGATGTAAAATCATAGTTCTTGTTTCACTGCTGAACAAACATTTCTTTCAGTTTACTCGTTTAATATAAAAACAAACTAAATGTATATTCAACATGAAAACATTCGTCTTGATGATGGTAAGCCTGTTGTTTGCAATTTCTTCGGAAGCGCAAAACAAGTCTTTTTATGATTTTACAGTGAAAACTATTGATGGTAAGGACTTTCCTCTTTCTTCACTGAAAGGTAAGAAAGTGCTGGTAGTCAACGTGGCATCTAAGTGTGGGCTGACGCCCCAGTATGCTCAACTGGAAAAACTATATGAGAAATATAAAGAAAAAGACTTTGTTGTTATCGGTTTTCCGGCGAATAACTTTATGGGACAAGAACCGGGTAGTAATGAGGAAATAGCCAAGTTCTGTTCTTTGAACTATGATGTTACTTTTCCGATGATGGCTAAGATTTCCGTTAAAGGAAAAGATATGGCTCCTCTTTACCAATGGTTGACGGAGAAAAAACAGAATGGGAAAGAAAGTGCACCGGTTCAGTGGAACTTTCAGAAGTTTATGATTGATGAGAACGGACATTGGGCGGGGTTGTGTCTCCGAAAGAAAGTCCGTTCTCTGAAAAGATTATTACTTGGATAGAGAAGGAATAAGAGAGACTTTTTTCAGCTCTTCTTCGAAGTTGGGAGTGAAGATTCCTTTACCCAGATTTTCTTTTTATTTCTTCGATCTTCCAAAATCGTCCACCGTCCAGTTCGTCGCTGGGATGGATTTCTTCCTCATAAACGGTTTTGTGCACAAAGACAAGCTCCTTTTCGCGAGCGGATTCAAAAACATAACTGGTGAGAAGCTCGGGAGTGAAGTCTGTGATGCCCAATTCTTCACGGACTTCTCTCTTTAGGGCGATTTCTACGCTTTCGCCCAAATCAATATGTCCGCCCACAGCCGTATCCCATTTTCCCCGGTTGAATGTCTTTCCATTCGGGTCGTTTCTGTAAATAGATGTCTCCTTGGGCATTGAATACGTGAAGGTGAACTACCGGATGAAGGAGCTTGCTTCCGCTATGGCATTCTCCGCGTGTGGCGGCTCCGGTGATGTTTCCCTGTTCGTCTACGATGGGAAACATTTCTTGGTTATTATCGCTTGGCATAGTGTCTTTTATATTGCGTAAAATCTTTCGGAGAGGAGAATATCTTATGGTATTAATAAAGAAGAATCTCCATAACTCAGAAAACGGAAATCATGGCCCAGCGCATAATCATAAATCCTTCGCCAGTTTCCTTTCACAAAGGCGGAAACCAATAGCAGCAATGTACTTTGCGGCTGATGGAAATTGGTAACCATCGCTTTCACTATTTTGTATTATATCCCGGCGCGATGATAATCTGAGTACTGCTATGCAAGGCTTTCCAAACCATTCGGTTCAGATAATCCAGAATCTGTTGCAGTGCTTCCACCGAGGAATCTGGTCATTCTTTTTCATAAGGCTGCCATTGTTTGACACGTAGTTCTTCTTCCGTAGCATACGGATTGTGAGCCAATAAGGACGCCGATATAATAAAGACTTTCCAGGGTACGTACCGAAGTGGTTCCTACCGCAATGGCTTTTCCATTATGGGCGATTAATTTTTCAATGAAAGTCAGTTCCTCACGGTCAATTCCCCGTTCGTCCAGCGCTGCCAGTACTCTTTCCGTAAAATGAAGTCCTGCGGTGGGAGCGGCGACAGAACCTTTTATTTTGGAGTAAACCGTCTGATAAGTTTCCTTGTCGCTTTCTTGTGTCTCACGGTTCAGATAGGGAGGGATGGGCAGTTCACCTGCCACTTCCAGCAGGTCGGCAAAGGTAATTGTGTCATCATCCCATGAGAAATCAATCCAATGGCTGGTTCCCTTGCACTCTCCACGGGTGGCGGACAGGACTATTTGTTTGCCTTTTACATTTACTATGCGGCTCAACGTACCTTCTTTCCATTTTTTCAGATTACCTATCATGCATAACCAGCTGCATTGGCGTGTTTGCTGGAAGTTTAACACATAGTCATTGGGCTGGACAGGTTCCAGGCAGAATACTTCTATTAATGCTCCGGTTTCTTTACGGAAATGCAGACGGGCTTGAATCACTTTGGTATTATTGAATATCATCAGTTCTCCGGATTCCAGATAGTGTGGCAAAGACGTAAAGATGTCTTCGTTCACCTCACCGTGGCGGTAAACTAGCAATTAATCCTTTTCCTGTCCTAAAAACACTATAAAAAACAGGTCAGTCTATAATAAAACGAAATAGGAAAAATGATAAATGAACTAACAATCAGATAGTTTGTTTATAAATTAATGCAAATAAAAGGTGTTTGACTTCCTTTAGTATGATACTATATTTCCATTTTTGGTGCGTGGTAAATTAGGAAGTTATACATTTGTAAAAAAGACTTAGTTTAGAAAGGTGTTAAATGTTAGACATTAAAAATAGAGAGACATTAGAGATATACGTCCTGGGTGACGATTTTAAATTTTATCAAAATCTGAAGTATCTTCCTTTGACTTCTTATCCTTCTAATAATCAATCAGCTTTGATTATATATTGTTTAGAGTGGAAAGGCCAAAATTACAGTGCATGAAGATGTACATTGGATACAACCGGAGGAATTGATTATATTATTACCCGGACAATTTGTCTCATTCAGTGAGCCAAGTGAGGACTTTCTAGACTGTCACGATGGTAATATCTACCTCTATGTTCGGCGATGCGTTAAGTGGTGTACCGCGCTTTTCTCCGCATTTCTTTTTCTACATGCGGAGCCATTACTGGTATCCGCAGTCAGAACGAGATATTCTGCGGATATATAATTATCTGGGTATGATAAAAAGATAAAGGTGATGTCTCAAGATATATATATATAGTACAGGAGGGAATTGATTATTCATTTGTTGAGGTATCTGTATCTGGAACTGTTCAATGCTTATCAAAAGGAATCTACCTTGATGACTGCCCGCAGGGATACCCGTAAAGAAGAGTTGGCCAATAAATTCTTTGGGCTTATCATGAAGCATTTTAAGGAGAATAAGGATGTGGCTTTTTATGCGGACAAATTGTGTATCACTTCCAAATACCTGACTATGGTAATCAAGGAGACGAGCGGGAAGTCTGCTAAAGACTGGATTGTTGAATACATCATACTGGAGATAAAGGCTCTGCTGAAAAATACCAGCCTGAATATTCAGGAAATAGCGATTAGGACGAACTTTGCTAATCAATCGTCGCTTGGACGTTTTTTTTTTAGAAAGCATACGGGGATGTCATTGTCACAGTATCGAATGAGTAATTTGATTGAACAATAGTGGGGATGATTGCCTCATGCAATTATCAATATATATGGGAGAATAAGGGAATCAGAAAGGGAATGGTGTTGAAGCCATTCCCTTTTTATTTTTATTTTTGTCCGGACTGGGTTAAATTCCCATACATTCGCGATAGAAGTCGAGCATTTCGAAGATAGTGTCCTTAGTCGGCAGATCTGATTGATGCAAATGTCTCCAATATCTTTTAGTAATGTGAAATTGATAGTGCCTGAAGTATTCTTTTTAGTCATGCGTCATAAATGCATACAGTTGGTCATATTTTTTGCAGTCGAAAGTAAATATGCCATAATTATCCTTGATAAACTGGATCGTTTGCCGCATTTTCTCTTTCGGGAAACCTACTTTGAGATGAGAAAGATACAGTTCGCACACAATTCCCCAAGCTACTGCATATCCATGTAATACAGGACGGTTTTCTGCCAGTGCCATACTTTCGAATGCATGTCCTACGGTGTGTCCCAGATTTAAGGCTTTGCGGATTCCATGTTCGAAGGGATCCTGTTCTACAATATCTTCTTTCACTTGTACCGATTGGCCTACCAATTGTTTGAGAGCTGCATAATCAATACTAGAGGAATCGAAATTGAGCAATTCTGCCCAATGTGCCGTATTGCTAATCAAACCATGCTTCAACATTTCTGCATATCCGGAGAAGAAATTATGTGCATCCAATGTGCGTAGGAATTCTGTTTCGATTAATACGCTGTTTGCCGGGGCAAATGAGCACCGATTTCGTTTTTCAGTCCGTTGAAGTTGATTCCTGTTTTACCACCCACAGATGCGTCCACCATTGCGAGCAGGGTGGTTGGTATATTGATGTAGGAAATGCCCCGTTTGAATGTAGCTGCGGCAAAACCTCCGAGATCGGTCACCATTCCTCCACCAAGGTTGATAAGTAATGAGTGGCGTGTAGCTCCCTGGGTACTTAGTGCCATCCATACGGAAGCGAGTGTCTCCAGAGTCTTATGCACGTCTTCGGCTCCGATGCAGATTTCAACAGCATCTTTCAACGCGGGGATTCCTTCAGAGAGGGGAGACAAAGACGCTGGGTATGCTCGTCTGTAAGGACGAATAATTTGTCATGCGGACATAGCTCAATGGCACGACCGAGGCTTGTTTCCAAGCTTTCGCAGAGAATAACTTCTTGTTTACTCATGATTCTTTTTGCTTTTTTACTCTGCAAATGTATATAAAATATCTTTTTTTACTTACTTTTGTCTCGTTAAAACGTTCAAATCATGAAAGCATTATTACCCGTATATTGTCGTCCTGTGGGATATGTTGTCTTGTTGGTAGCTCTGTTTATCCCTTTTTATTTTGGTGATGCAGGGAGTGTAACTGATACTAATTTGCTGTTTTATAAAGAATGTACGAAGTTGCTGATGATGTCAGGATGCTTGTTGATAATCTTTGCATTAAGCAAGAATGAAAGCCGTGAAACGGAGCAGATTCGGAATGCGGCGGTTCGGAATGCCATCTTTTGACATTCTTGTTCGTCTTTGGTGGTATGTTGTGGCGTGTTATGCAAGGAGATGTGATAAACGTCGATACTTCCTCTTTCCTTACTTTTCTGGTTTTTAATGTGCTTTGTCTGGAGTTTGGTCTGAAAAAAGCGCTTGTTGATCGATTCTTTAAAAGATAATTTTCTTTTCAATTAAACCTTTTGCGATTCGATTTGTCAAAAAGACATTGTTATTGCTACTAATATAATCGTAAATAAGGTAAATGAAAAGATTTTCAGCAGGGTTGGTGCTGATGTTGCTATGCACCTTCTCAATTTTTTGCACAGAATAAGGTTATTACCGTTTCGGGACGTGTTGTCGAATCTGACTCTAAAGAGCCAGCTGCACAGGCAACTATTCAATTGTTATCGTTGCCGGATAGCGCTTATGCCGCCGGTATAGCCAGTAGTAACCAGGGATGGTTTACTCTCCCCGAAAGTAAAAGCCGGAAAATATGTGTTGAAAGTTTCCTATATTGGATTCCGAACCAAGCTCTGTACCGGTACAATTATCTGCAACGCCACTGATAAAAAATTTGGGGAACCATTACATTGGACCCTGATGCTGTCATGCTGAAGGAAGCGGTGATTACTGGAACTGCTCCGCAGGTGGTCGTGAAAGAAGATACGCTGGAATATAACTCAACAGCTTACCGTACTCCCGAAGGGGCGATGCTCGAAGAGTTGGTGAAGAAACTTCCGGGAGCGGAGATTGATGATGACGGTAACGTCAAAATCAATGGTAAAGAAGTTAAGAAGATTATGGTGGATGGTAAAGAGTTCTTTGGCGGTGATGTG
>VOFC01006687.1_pt1 | contig 21901 bp, 23 predicted proteins | sample 5384161 | NCBI WGS metagenome assembly VOFC01 (sample SAMN12384722, study PRJNA508395) | human gut metagenome | isolation source: healthy gut B | host: Homo sapiens | reverse complement strand
AGATGCTTACCATTGTCGTATCTCCCTTGGCTTATTAGATTGTAGACCAGGTGGAAGGCTTTGCAGGAGTAGAGTTTGTAAAATTGGCGTAGCGCGGCACCATTTGTCGCTTGAACAGAAGAACGAAGTGTACAGGCAGGTGCGTGAAAGTGAGGTGGATCTATTCTATCTTTCACGGGGTTGTATTTGCTCTCGTATGATATCAAGCACTTTGCTGGTGAACGGCGTATCGGCGATTCGTAGTGGACGAAGCCCATACACGGTAACTACATGGGGCAAGGAATTTCGTGTGGATTATTGGTTTCTGGGGCGCTATCTGCAAGGTTTGAAGAAAAGCCTTGGATATGCATTCCCCCACTTTTGCACTGCGGCTACGGCTGTATGGAATCGAAAGGAGAATGACATAGCATTGGTTAGAAACATGCATTCCGGCCCAAATAGACCGCATGTGCTTTATGCAGGTACAGTGAAACGCCTGGAACATCGGCTTTGATATCGGCAGATGGAGATAGGGAAGGAGAACCTATGATAAAGCCAAACAGCGTGTTGTTTGACCGTGTAGAGGATTTCCTCGACGGGCATAAGACTATTCTTTATTATCCCTTTTGCAGGTGGGATCGACATGCGTCCTGAAAACGTGGGTGAAATCGACGGATTGGAACTTGGTCGCCTCCTACTGGTAAAGGACAAAGAAGCAAAAAGCAGCTATTGTACAGGAGTTCAAAGAAAGGCGAAGCGATGATTGGCCCGTACAAGGCATTCGGCATGGGGGTGGATATCAGTGATATCGACCGGGTGTATCATGGCGCCTTCAGCACATTTGTGGACTATATACAGGAGATCGGACGTGCAGCCCGTGATACGGATATTCATGGAATTTCGGCGACGGATTATCATGAAAGGGATTTCTATTATATGAAGCGCCTGCACATGGCGGGCAATATAGCTGCACAGGAACAGTTGTCGCTGATTTTGAAGAAGCTGATGGAAGTGTACCCGGATGAAAGGCGAAAAACAGGAAATGCTGGTGTCTTTGTCCGACTTTGAGTTTGTGGTGAAATTGCCAAGAATGAAGAACAAGCTGGAATATGAAGCGGAACTTGGACAATTGATTAAGACTGCTCTGCTATGGTTGGAAGATGATTTGAGCCATCGTTATGGAAAGAAATTGCTGGAAGTGAGTCCGCAAAACCTGCTGACGGGAAGGATATATTCAGGATAAGACTGGTGATGTTTTTTATTCATGAGTTCAAAAGGATTATCTTACGAAGGTGAAGGGCACGGAAGATGTGTATACGGCACGTTTGGAGAAACTGTGGGAAGAACGTTTCGCAGAGTTGGGATATAGAGAATTTAAACAGAAATTGAATGGTGGTACGTTGTGGGGAAGGTTCCCGTGCAGTGTCTGTGGGTAAGCATGAAGTATTGCTGAAAGAAGATGCAGCCGTAATTCGCCAACGAATGGATGGACTGTTCTATAGTTTGAAGACTTTGCTTGTTGATAAGTTGCGGAAGACTAAAGGGCGTTTTGATGAAGAAGAATTGCGTGCGATATTTGCCGAGCATGGTATGGATGTGCCGTCAGCGAAACGTTTCATTGGTTCACTGCTGGAGTCACGTACGGAAGAAGGGCGTAGTGTGAGCTATATCAGTAGTGTGAAGAAAAAGACTCAATGAACTTTTCTTTCACGGTGACGAAAAGGATTTGACTTGTTGTTGTCGCGCTATCAGAAACTCTTTAGCCAGCGCATTGTGGGTAAAAAAGGTGACCGGTTATTGTTCTATAGCACTCCGTTCTCTGATTTGAATATGCTGCTTAATCTCCTTTCCATGCTCGATTGTCTTTCATTCAGTGTAGAAGGTGGCGGTACGCCTTGTGTGCAGGTGTGTTTCGATGACCCTGAGAGCTTACAGCAGATTGCGTCCTCCGATGAATATCATAATCTGATACTTGAGAATAATGAGCAGATATTTCAGGAGCAGATCGAACTGTTCTCTTTCTTCTTCGGAACGGATGGAATGGATGATACGAAACGCTGGGATTTTATTGAAGACTACTTTACGGAATGGGGTAGAGGGAGCTGAAGGCGAAGTATGCTGCTCCACTATAAAACCAATTCTTTGAATAATCTTTCTAACGTCCTGTCCAGATCGTCGGAGAAACCGGCATGCGGACAGGACGTTTGAGCTCCCAAAGACTTCTCGGCAGTCAGCCAGCGGAAACGTTCCGGTACATCAAGTTGGGCGATGGGGCCGCCGTCTTTGGCTCCCGAACATATTTTATTAAATACATCCAAATGGGCAAATACCAATTCCCGGTCTACTTCGGAAACATATAGTTTCAGTTTGCCCTCGTTTACCTGACAAACGGACTTGATGTAACCTGCCCTTTTCGAGAAAAGTTACTCCCACATTAAAGAACTCCTCACGTTCTACTTTGGGGACCAAACGGATAACGGCATATTCATATAAGTGCTTTCCTTGCATCTTGTGCTTCTTTTTATAAATGTTTCGGAATGTGCCAGTCTTTCGGTCAGAAAGCGGATATAGATATCTCTGATTTCTTCAGATTGTTTCATGGGTATCTTCCCAGTGCAGCCAGTCGTCAGGAATAAGTGCGACGATCTGCTGTATCTTTTTCATCGGTCAGCATGGGACGAAGGACGGCATCGGCTTCTTCAAGTCGGGATGCTTCGGGTAGCAGCACGTGATTTTTGATATAGGTGAACGGACTTACCGCATGTTTCTCCCAGTTTTCCCACGAGTGGTGGAAATAAAGTGAAGCGCCATGGTCTATCAGCCAAAGCTCTTTATGCCACATCAGCATATTGGTGTTGCGGAAGTACGGTCTATATTGGTCAGATAGGCATCCAGCCAGACAATACGGGAGGCCAGTTCGGATCTACCTTGGTCGCTACAGGATCGAATGTCAGAGCACCCGAAAGGAAGATGTAACCCAGGTTCAGTCCGCGGCTACCTTGCAATAAGTCTTGTATCTCTTCGTCTCCTTCGGTCCGTCCGAATGCTTCATCGAGGTTCAGGAACACCAGTTCCGGCACTCTGAATCAAGTATATGCGCAACCTCTCCACCAATTAATTCGGATATTAATGCCTTTGTTCCATGGCCGGCACCACGAAACTTTACGACGTATTTGAATTCGTCATCAGCTTCCGCCAATGCTGGCAGTGAACCGCCTTCGCGTAAAGGAGTGATGTAACGGGTCAGATTGACTGTTCGCAACTCTATCATGATTGTCCTTTCAGAAAATAGTTAGGCCGTCCGGCTCTTTTGAGGATGACTGTTGCAAAGATAGTGAATATTCACGATTGCCCAAGGCTGGCTTCCAGAAACTGTTGCAGAATGCGGGCATGATTACGGACGGGTTCTTTGGAGGCATATAGCAAAGTAACCGTTTTTTTTGATTGATGCCAATTCCGTGTGGCTTCAGATGTTTCCAGAGTTCGGCTTGTTCCGTAATCAACGTTTTTAGGGACAATATGCCTATCAGATGAAAACCGAATTGAAAGGCAAGTTGGGTATCGGACTTCAAGTGGGGATGCTGACCGTATCGTTTGATCCGTCTGATATCAATCTTGGAGATGAAACGGATGATGAAGTCTTTTCCGACTGCTGCGGAGAGTGGAATGGCCGTTGATCTCGGACTGGGTGGATACTATTCGCACCCTAAATTTTATGCAGGATTTTCTGCCCATCATCTGACGGCTCCCCGTGTCTCTCTGGGAGACAAAAGCCAAATAAAAATACATCCTATCTTTTATTTGACAGGTGGATACAATATTCAGACGCGTAATCCGTTAATTTCCATACAACCTTCTATGCAGTTGCAAAGTGATTTTACTTCTACAAGGCTGGATGTAACGGGGCGATTGTTTTATACCTATCATTCCCGGGTGCTTAGTGGAGGATTGACTTATTCGCCGGATACCTCGGTGACATTCAGTTTCGGATTGACGGTACGGGGCGTGACGTTAGGATATGCTTATGAGTGTTTTTACTTCGAAGATATAGGTGTCGCAAGTGGTAGTCACGATCTGGTGGTGAGGTATACATTGGATTTGAATGTGTTTAAGAAAACCGGAACTTGCATAAAAGCGTACGGATTTTGTAAGAGAATATACGAACAATGGGAAAGAATAAAGGAATGAAAACAGTTCATACGTGGTACGGGGCGGCTTTGTTGCTGTTCGGTTCGCTGGTTTCGTGCATGGGAACAGTAGGTAACAGTTCCATGAGGTGGCGAAGTGATAGGAGCCAGTGCTGTGGCATGGAATGAGCCTGCGCCTTACGGTATGGTGCTGGTGAAACGTGGTTCGGTGAAAATGGGCCCCGACAAGCAAGATAGCTTGTGGGGGAACAATCGTTCCTTCACGGGAAATTTCAGTCGAGTCTTTCTGGATGGATGATACGGAAGTGACGGTTGCCGAATATAAACAGTTTGTCAATTGGGTGCGCGATTCCATTATCCGTGAACGTCTGGCAGATCCTGCTTATGGCGGTAATGAGATTATATAAGATAGAAGAAGACCGGGAAGGAAATCCTATCAAACCTTATTTGAACTGGGTCGAAACCCATTCCCTGGAAGCGGGCGACAGAGGATGAACAGATGGCTATCGAAAGCGTATATAAAGCATCATCCTATCGACGGTACGCTGATGCTGGATGCCGGTCAGATGAATTATTATTATGAGATTTATGACTATACTGAGGCTGCCAAGCGTCATAATCGCTGAATCCCGCTGAACGTGTTAAGAATACCGATATACAGGTGAACCGGAAGAGGTGATTATGATAACGAAGGATACGGCATACATTGATGATGAAGCGGATTGTGAACCGTACTATTACTACGTCCGTTATCCAGCGAATGGGATTTTCTAAACAGCTATATAGTAAATGTTTATCCCGATACAACCTGTTGGGTGAATGACTTTCCGAATGCGAATAATGAACAATATATGCGTTTGTATTTCAACCATCCAGTTACAACGAGCATCCGGTGGTGGGTGTCAGCTGGGAACAGGCAGATACGTTTTGTGCATGGCGTACCAATTATTTACTTGCAGGTCTGCGTGGACAGGCTAAATATATCCAGCGCTATCGCCTGCCGACCGAGGCCGAATGGGAATTTGCCGCACGCGGAAGGGAGGATAATAAATATCCCTGGAAAGAGAGTGAGGAAACCAAAGATGACCGTGGATGCTACAATGCGAACTATAAAGCCTGGTAAAGAAATTACACCAAAGACGGCAATCTGATTTCAACCCGTGTAGGAGCTTATACCAATTCGAATGGATTGTATGACATGGCAGGTAATGTGGCGGAGTGGACTTCAACGGCTTATACAGAGTCGGGAGTTCTGCAAGTAAAGTGACATCAATCGGATATTCAGTATAATGCCGCGCCAGATGATCCGTATGCGATGAAGAAGAAAGTGGTGCGTGGTGGTTCATGGAAAGATGTAAAACGCGTTTATCCGTTCGGATGCCCGTACGGCGGAGTATCAGAATGAGCAGCGTTCGTATGTGGGGTTCCGTGCGTACACAAAGTGGGATATAATAAGAAGGAAATGATAAGATGGTAAAATGGTAGATGATGGAAAAAGATACCTTAAATAAAAAGGGGATTTTGGACAGAAGTTGCAGGACTTTATAGGCAGAGTTACCGTAGCAGGGTCATTATGAACTATGCTTATAGCTGGGGTGCTGCTATCGTCATTGCCGGTACATTGTTCAAACTGACGCACTTGCCGGTGCTAACCTGATGCTGTGGATTGGTATGGGAACAGAGGGTGCTGGTGTTTTTTTATTTCTGCATTTGATTTGCCGAAAAAAAGGCAGACGGAGGCGGCTACATCCGGCGGTATCGTTGTGGTGGGAGATGGTACAATCGGCAGTGCCGGTGGATGGACAAATGATTTGCCGAAGGCACAATCCGTCCCTTCAAACCAGCCGGTATCAGTGACTGTAGGAGCGAATCAATATTCACCCCAGGAACTCCGGCCCTGCTTTTACTCCTGAAATGGAAGAAACTACGCAGGCTTACATAGCCCAACTGAAAGAAATGACAGAAATGCTTTCGCACTTTACAGCACAGGCCGAATCTCTTTCACATGATGCTGAGCAGATGAGCGCTTTAAACCGTAATCTGGCAGGTATCAACGCCATCTATGAAATGCAGGCTTCGTAGTGCCAGCACTCAGATTAATACAATCGATCAGGTGCATGAACAAACTCGCAAGATAAGGCGCGTCAGATAGAAGAACTGAATGCTGTCTATGCCCGTATGCTACAAGCCGTGCAGGTTAAGTGATAAAGTGGTGAAGCGATAGAACGAGATTAAAGCTATCGTGCAGCCAAATTGTAAATTGTAAATTGTAAATAACCCCCATGTCTCTGAACACCAACCGGATTCTCCGCGTCAGAAGATGATAAACCTGATGTATATCGTCCTGATGGCGATGGTGGCACTCAACGTTTCGTCGGATGTGCTGAATGGTTTTCATTGGTAGATGAAAGTCTTTCCCGTACAACGGCAAACTCTACTGTGCAGAATCAATCACTATATGACGGGCTTGCGGTGCCAACGAACGTAATCCTGAGAAAAATAGGACCGTGGTTTGAGAAAGCGGTACGTGTGAAGAATATGTCGATTCGCTCTATACCTATGTGGATGAATTGAAACTACGCATTGTGAAGGAAGCGGATGGCAAGAATGGGGATGTTGCCAATATCTCCAATAAAGAAGACTTGGAAGCTGCTTCTTTTTGTGATGCTTTGCACCTGGTAGCGGACAGGGCAAAAGCTGTTCAACCGCATCAATCAATACCGGAAAATATTCTGACTCTTGTTACCGATCCGATACAACAGAAGATCATCCGTGATAATCTGGGTACTGAAGTACCGCGTAAAGGCGTCAGCAGCAGGAAAAACTGGCGGAATATAATCTTTGAAAATACTCGGTGGCCCGCAGCTGTCACGCTGTTAACCAAGCTGCAAAGTGATGTGCGCTATGCTGAAGGTGAAAAATATTGCATTTGTTGACGCAGAATACCGATGTGCAGGATGTTACGTGTAAATCAACTTCCGAGCTTATGTTATTCCTGCCTCTCTCAGAATGTGGTGCGCGGTGGCACGTACAGTGCCCGCGTCATTCTTGACTGTGGACTCTACTCAGCGCCCTTCTATCTACATCGCCCGGTGAAAAGCAACCGGATAATGCCGAAGGGATGGTTCGAAAACCGTTTGCAACCGTACCGGGAGTTCTTTTTGGATGGTTATCTGGGTTGGCGCAAAGAATGGCGAAGTGCTTCGCAGAGAGTTCTCACAGAAATATACGGTGGTTGAACCTACTGCTACGGTTTCAGCTACAATGATGAATGTACTCTATGCGGATATGATAATCCGATCAGTATTTCCGTTCCCGGAGTGCCGGGGGACAAGTACAGGCAAGTATTGTGAATGGAAACGGAACTCTGAATCGTGCCGGAAAACGGGTATATTGCTGCTCATCTACGACTATCGGTAAAGATGTAGTGATTCGTGTGACGGCATCCGTTGGCGGACGTACACAGTCGATGGGGGATTATACTTATCGTGTGCGCCAGTTGCCCTGATCCTTCACCGTTTATAGAATATATACGGAAGACGGGACACCTAAACGATATCGGGGAGGCCGTGGATTATCTAAAGCAATTTTGATGAATACTCCGGCATTGTAGCTGCTATTGATGATGGTTTGTTGAATATCAACTTTCGGTGCTGGGATTTGAAACTGTTTTCTTTGATAATATGGGAAATGCCGTGCCGGAAGTGTCTTCGGGGGCTTCATTCTCTACACGTCAGAAAGATATGTTCCGCCAAGCTTATCAGAGGTAAACGTTTCTATATTTCGGGTTCGTGCGGTGGGGCGGATGGGGTGGAGCGTTTGTTGCCTACTACACTGGAAGTGATTGTGAATTAAAATTAGAAATCGAATATAATAAGGTATAAGACTATGAAACTTTCCTTGAAACTCATGATAGCTGTCACACTCTGTGCACTGGATCTTTTCAGTGGGGTGGGCGCAAAGGCAATATCCGGGTTCGCCAGGCTTGCCGGAGGATGTGGTGTGGATGCGCGAAATCTATCGTACGCTGGATTTGACAAAGGATACCAATGGTGCATTATACTATCCGGTGGAACCGCAGGGAAATAAGATGAATCTTTCGCTGTTCCGTTTGCTGGCGCAAAAAGAAAATTCCGCTTATGAATATCAGCTGGATGGTACGGAGCGCTTTCAGAAAGATGCTGAGGTGACTTTCCGTGATGTGCTGGATCGCTTTCAAATTTATTATGAACTGAAGAAAGTGGCAAATCGCCGTGACAGTGTTTTGTCTATCAGTAATAGTGATATACCTTCAGCGGATGTATTGAGTTACTTTGTGAAGGGAGGTATGGTATTTTTGATCAGCGTACTTCTACTTATGGCTCAGTGATAACGGCTATCTGTCCGGTGTTGCATCGTTCGGAAGAATTCAGTTCGGAGAAAGTGAAGTTACCTATGTTTTGGGTGAACTATAAAGACTTGGTTCCCTATCTGACTCAGACAAAAGTCTCCGTTAGCAATTATAATAATGCAGCAAACAGTACTTGGGATGACTTCTTTACGGCACGTTTGTATAAAGGAGATATTTATAAAACAACCAATCTGCAAAATCGTACTTTGTCACAATACTGTCCGACGGATAGTGCCATGGTGAAAGAGCAGAAGCGGATTGAGAAGGAACTAGTGGATTTTGAAAAAGACATTGTATGGCAGGGATCTTATAGAAGAAACGGATTCAGTTTCCACAGCTTCGGGAATAAAAACAGCGAAGACTCAATTCGAAGAAAAGGGGGCGTGACAATGCTGTTACAACCAAAAAGTAAATCTTCTTCCTCATCAAAGTTAAAATCTTCCGCAGGTAAGTCCCAATCGGTATCTAAGCGGGGAAGCAGCAGCTCCGAAGGCGTCAGTACGACGACAACGCCGTTGAACAAAATGAATCTTTATTGTTCTTTTAAGAATAAATCCATATATTTGTCCCGATAATTTAAACAAAAAAGAATTATGAAGAAGATTTTTAGTGCTTTCATTATAGCTGTAGGCTGTATGTTTATGGCTATGCCTGCTCAGGCCCAACTCATTAAATGGGGTGTAAAGGGTGAGGTGTCAACTTGACAAAAGATAGACTGGGATGGCGGAATTGATAAGAATAAAGAAAAACTCTACTGGTTTCTTTATCGGTCCGATGGCTGAAATTACGATTCCCTATTGTCGGACTGGGTGTTGACGGTGCCTTGTTATTCTCGCAAAGAAGGTAAGGGTGACGTAAAGAACAAACCGGAGCGGAAGTTCCCATCAATCTGAAATATACGATTGGACTGGGTAGTCTGCTGGGTGTTTATTTTGCTGCCGGTCCTGACTTCTTCTTTGATTTCAAGAAGAAAGATGGTGTTGACCGGAAGACTCAAGTAGGACTTAATTTAGGAGTCGGTGTGAAGCTGATTAAACATTTGCAGGTGGGTGTCAACTATCAGTTCCCGATGGGAGATAGCTTTAAATTGAATAATGTTGATGCAAAGAAATAAGACTTGGCAAATATCTGCCGCTTATCTCTTCTAAATGAAAATAGAATCTATTGCTGATATAATAGCGTTGCTGATTTTGATTGGCAACGCTATTTTTTATCTCCTTGTTTTTGTATCTTTTTGTCGCCGCAATGAAGAAATTTGTGGATGTCATATTGCCTTTGCCTCTGCCCCGCTATTTTACCTATTCTTTGCCTGAGGAATGGGCGGATGAGGTGCAAATGGGGTGTCGGGTAGTAGTTCCATTCGGGCGTAAAAGTACTATACAGCGATTGTACGTAACGTACATTATTGTGAGCGGCGGATTATGAGGTAAAAGAAGTATCTGCATTATTGGATGCCCATCCGATTTTATTGCCCGAACAATTTAAGTTTTGGGAGTGGATAGCTGATTATTATCTCTGTACACAAGGCGATGTCTATAAAGCGGCACTTCCCTCCGGCCTGAAACTGGAGAGTGAAACGATCGTAGAATATAATCCTGATTTTGAAGCGGATGCGCTTGCCGGAACGTGAGCAAATTTTGGATTTGCTTGCCGTAGATTCGCAACAGTGCGTCACTAAACTGGAGAAGGACAGCGGCATCAAGAATATTCTTACGGTCATCAAGTCTCTGCTCGATAAAGAAGCGATTTTCGTAAAGGAGGAGTTGAGGCGTACTTATAAACCAAAACAGAGGCACGGGTTCGGCTTGCGGGTACAGCGGATGAAAAGCGGCTTCATATCCTGTTTGATATTCTGTCTCGTGCTCCGAAGCAGTTGGCATTACTTATGAAATATGTGGAGTGTTCCGGTGTTTTTGACAGGAAAAGTTTTTCCTAAAGAGGTTAATAAGAAAGAACTGTTGCAGCGGACAATCCGTGGCTCCTTCTGTATTGAATGGATTGGTGGATAAAAGATTTTTGAAATCTACTACCATGAAATCGGGACGGCTGAATAAGTTCTTCGAAGGAGATTCTTCCCATTAATCCTTTGAATGAACATCAAAAAATGGCATACGATGAGGTTGTACAGCCTTTCCAATCAAAAATGTCTGTCTGCTTCATGGGGTAACGTCCAGTGGTAAGACTGAAATTTATATCCATCTGATAGAAGAAGCGATTCGTCAGGGAAAGCAGGTATTATATCTCTTGCCTGAAATAGCATTGACTACTCAAATCACAGAGCGCCTGCAACGGGTATTCGGTTCTCGTCTGGGGATCTATCATTCCAAGTTCCCCGATGCCGAACGGGTTGAGATATGGCGGAAGCAACTGGGAGAGAACGGGTATGATATCATCCTTGGTGTCCGTTCTTCCGTATTTCTTCCTTTCCGAAATCTGGGGCTGGTGATTGTAGACGAAGAGCATGAGAACACCTATAAGCAACAAGACCCCGCTCCCCGCTATCATGCGCGGAGCGCGGCTGCCATCGTACTGGCTGCCATGTACGGAGCAAAAACACTGTTGGGAACGGCTACTCCTTCTATCGAGTCGTGGCAGAACGCGGCGAACGGTAAATACGGCTTTGTACAACTGAAAGAACGATATAAAGAAATCAGCTGCCGGAGATTATTCCGGTGGATATCAAAGAGCTGCATCGCAAGAGGCGGATGGTCGGACAGTTCTCGCCACTCCTGATACAATATATGAAAGAAGCACTGGAACGGAAAGAACAGGTCATTCTGTTTCAGAACCGCAGCGGATTTGCCCCGATGATAGAATGCCATACTTGCGGGTGGGTTCCGAAATGTAAGAATTGCGACGTAAGCCTTACTTATCATAAAGGTATCAATCAACTGACCTGCCACTATTGCGGCTATACCTATCAACTGCCGAAGTCCTGTCCCGCCTGTGAAGGAACAGAACTGGTCAACCGCGGTTTCGGTACGGAAAAGATAGAGGACGACGTCAAACTCCTGTTTCCCCCGAAGCAACTGTGGCGCGTATGGACCTGGATACTACCCGTACCCGCTTCCTGCTTACGAGAAGATTATTGCAGATTTTGAGCAGGGAAAGACGGATATACTGATCGGTACGCAGATGGTATCCAAAGGGTTGGACTTTGATCATGTCAGTATAGTAGGTATCCTGAACGCAGATACAATGTTGAATTATCCGGATTTTCGTGCCTATGAACGTGCTTTCCAGTTGATGGCACGTGGCGGAGGATCGTTTAAATCTTTAATCGTCTATTGTGATGTAGATCCAATGTAAAGGCTACTCTTTTGGTTCCTTGCAGAATACGAATCTGTATCTATATTCTGAATTCCTTATTGGCACCCTTTGTATTGTGTCGTCCGAAGTTCAGATTAAAATTGAAGCTTGACAACAATGGTATTTGACATATTCATTACTGTGTATATCTACAGTTTTACAGGGATTCAGTGCGGAGACCAGTTCGCATTAAGGAGCGGTAAGTCTTCATAAATGGATTGTGTATTCCTGCCATAATAGACCATGCCGTTGTTTATAACCTATCATGAGTGTATGCATCAGATCACCTTTCAGCAATTGTTCACCGTATACATTATCGGTTGGGTGGAGGATGGTCATAAAGCTCAAGAAGCCAGTTCTTATAGGAAGCATCCAGGTTAATACGTAATTCTTTTAGGTATAGGTGTGCAGGTAATTGTTTGTACTTATATAATTAATTCAATTCCTAACAGAAAGGCTGATGTGATCTTTCCAAGGCTTTATCTGAATAGTGACTTCACTGCCAGATGTTGGAAGGACTTCTGGTTTTCATAAGTGTGGATAAACATACCTTCTTCATAAATCACAGATTCCATGATGGGATTCTTTTCGTATCCATAGCTCACCAAAGCGTCAATACTGAAAATTCCTGTGCTGAATATTGCGTTAAAATCTTGAATCGTACTACGGAATGATTTTAAGTCCGGTTACCCCTCTGCGAGTTTGTTGGATGTCGATTCTTTGCTCCACATCATTCAGATAAGCTATGAAGGGCGTTGTTTTTCAGATTGATATGATAGCGGAAATGCAGATTGTCCACAGGGTTGTAGGATACCAAGAGAGAAGGTTGGAAGCCATATCTTTCACTATGGTTATCTCTCTGACTGTAGTAGAAACGGTGAGTGATAGATTTGCTATGTATCCCCAATTCTGAATTTTACCTTTTATACTCGGGTGTAGGCATAACTTTCCGCTTGTTTTAGGAGGACGTTCATTACATCTTCCCCTTCATAGCGGTTGTCTGTATAAGATTGCATATGTCTAAGGCCTCCTGTCAGTGTTCCTTGCCCTAATTTTTTCTCATAAATGCCTTCAGCTATCAGCGAATATTTCTTTCGGCAATATCGGAATATAACTCTGTATTGGCGATGCCTTCCTGTTTCTCCTGATAAATGCGTGTATTGCTGCTCTTGATGTACGTGCCGACAAGATTGAATATGAGTCGTTGGTCATTCTTTAGATTCTGCTGATAGTATAGATCGAGGGATGACAGATGGTTTCGTTCCTGGGTATGGTCGTAGATGGATACCGGGATGTCGGAATCAGATGTGTAGAGTTTGCTCTTCCGGTCTTCATATCCGCAGGATTATCTTGCAAGATATATCTGAATTGTGCATTAAAGAGGTATTTTCCTTTTTCTTGCAGAGTATAGTTTAGGTTGGAAGCTAACAATTTCTTATTGAACAGCGTTGGCTCTCGGTTTCCAGGCGATGAAGTTCATTGTCGGGAAAAATGAAGCGTTCGTCATACTCACGTGTCCAGTCTCCTTTACGTTGTATATACCGCACGTTGACTGAGATTTCAGACTTTCCGTAGTTATATCTTCCGGAAATCATATCGTCAATAGAGAGTGCGGTTGCTACTGAGGCTGTGGATGGCACCGCTGCTGACGCTACCTCCCGCTTTTTGTTTTTGGTTATATAATCTATCACGGCAGCAGCGTTTCCGTAGCGTGCTCCTGGAGTATCGTGATATTCTATGCGGAGAATATCTTCGGGGCTGAGGAGGATATCTCTGTATAAGTAACCCGAACACCGTTGATCCGTAATTGTACTTCTCCGTTGCCGGAAGTGGTTATTTCGCCCGACATGATATCAACTGTGATTCCGGGGAAGCTGTAATTTGCCCCTAATAAGTCTATGCCGCTGGATGACATTTTCAGTTGATTCTGGGTCGAAGTATTACTTTTTACGGTCGCCTTTTTTTCGATGATAGACCGTGCCTGATGGTAACTTCATCCAGAGAGATAGCCATGACTCGTAGAATCTTTTATCAAATGAGTTGGCATAGAGGGGCTGGCCATACACAGTAGTATGGTCAAAATTGACACTATTGTTTTCATAATTTTTGTGGAATAGCTGTTACCCGGTGGGTAAAAACAGAGAGTTTTAAAAATGAGGTTAGTAATTTAGAAGGTCGCTATACAGTCCTTTCAACCGTTCGCGAAGGTGGATGACGGCATAATGTTTTCGTGATAATAAAGTGTTGACTGATATCCCGTAGCACTGGCAACTTCTTTAGCTGACAATCCTTCCATTTCCAGTAACTCAAATGCTTCCCGTTGTTCGGGCGGTAGTTCGGCAAGAGCTGTTTCAAGTTCTTGCCACACGAGTGACCGCATGTATTCTACTTCCGAGTAGGCGGAGCATCGCTGAACAGCACTTCCGAAAACTCGCTCAGTACATTGTCTTCTTTTATCATAGCTTGAATCGGGTAGTTTTTCTTCCTGCATCTTTTTGCCTTTATTGATAATCGTATTTCGTGCTACGCGATATAGCCATGCTGTTACCTGTTCGATGGGATTGAAAGTGCTTTCAATGGTTTTCACCAATTGATACAGCACATCTTGCAAAATATCTTCGGCATCTTCCTTACTGGAAACCCGCTTGCGGATAAATGCTTTCAGGCGGGGTTGATGTTCCACAATCAGTTCTTCCAAACTGTTGCCTTTACCGGTCAGATTATTCATTCTCTTTGGGAGTTTCGCTACCGTTGTTTCTATCAAAGTTTCTCTCGTTGAAGAACCGTCTCTTCCGAAAGGGCCACCGAATCCGAACTTCTTTCTTTTATTAATGAAATCCTTGCGTTCTTCCGAGACATCTTCTCCCATTTAGCGCGGAACGGGTTACCCTCTTTACCACACGGGCATTCCCTCTTCGGGCGGGGAAAGCCCTCTACCAGGGAAACCTCCGAAGAAAATGCGTGCAAGTACGAATAATGCCAAAGCTTTGCCAGAAATTGATGGTTGCCAGCCCTAAGACTCCGGGCACTACGAAATTCCATAATAGCATGACTATTGCTCCAAAAAGCCGCAATGGCTAATACCCAAAACAAAGATATAATAAAAATCTTTTTTTCATGATGTTCTAATTTTATTGATTTTACATATTACTTTGAAAACGTTCTCTGTATATGCTGACAACTGAGAAGAAGAAATATTTTAAGAGAATGCAAAAACTTCTATATTTGCGTTCCTAAATTAAAAATGTGCTTATGAAGCCCTCATAGAATACTTTTTGTTTGCCTGGGTAATATTTGCCGTTCTTCCTCTGCGGAAGGTGTGATGAATCATTTGGTTTCAGAAGCCGGACTGGAAGATCAGTTGTGATAGACTCTGCCGGTATTCTCTCTTATCATCGAGGAGAGAGTTGCCTGACAGCGGATGCGTGCTCACGCTATTCGTCGAGGTTACGAACTCACACATCGTTCGCGTCCCGTACAGACGGAAGACTTTTATAACTTCGATTTGATAATAGGGATGGATGACCGGAATATTGAAGATTTTGAAAGACCGTGCGCCCTCCCCTGAAGAATGGAAGAAGATACACCGTATGACGGAATTCTGTACTCGTTTTACGCATGCCGACCACGTTCCGATCCGTATTATGGTGGGGCGGAAGGATTTGAATATGTGCTCGACTTGCTGGAGGATGCTTGTGCCGGGCTGTTGGAACATCTGAAATAATCGGGTTCGTCAGTGCGTGGTGTCTTTGATAGAATCTCTTGTCTTCATTCAGGCTGCATGTTGCATCCACTCCTGCACTTTGTAGTACTTCGGCAATATCATTCAGGGTTCGGCGCGATACCCTTCCTATATAATAATAGAGGCGATAGTGATAGTCTTTATCCAATATCTCCATAACATGCGTAAAAGCCTGTTCGCGTGCAAAGTCAAAATTGACTTTGTTTAGCCATCATCAGGATAGCCTGTTCTTTGGTGAACGGATTCGGGCCGGGATAGGTGAACAGTTCTTCATTCGGCTCTTCGTCCGGATGCTCGTTCTTCCAGGAAATATAGAAATATTTTGTTTTCCCCGTCCATGATGCGTGCTGATAAAGTCCTTGATGGCTTTAGGCAGATTGTGTTTATCGGCTAACTTCAATCCATCCGTCACATGACTGATGACGACCTGCGCACTTTGTTCGTAATTCAGGTTCTTATGCGGGTTAACTCCTCCTGACTGATTTTCTGTGAAAAAAGCAGGGTTTTCCATCTTACCAATATCATGATACAAAGCTCCTGTACGTACTAACTGACTTTTGGCTCCAATACGGATGGCTGCTTCTGCAGCAAGATTGGCCACTTGCATGGAATGTTGGAAGGTGCCCGGAACCGTTTCAGACATCTGCCGCAAAAAGATCGTTATTGATATTCGAAAGCTCCACCAAAGTAACATTCGAAGTAAATCCGAAAGTCTTTTCCAATAAGAACAATAAAGGATAAGTGAATAACAACAGGATTCCGTTAATGATGAAGTAAGTGTACATACGGATGTTCAACTTCGAGAAGTCGGTGGAAAGACCGTTCTCCGTCATCAGTTCGAAAGCGAAATAAATGGCTGCATAAGTCAGTATCACTAATAAGGCCGTTCGGAAAAGCTGGGATCGCTGCGATAATTCCCTTAGGCTGAATATCGCCACTAATCCGGCCGCCAACTGCGTCAGAATAAACTTCGTGAGGGAAGCGCAGGGAGATAGAACATATCAATATAGTAATGACGTGCGTCAGGAAAGCGGTTCTCGAATCGAGAAAGACACGGATGATAATCGGCAGCATCGCATAAGGGATGATATACACATTAAATAGATTATGTGTTACCATGAAAGCGGTTATGACACTGTAAAATACAATCAACGTGAATAGCAATGACAGACTGCCCTTTCGTTGATAATAGTCTTTCCGGAACAAATCGAGATAAAGCATGAAACACAACATCAGCATACCCACAAACAGAATCTGCCCTCCGAGAATCAGGCGGTTCTGTCCCATTGACTCATTCCGCTTAATGGATTCTTTTGCGTAATGACTCCAGAATATTATAAGTTTCCGGGCTGATGATTCCCCCCGGTCGATAATCTTTTGTCCGCTGACTACCAGCCCGTTCGCCCAGGAATAGTTGTTCAGCATTTCTTCTTTGGCAGCTTGGGTGCGTTGTTCGTCAAAGGTGAGGTTGGGAGTGATGTATTCGTTCAACGAACATTGCCTTAGAATTTCCCGGTTGAAATGGGTAGAGTCTGCCGACAGCAAGTGCTCATAGGCTTTTTTTTACCGTGTAAAGATTCTCGGTAGCCTGTGGATTAGCCAGTTTATCATCAATCACCATGATAGACGAAGTGCTGTCTTTTTGCAGCTGCTGTATGTCTTCTGTCGATACAATCCCTGCTTGATAGATTTCTTTTTAAAGTGCGCTCGATGTACCGCAAATAATCGATGGAAGGGAGAATACCTTTCAGATTCGTATGGTAATTCTCTTTCAGCTTGGCGATTGCGTCTTTTTCTATATTTTTATCCAGTTGATAATAAGGTTGGAAGAAAGCCATCAGGCTATCTTGTTCCCTTTTACCACTGCATCCTCTTTATAAATAGGAAAGTCGAAAGTAGCGATCAACTGTCCGTATTTCCAGGGCTTGTTGATGTCGAACTGGTAATTGAATTTCCCGTCACGCGGTAGGAAATAAACAATCAGCGCCACAGTGGCTACAAACAGCAGTGATTTATATAGCAAATCTCTCCATGAGAAACTCTTTTTCTTCTTCAAATGTTCCATACGCATTGAAATTTTTTGCGAAAAGTACAAAAAAAACAATAGTGTGGAAAAAAGGTTTAATTTTGCCACGATTTACCTATACTAACCCAAATTATGGCAGAAAGAAAAGTAAGAGTTCGTTTTGCTCCGAGTCCTACGGGAGCATTGCACATCGGTGGTGTGCGTACAGCTTTGTATAATTATCTATTTGCGCGTCAACACGGCGGAGACCTCATTTTCCGTATTGAAGATACTGACTCCAACCGGTTCGTGCCGGGAGCGGAAGAGTATATACTTGAGTCATTCAAGTGGTTGGGTATCCATTTTGACGAGGGAGTGAGCTTTGGTGGTGGACAGGGTCCGTACCGCCAGTCGGAGCGCCGCGAAATCTACAAGAAATATGTGCAGATTTTGCTGGAAAATGGAAAAGCATACATCGCTTTTGATACTCCGGAGGAGCTGGACGCTAAGCGTGCTGAAATTGCTAACTTCCAATATGATGCATCTACCCGTGGTATGATGCGCAATTCATTAACTATGCCGAAAGAAGAAGTGGATGCACTGATTGCTGAAGGTAAGCAGTATGTTGTTCGTTTCAAGATAGAACCCAATGAAGATGTACATGTAAACGACTTGATTCGTGGCGAAGTCGTTATCAACTCATCTATTCTGGATGACAAGGTGCTTTATAAATCGGCGGACGAACTGCCTACTTATCATCTGGCTAATATTGTGGATGACCATTTGATGGAAGTTTCCCATGTGATTCGTGGTGAAGAATGGTTGCCTTCCGCTCCTTTGCATGTGCTGCTGTACCGTGCTTTCGGTTGGGAAGATACGATGCCGGAATTTGCTCACCTGCCTTTGTTATTGAAACCGGAAGGTAATGGAAAATTAAGCAAGCGTGACGGTGACCGTCTCGGATTCCCTGTATTCCCCTTGGAATGGCACGATCCGAAATCCGGAGAAATCTCTTCTGGTTATCGCGAATCCGGTTATTTACCCGAAGCTGTGATTAATTTCCTGGCTTTATTGGGATGGAATCCGGGTAATGATCTGGAAGTGATGTCGATGGACGAATTGATTAAATTGTTTGATCTTCACCGTTGCAGCAAGTCGGGAGCTAAGTTCGACTATAAAAAAGGAATATGGTTCAATCATCAATATATACAGCAGAAACCTAACGAAGAAATTGCGGAACTGTTTTGCCTTTCTTGAAAGAACAAGGCGTAGAGGCTCCTTTCGAAAAGGTAGTGACTGTGGTTGGCATGATGAAAGACCGGGTAAGTTTCATTAAAGAACTGTGGGATGTTTGTAGCTTCTTCTTTGTGGCTCCTACCGAATATGATGAAAAGACGGTGAAGAAACGCTGGAAAGAAGATTCTGCAAAATGTATGACCGAATTGGCAGAAGTGATTGCCGGTATTGAAGATTTTAGCATTGAAGGACAGGAAAAGTCGTTATGGACTGGATTGCAAAAAGGTTATCATACAGGTAATATCATGAATGCTTTCCGTCTGACTCTGGTAGGCGAAGGCAAAGGCCCGCACATGTTCGACATTTCCTGGGTATTGGGTAAGGAAGAGACTGTGGCTCGTATGAAACGGGCGGTAGAGGTTTTGAAGTAATCGATCAGTACTATGCTTTACAACCTGGCAATAGTCATTTATGACTTTATTCGTCCATTTGGCTGCTCCGTTTAGCCGCAAGCCCCGGAAGATGATGAAAGGGCATTGGGTGGTATATGAACTTTACGCCAACAGGTGGAGAAAGGGGAGCAGTATATCTGGTTCCATGCCGCTTCGCTTGGTGAGTTCGAGCAGGGACGTCCCTTGATAGAAATGATTCGGGAAAAATATCCGAATTATAAGATATTGCTTACTTTTTTTCTCCGTCCGGTTATGAAGTGCGCAAGCACTACCGGGGGCGGATATTGTCTGCTATCTGCCGTTTGACAAACCGCGGAATGTGAAGAAGTTCCTGGATATCGCAAACCCTTGCATGGCATTCTTTATCAAGTACGAGTTTTGGAAAAATTATCTGGACGAACTGCATAAGCGTCGCATCCCGGTGTATAGTGTGTCTTCTATTTTCCGCCGCGATCAGATCTTCTTTAAGTGGTATGGTGGTACGTATCGCCAATGTTCTGTAATTTCGACCACTTATTGTACAGAATGAACGTTCCAAACGTTATTTGAGTAAGATTGGCATCAACCGTGTGACAGTGGTCGGCGATACGCGTTTCGACCGGGTGTTGCAGATACGTGAGGAGGCGAAAGAATTGCCTTTTGGTGAAACTCTTTAAGAATAACACATGACCTTTCTGTAGCTGGTAGTTCCTGGCAACCGATGAGGATCTGTTTATTGAATATTTCAATAATCATCCGGAAGTGAAATTGATCATTGCTCCACATGTGATAGATGAGAATCATCTGGTAGAGATTATCCGAAGTTGAAACGCCCGTATGTTCGTTATACCCGTGCCGACGAAAAGAATGTATTGAAAGCTGACTGTCTCATTATTGATTGTTTCGGATTGCTTTCTTCTATTTATCGTTATGGAGAAATAGCTTATATCGGGGGTGGCTTCGGGGTCGGTATTCATAATACGTTGGAAGCAGCTGTTTATGGAATTCCTGTAATATTCGGACCTAAACCAGAAGTTTATGGAAGCAATTCAACTTTTGAAGCCCAGGTGCATTTTTCTATCAAAGAATTATGAAGAACTGAAAGAATTGTTGGACCGTATTCCGGACTGATGAGGTTTTCTTGCGCGAAACCGAACGAATGCCGGATACTACGTCACTAGTAATGCTGGGGCTACGGATAAGATATTAAGTATGATTAATTTCTAAAGGAATACGGAATAATGAGAACAGCGGGCGGATAGATTTCTATTCGCCCGCTGTTTTGTATATGGAAGTTCATCTGGCTTTATTTTCTTTATACCAGTTAGAATACATCAGATAATTGTGTGCTATCTTCTGATTCAGTTCTTTAGCCTGAGCCGGATCTACTTTTTTTTATGAACTTGGCAGGTACACCGCCCCAGATGCTTCCCGGTCAATAACTGTATTGCTTAAGACCAATGAACCGGCGGCAACGATAGCTCCTTCGCCTATCACTGCATGGTCAAGGTCGATTAGAGCCCATTCCCACTAATGCATAGTCTTTGATGGTGGCTCCGTGAATAGTAACATTATGTCCTACGGAAACGTGGTCACCTATTTCAATTGTAGACTTTTCATATAATGTGCAGCACACTTCCGTCTTGTATATTGACTCCATTCCCGATACGGATAGAATTTACATCTCCGCGCAATACTGTGTGCTGAACCAAACTGCAATCGCGCCCCATTTACGTCTCCGATGATGGCTGCGTTATCAGCTAAAAAACAATTTTCGCCAAACTCGAGTAAACCTCTTACTGATTTAATTAATGCCATTTTATATAGTGGTTAATATTTTGATTATAATTGATTCGTTAAGCTTCTTTCAACCATGCCTGTTCTTCTTTGTTTCAAGCTGGGCGATAATTTCTCATATACAGTCTGATGATATTGGTTAAGCAATTGATTTTCTTCTCCTTGATGTGAGCAATTCTTTGATAATTCCTTTTTACAAATAGGGCAAAGGGTTACTGTCTCAAATTGGCAGATAGTTGCCAAACATTCCTTCTCCGGCTGGTACTACTAAAACCAGATTCTCCGTACGAATCCCATGACTTCGACTTTATATACTCGGTTCATTGGAAGTCAGCATACCCAATTGCAATGTTACCGTTTTCATTCATACGAATACTCTGGGTCCTTCGTGTACATTCAGAAAGTGGCCTACACCATGCCCTGTGCCATGCAGGAAGTTCATTCTTCTTTGCCATATCGGCATACGTGCCAGCACATCTAGTTGCGCACCCCGTGTACCCGGCAAGGGAATACAGCCATTGCCAGTGCAATGTGCCCCTTCAATATCAATGTATAATCTGTCTTTTTCTTCTTCTGTCAGTTTTCCTAAAGCAATGGTACGTGTGATATCTGTTGTTCCATCCAGATATTGTGCCCTTCTGAATCAATAGCAAAACCTTCCGGTTTTAGCTGGACATCTGTTTCGGGAGTGGCTTCACATAGTGCACGATGGCTCCATGTTCCTTGTATCCGACGGTAACTTATCGAAACTTTCTCCCATATATAAAATCCTGTTCAGCACACGAAATTCATGCAGTTTTATCTACTCTGATTTCTGTTTCCTACCGTTGGAACAGGATGTTTTAACCATTTCAGAAACTTAAC
>VOFC01002469.1_pt1 | contig 21901 bp, 35 predicted proteins | sample 5384161 | NCBI WGS metagenome assembly VOFC01 (sample SAMN12384722, study PRJNA508395) | human gut metagenome | isolation source: healthy gut B | host: Homo sapiens | reverse complement strand
TATATTGAAGAGACACGTGCGCAGTATTACATGACCTGGCTCCCGCTTAATGAAATCATTTATGATTTTCTTTGATGCATTAAAATCAAGATCAAGAGGATATGCTTCTGTTTGGACTATAGAGATGGCCGGTATGTGAAGTCAGAACTTGTCAAACTGGATATCCTGTCAACAAAGAAAGAATGCTCTTTCATTTATTACAAGCAGATACCGCCTAAAAACATGGAAGAAAGATGTGAGAAGTTAAAGAAAGAGATCGAGACATTTATCAAAATCCAATCAGGCAGCAATCGGAAGCAAGATAATCGCACGTGAGACAGTAAAAAGCAATGCGAAAAAGACTGACAAATGTTACGGCGGAAACATCAGCCGTAAGAGTAAACTTCTAGAAAAACAGAAGAAGAAGAAACGTATGCGTCAGTGGAAACGTAGAGATTCCGCAATTAACTCTCCAGCATAGGGTTACAGTCTGCCTTTGATGATGAACTAAAAATATTAGAAGAATCCATACTACCGGCAGTTCTTGGAGAATTAAGAATGTGCCAGAAGATGTGGCTTCCAAAATATCAATTGATTTGATGAGTGCCCTGCCTTATCAAGTACGGAGAAATTTGTCACCAGCTTAAAAGCCATAACATTAAAACAAAGCATACTTCAGCCTATTCCCTGATTATCGAAAAAAGAGAACACCATTTATGAAAAATACAAATTGAGGCAGTGCTCCGGGAAGCCGGAAAGCGACAGAGCATCTGCCTTCAGAGACAGAGCAAAGAAATTTATAAAAACTCAGGAGACTTGCAGAGGCAGGTTATGAGCATTATGAAGTATCCAATTATACAAAGCACCAGCATTGAATCTCCATCAGAGTGCAGATGCAACGCCGCCATGCCCAGATGGAAGAATTCATGTAGGCCTGCGTATGCAAAGAAGTTACGGAAGAGCAGAATTCAAAGAGAGACTTTTGGCGTGGACCAGAAGCAGTATATGGCGAAGTCTTAAAACCAGTCTTCAGGAAGAGGGACTTAATCGAGAAAAAGCCGGTGTAATAAAGCTCAACCACAGTATGGACATCAGTAACTATTTTCACTTCCAGTTTACTGGATTAAATGGTCTGCGGTGTTGAACAGCGATGAATCAAGAACAAATCAAGAAATTATAAAATTATAAAATGCTGTTGACAAAAAAAATGAATGAAAAGTATAGAAATTAATTTTTCAAGTTGAGTGTTAACAACAAAGAAAAGCAGTACAAAAAGCTTTTCTTCAAATACCTATAAAAGTTTCATTTTCGAGAACGAATGAACGAGTAAACCGGATTAGATGAAAGAAAAACAAAATCTTAAATGCACCATCGCAACTATCTGGAAACGGGTGGTTTGCACCTAAGAACCATTTCCATATACGGATTTGAACTAAGTTCCGCAACAATCCGGAATGATATTGCCCGACTTTAAAGAGATGGGATACATTTGCATTACATGGTTGATTCGTTCGATCCGAATTTCCATAATGCAGTGATGCATGTGGAAGATGAACAGTACGGCGAAAATGTCGTAGCGGAAGAACTTCAGAAAGGCTATATGTACCGTGACAGTGTGGTTCGCCACAGCATGGTAAAAGTTGCAAACTAAATTAAAAAGTTGACAAAATTCAGTATAAAAGCAGAATAAAACAGGAGGAATTTATCATGGGAAAAATCATTGGTATTGACTTAGGTACAACAAACAGTTGTGTAGCAGTTATGGAAGGTGGCAAACCGGTTGTTATCGCAAATACAGAAGGCGCAAGAACAACACCGTCTGTTGTTGCATTTACAAAAAACGGAGAGCGTCTTGTCGGTGAACCTGCAAAACGTCAGGCTGTTACAAACGCAGAAAAAACAATCTCTTCCATTAAGAGACATATGGGTACCGATTATCGTGTAACCATCGACGACAAGAACTATTCTCCGCAGGAGATCTCCGCAATGATCCTTCAGAAACTGAAAGCAGATGCAGAAAACTACCTGGGCGAAAAAAGTTACCGAAGCAGTTATCACGGTACCGGCATATTTTAATGATGCACAGCGTCAGGCAACCAAAGATGCCGGTAAGATCGCAGGTCTGGATGTAAAACGTATCATCAACGAGCCGACCGCAGCAGCTCTGGCATATGGACTGGACAATGAAAAAGAACAGAAGATCATGGTATACGACTTAGGTGGCGGTACATTCGACGTATCCATCATTGAGATCGGTGACGGCGTTATCGAAGTACTGTCAACAGCCGGAGACAACAGACTGGGTGGTGATGACTTCGACCAGAAGATCACAGACTACATGCTGGCTGAGTTCAAGAAAAATGAGGGCGTAGACCTGTCAAACGATAAAATGGCACTGCAGAGACTGAAAGAGGCAGCTGAGAAAGCTAAGAAAGAGCTTTCTTCCGCAACCACAACCAACATCAACCTTCCGTTCATCACAGCAACTGCTGAGGGACCGAAGCATTTTGATATGAACCTGACCAGAGCAAAGTTCGACGAACTGACACATGATCTGGTAGAGAGAACCGCTACACCTGTTAACACCGCACTGAGAGATGCAGGTCTGACAGCAAGCGAGATCTCCAAAGTACTGCTGGTTGGTGGTTCTACACGTATTCCTGCAGTACAGGAAAAGGTAAAAAGCAGTCTGACCGGCCACGAACCGAATAAATCACTGAACCCTGATGAATGTGTAGCACTCGGTGCTTCCGTACAGGGTGGTAAATTAGCAGGCGATGCCGGTGCAGGCGATATCCTGTTGCTGGATGTAACTCCGCTGTCACTGTCTATTGAGACAATGGGTGGTGTTAACAAGACTGATCGAGAGAAATACAACCATCCCGACCAAGAAGAGCCAGATCTTCTCAACCGCAGCAGATAATCAGACAGCTGTTGATATCCACGTTGTACAGGGTGAAAGACAGTTTGCGAAAGATAACAAATCTCTTGGCCAGTTCCGTCTGGATGGTATCCCACCAGCAAGAAGAGGTGTGCCTCAGATCGAGGTTACCTTCGATATCGATGCAAACGGTATCGTAAATGTATCCGCTAAGGATCTGGGCACAGGCAAGGAACAGCATATCACCATTACCTCCGGATCTAATATGTCTGAGTCTGATATCGACAAGGCAGTCAAAGAAGCTGCTGAGTTTGAAGCACAGGATAAGAAACATAAAGAGGGAATCGATACCAGAAACAATGCAGACTCCATGGTATTCCAGACCGAAAAAGCATTGGAAGAAGTTGGCGATAAAGTAGATGCAAATGACAAGACAGCAGTAGAAGCTGACTTGAACGAACTGAAAGACCTGATCGCAAAGAGCAATCCGGAAGAAATGACAGAGTCACAGGTTGCAGAGATCAAAGCTGCAAAAGAGAAACTGATGGAAAGTGCTCAGAAGTTATTTACAAAGATGTATGAGCAGCAGGCACAGGCAAACGGAGCAGCTCAGGCAGGTCCTGATATGAATGCCGGAGCAGATAACAGCAGCTATCAGTCTGATGATGTAGTAGACGGTGATTACAAAGAAGTATAAAAAGTAACTTTTAATAAATTTTTGCATCGTAACTGTTAAGATACTAAACAGTTACAATATACACAGGCAGGGATGTGTTCATTCCTGCCTTGTGTCAGCAATCAGGCCGTAAGGAACTGCAAACAGGCAGGTTCTGGAAGGTTGCCGTGCATGTGGAGGATTAAAGATGGCAGAGAATAAGCGAGATTACTATGAAGTTCTCGGCGTTGACAGAGGGGCGGATGAAGCTACCATTAAAAAAAGCATACCGTCAGCTTGCAAAAAAATATCATCCAGATATGAACCCGGGAGACAAAGAAGCAGAAAAGAAAAATTTAAAGAGGCATCGGAAGCATATGCCGTGTTAAGCGATGCAGAAAAACGCAGACAGTATGATCAATTCGGACATGCTGCGTTTGAACAGGGCGGCGGAGGTGCCGGAGGATTCGGCGGCTTTGATTTCAACGGCGGCGATATGGGAGATATCTTTGGTGATATTTTCGGAGATCTTTTCGGAGGCGGTCGCAGCAGAGGTAAAGTAGTCAAAGACAAATGTCCGGATTGCCGTGGTACCGGATATATTGCAAGAAAGAGAAAAATCCAGGTAACGATTCCGGCCGGTATCGACAATGGACAGAGTGTCCGTATCCGTGAAAAAGGAGAGCCGGGTGTCAACGGTGGTCCAAGAGGAGATTTATTAGTAGAAGTAGTTGTATCCAGACATCCAATCTTCCAGCGTCAGGATATGAATATTTATTCCACAGCTCCGGTTACGTTTGCGCAGGCTGCATTGGGCGGTGAGATCCGTATCAATACCGTTGACGGAGATGTGCTTTACGAAGTAAAACCAGGTACACAGACCGACACCAAGATCCGTCTGAAAGGAAAGGAGTTCCATCCCTGAGAAATAAAGGGGTTCGTGGTGACCAGTATGTAACTCTGGTTGTCCAGACACCGAACAGGTCTTAATAATGAGGCGAAAGAGGCGTTACGTCATTTTGATGAACTGACAGGTGCGTCCTTAAACCGAAGCAACGCCGGTGGTAACGGCGCCCAGGAAAAAGGGGTAAGAAGAAAAAGGGATTCATGGATAAATTAAAAGAATCTTTTGATGATATCTAAAACAGATTCTAAAGATTAAATGGATCATTTTAGTAAAATGAACAGATAATAGAAACCCGGTGTAAGATCTCTGCTGAGAGATTACACCGGGTTTGTTATTATGACAATAGAAAATACAATGTCTGTTTTGAAAACTCTATTCCGGATACACCAGATGTTTTTCATCAATATGGTAGAGCGTGTTTTCAAGATAGCGGTTGGCAAGATAGTTTGCCATACCAAGGTTCATATCAAGATAGTTGCCGCAGTCTTTTGGACTTGCACCCGGTACTTCGCCCTTAAAGTCGCGGATAAACTCAAACATTTCGATCATCAGACCAACAATGTCCTTTGATTCATAATCACCTGCGAGAAGCAGATAAAATCCGGTACGGCATCCCATCGGACCAAAATAAATAGTTTTGGAACCGTAAACAGCATGGTTTCTTAAAAATGTTGCTGCAAGGTGTTCAATCGTATGCATCTCGGCGGTATTCATGACAGGCTCATCGTTTGGGGAAGTCATGCGCAGATCAAATGTGGTGATCACTTCTGCTCCGACGGTATCTTTGCGGGATACATAAACGCCGGGTTCTAATTTGATATGGTCTATTGTAAAGCTTGCAATTTTTTTCCATAAATAAAATCTCCTTTGTTTTTTCTAAAACAAACTTTAATGTAATTTTGCGGGACAGTCAAGGAAAAAAAGCCACAATGTTACATAATAATATAAGAAAAAAAGATCAGTTCCCTGATAAATCGGAAAGGGAATCTTAACAATTGAGTCCAAAATACTTGTATTTCAATGAAAAATAATGTATATTTATGCAGACAATCAGAAAAAAAGAGGAGCGGATATTTATGATGAAGAAAAAAAGTAAAAAACTGCTGCTTTGGCTTTTCGTTCTGACATTTGTGCTGACAGGAATTGCTGGATGCGGCACAAAGCAGAAGGATGATCAGGAAGCAGCATCCACGGAAACAGCCGGTGCGATCAGCGGTGTGGATGATATCGTTGGAAAAAAGATTGGTGTCCAGCTTGGAACAACCGGTGATATTTATGTTTCCGATTATGAAAATGACGGATCAGGAACAACGGTGGAGCGTTACAACAAAGGCGCAGATGCAGTCCAGGCATTAAAACAGGGAAAGATTGACTGTGTTGTGATCGATGAACAGCCGGCGCTCGCATTTGTGGAGGAGAATCCGGGACTTAAAATTCTCGATGAAGAATTTACGCTGGAAGAATATGCGATCGTTATCGCAAAGGGAAACGATGATCTGTTGGAAAAGGTTAATACGGCATTAGAAGAGTTAAGAAGCGAGGGAACGCTTGACCGGATTACAAAAATTATATAAAGGAACAGATGCGGAAAAAGGAAATTATCCATACGAACCACAGGATGTGTCCGTGGGAATGGAACACTGACGATGGGAACAAATGCTGAGTTCCCGCCATATGAGTATTATGAGAATAATGAAATCGTCGGTATAGATGTGGATATCATGCGGCGATCGCAGATAAGCTCGGTATGGAATTGAAGATTGAAGATATGGCATTTGATTCTATTATCCCGGCTGTGTCTACGGGAAAGATAGATGTGGGCGCTGCAGGATTTACCGTGACAGAAGAAAGAAAGAAGAATGTCAATTTTACAGATACATATGCAACTTCCAAGCAGGTGATCATTGTGCGTGATGGAAATGCAGTGACAGCAAAGAGTTCGTTTGGCGAAAAAATTTTACCAGAACTTTATTCAGGATAACCGCTATGCATATATGTTAAAAGGTCTTGGCAATACATTGATCATTACAATTTTTGCGGTGATGATCGGTATTGTCTTAGGATTTTTAATTGCCATTGTCAGAACCAGCCATGACAGAAATGGCGGGCTTGGCATTCTGAATGCAGTCTGTAAAGCATATTTGACGATCATCCGCGGCACACCGGTCATGATCCAGTTATTGATTATCTATTATGTTATTTTCCAGAGTATTAACACGGGAAAAATCGTGGTAGCAGTGATCGCATTTGGTTTGAACTCAGCTGCTTATGTGGCAGAGATCGTGCGTTCCGGAATTATGGCAGTGGATATCGGACAGTTTGAAGCAGGACGAAGCTTAGGCCTTAATTACAGACAGACGATGACCACCATCATCCTGCCACAGGCAGTAAAGAATATTCTCCCTGCACTGTGTAACGAGTTTATCAGTTTATTGAAAGAGACGTCCATCAGTGGTTACATCGGTCTGATGGATCTGACAAAAGGTGGAGACATTATCCGAAGCGTTACGTATGAGGCATTTATGCCGTTGATCGCAGTTGCTGTCATTTATCTTCTGATGGTAGTCGGACTTAGCAAAGCTGTCGGTGTCTTAGAAAGGAAGTTGAGAAACAATGAGCGATAATACAAATACAACCAATTCTGCAGAGGTGATCTTAGAGATTCAGGATCTCTGCAAATCTTTTAGGGGATCATGAAGTATTAAAAGGAATCTCCACGACCATCAGAAAAGGGGATGTCCTTGCATTGATCGGACCTTCCGGCTGTGGAAAATCGACATTTCTGCGATCCTTAAACCTATTGGAGATCCCAACGAGCGGACACGTTCTGTTTGAGGGGACGGATATGACGGATAAGTCGGTGGATATTAACCATGTACGGGAAAAAATCGGAATGGTGTTCCAGCAGTTTAATCTGTTTCCAAACATGACTATTAAGGAAAACATTATGCTTGCCCCGGTAAAACTCAACAAAATGACCAGGGAAGAGGCAGAGAAAAAGCGATGGAACTTTTTGAAAAGAATCGGTCTGTCTGATAAGGCGGATGCCTATCAAGCCAGCTTTCAGGTGGACAGAAACAGAGAATTGCCATTGTCCGTTCGCTTGCCATGAACCCGGATATTATTTTGTTTGATGAGCCGACTTCGGCATTGGACCCTGAGATGGTCGGCGAGGTTTTAAGCGTTATGAAAGAACTTGCAGACGACGGCATGACGATGGTAGTTGTGACCCATGAAATGGGTTTTGCAAGAGAGGTTGCAAACCGTGTCATGTTCATCAATGACGGTGTCATTCAGGAAGAAAACACACCGCAGGAGATCTTTGAACATCCACAGAGTCCGAGATTGCAGGAATTTTTATCAAAAGTATTATGATCATGAAAGAAAAAGGCTGTGCGGCAGCCTTTTTTCTTTTGCTTTATTTCTGGTGTATAATTCGCTATAATCGATATAGAATCTAAGACACAGGTACGGAAACGATAAAAAACGATGGAACATCAGACAGGGAGAAAACGATGGGGAAAAAGGAATGGAAGAAGATCAGACATGGGATCATCATTTTTGTGATGGCATTTTTCAGTGCAATACCATTTGTGGTATATGGAAAAAATATTGATTCCCAAAGAAACAATCCGTATTGGATATATTGATTATGGCGGGTTTATCGATCTGGACGAAAATGGGGAGTATACAGGGATATGGCGTGGAATTGCTGGATAAGATCGCTGAGTATACCGGATGGAAGTACGAATATGTGTATGACACATGGGACAATGTCCTGAAAAACTGGAGTCAGGTGAGATTGATATGATCTGCCAGGCGCAGAGAACACCGGAACGTGAGGAGAGATTCCTGCTTTCGAAGTACTGGGCGGGAACAGAAGCCTGTGTTCTTTATGCAAGAATGGATGATGACAGGTATTATTACAATGATTATGAGGCTTTTAATGGCATCCGGGTGGCAGGACTGAAAGAAAGTTTTCAGAATGATGATCTGAAAGAATATGCCAAAAAGAAAGATTTTTCGTTTGAGTTGAAAGAATACATGACGACAGAAGAATGTTTTCAGGCATTGGAGGAAGGTGCTGTGGATGCAGTCGTACAGGGATCGCTTGTCGGGATGGACGATTATAAGATTATCTGCCGGTTTGGAGCACAGCCATTTTATCTGATGGCAGGAAAGCAGAAGCAAAAGGTAATGGAGGATGCCGATTATGCGCTTGGAGAGATCACAGCGGATTATCCGACATTTTTAAGTGAACTGTACCAGAAGTATTATGGAGATACTTCTGCCATGGGGCTTGCATTTACAAGAGAAGAAATTGAATATATTCGTGCACAAAAACAGGTGAATATAGCGTTTATCAATAACAGACCACCGTTTTCAATGGAAAATGACGACGGAGAAATCGAAGGGATCATTGTTGATCTTGTGAGTCGGATCCGGGAGAGCAGCGGCCTGAATCTGCAGTACACGATGCTGGAAAGTGGTCAGCGTGTGATAGATTATCTTGAAAACATCCGGCAGATCTGGTGGCTGGTGTCGTAGTCGAAAATCCTGCATTCACAAAATCTGATTATCTGGTATCAGATGTCATATACACAGGGGAAGTGGCGCTTGTCTGCAGGCAGGGGATGAACTATACACCCGGAGATGCAGAGAATAAGTATATTCTTGCAATCACGAAGAGTTATGCGGCACTGGAAAATTATATCCAGGCAAATTATCCGGAGTTTGAGATTGTAAAATGCACTACGACAGAGGAATGTATGGAACTTCTGAACAGCGGAGAGTGCGACTTTATGGCACAGAATGTCAACGTGGTGACACCGCTGCTGCAGAAACCGCGGTATGAGGGATTGACGGTACTGCCTAACCTGTCTAAGGAAGAACCGATGGGGATTGTTGGAAAAACAGTGATGAAAATAAAATCCTGATGAGCATTATCAATAAATGCATTACGCAGATTTCCTCTCAGGAAGTATCCCAGATCACGATCAGCCATACAGTGGAGAATGGGTATCAGCTTACCTGGACGGATGTGCTGTATAAGTTCCGCTATCCGCTTATTGTCATCTTTATTTTGCTGGTGGCGAGTATTCTGTTTATGATTTTCTGGCAGGAGGCGAGACGAAAAAGCTATTTAAAGATTGCGGAGAAGAATGAACAGCTTTTAGAGGCAGTCGATCAGGCAAACCGGGCAAATCAGGCAAAGAGTGATTTTCTTGCAAGGATGAGCCACGAGATACGGACACCGATGAATGCAATCGTAGGACTGACGGAGATCGCAAAGCACTATGAGGATGATCCGAAGAAGATAGAGGACTATCTCGATAAAATCGATGTGTCGTCCAAGGTGCTGTTAAATATTATCAATGATATTTTAGATATGTCGTCTATCGAGAATAAGAAGATGAAAATTGCAAAGGAACCGTTTGATCTTCATGAGATCTTAATGTCGGTCGGTACGATTTATGAACCGCAGTGCAGACAGAAAGGGATAGCGTTTGAGGTGCAGGACGAAGAGGTGACGCATACACATCTGATCGGGGATGGACTTCGTGTGAACCAGATTTTGCTGAATCTGGTTTCCAATGCTTACAAATTCACGTCGTCCGGTGGGAAAAATCACGATCAAAGTGAAGGAACTCTATGTGAAGGAGGAGAAAGCATACTTTAATTTCCTTGTGGAAGATACCGGGGGAGGGCATGTCGGAGGAGATGCAGACGCGGCTGTTCCAGCCATTCGAGCAGGAGAGTGCGACAACTGCGCAGAACCACGGAGGAAGCGGACTGGGGCTGTCCATTGCAAAAAATTTCGTGGAACTGATGTCAGGCTCCATTTCCGTGAAATCGAAAAAGGAGAGGGAACGACATTTGTTGTGTCTATTCCATTTGAATTCGAACAGGCTGCAGAACCGGAAATAACGGAGCGGCCGGTGGAAAACGGTTTGTCCGTGGTACAGGAAGAACAGGCGGTATATGATTTTACCGGGAAAAAAGTATTGCTTGCGGAAGACACCGCATTTAATGAAGAGGTGGCAACAGAACTGCTTGCAATGGTACATATGGATGTGGATTGTGCACATAACGGCAAGGAAGCCGTCGAGTTGTTTGAGAAGGCAAAGCCAGGTACTTACATGGCAATTCTTATGGATATTCACATGCCGGTGATGAATGGTTATGAAGCGGCACGCACAATCCGGAAGTCAGAGAGAGAGGATGCCGGAACGATCGCAATTTATGCCATGACTGCAAATTCTTTTGAGGAGGATGTCAGTGCAGCCTTAAATGCGGGAATGAACGGACATATTGCAAAACCGATCGATGCGCAGATCTTATATGAAGTTTTGGACAAGCTTGCAAAAGAACAGCAGTAAAAGGAATTGTTTGCAACCTGAATGGCTTTGTGGTAGTATATCTAATGGCTTTTTATGATCTGAACGGAAAATAAGCAAAAGGAGCATATATAAAATATGAAATGGAATAAATACACGATTGAGACAACGACTGCGGCAGAAGATTACTTGAGCTCTGCACTTATGGATCTTGGCATTGAAGGTGTGCAGATCGAGGATAATGTGCCGCTGACAAAAGAAGATCAGGCAGAGATGTTCATTGATTTTCTGCCGGAGCTTCCGCCGGATGAGGGGATCAGCTATGTCAGTTTTATCTGGAAGACAACGGACAGGATGATACCGAACTGTTAAAACAGGTCAAGACAACCATCGAGGAGATGCGGAATGTGGTAGATATGGGAACCGGAAAGATCACATCAGACCAGACGGAGGATCTGGACTGGATCAACAACTGGAAGAAATTCTTCAGTTCCTTCTATATCGATGACATCCTGATCAAGCCAACATGGGAAGAACTGAAGGAAGAAGACAGGGGACAAGTTTTTGATTGAGATCGATCCGGGTGTCTCTTTTGGAACAGGCAAGCATGAGACGACACAGCTCTGCATCCGGCAGTTGCTGAAATATATTCGTGGAAATGAAACATATACGCCGCAGGTAAAGACACCAAAGGTTCTTGATGTTGGCTGCGGAAGCGGTATTTTATCGATCGTGGCACTGAAATTAGGGGCATCAGAGGTAGTCGGAACAGACCTTGACCCGGACTGTATGACTTCCACACACGACAATATGGAAGTAAATCATCTCGATCAGAAACTGGGAACATTTTATGTTGGAAATCTGATTGATGATACAGAACTTCAGGAAAAAACCGGAACGGAAGAATTTGATATCGTTGTTGCCAACATTCTGGCAGACGTGATCATTCCAATGGCACCGGTGATCCCGGCGCGTTTAAAAAAAGGTGGATATTTTATCACATCAGGAATCATTGATTTCAAAGAGAACGACGTGAAAGAGGCAATTGAGAAAGCCGGTCTGGAAGTTGTAGAGATCAATCATCAGGGCGAGTGGGTGAACATTACAGCAAGAAAGAATTAGGAAAAGACATGTATCAGTTTTTTATAGAAGATGAAAATGCAGCAGAAGATTTTGTGACAATTGAAGGCAGCGATGTCAACCATATTAAAAATGTGCTGCGGATGAAACCGGGAGAGAAAATCCGTGTGTGCACCAGAAACGGACAAAACTATTTTTGCAGTATATCTGATATTACAGAAAGCTTTGTTCGTGCGGATATTCTGGAAAAAGAGGCGGAAAGCACAGAACTGCCATGCAGGATTTATCTGTTTCAGGGGCTTCCGAAGAATGACAAGATGGAATGGATCATTCAGAAAACTGTGGAACTTGGCGTTTATGAGGTCATACCGGTTGCCATGAAAAACTGTGTGGTAAAGTTAGATGACAAAAAGGCAAAATCAAAGGTGACGCGCTGGCAGGAGATTGCAAAGAGTGCGGCAAAACAGTCAAAGAGAAGTCTGATCCCGGAAGTGAAGATGCCGATGTCGTACAAAGAAGCTGTGGCATATGCCAAGAAACTGGATGTGAAACTGGTTCCCTATGAAAACGAGCATGGAATGGCAGGGACGAAGGCTGCAATGGAACAGATAAAAAAAGGCGAAAGTATCGCAGTGTTTATCGGACCGGAGGGCGGATTTGCGCCGGAAGAGATTGAAATGGTCAGAGATGAAATGCAGCTGATCTCACTTGGCAGACGGATCCTTAGAACAGAGACGGCAGGAATCGCAGCCCTTGCGATTTTGGGATATCAGATTAGAGAGTCAGACCGAATAACAGGCAAAAAGGTCTGATGATAGAAATTTGTGAGAAGAGTGATGATGATTGCATAGATAAAGAAGGACAATTATGGAAACAAATTTGACAGAAGTTTATTTGGATAATTCTGCAACGACCCGTTGCAGTGAACGTGCAAAAGATTTGATGGTAAAAGTTCTGATGGAAGATTACGGAAATCCATCCTCACTTCATATGAAAGGTGTGGAAGCAGAGAACTATATCAAAGAGGCTAAGAAAAAGATCGCAAAGACGTTAAAGGTGGATGAGAAAGAAATCCTTTTCACATCCGGAGGAACGGAATCAAACAATAGTGCACTGATCGGACAGCACTGGCAAATAAAAAAGAGCCGGAAATCATATTATCACGACATCAATAGAGCATGCGTCTGTTTCGGCAGTCGCAGGATATTTAGAGGAACTTGGCTTTCGAGTGACTTATCTGAAAGTGGATGCAGATGGTATCATTTCACTCGACGAACTGCGGGAGGCGGTATGTGAGGACACGATCCTTGTCTCTATGATGATGGTCAACAATGAGATCGGAGCAGTGGAACCGATCGAAGAAGCAATCAAGGTGATCAAAGAAAAAAATCCGAATACATTGGTACACGTAGATGCGATCCAGGCATATGGAAAGTACCGTATTTTTCCAAAAAAACTGGGGATTGATATGCTCTCTGTCAGCGGACATAAAATCCATGCGCCGAAAGGAACAGGATTTCTGTTCATCAAAGATAAGACGAAGGTAAAACCGCTGATTTACGGTGGCGGGCAGCAGAAGGGCATGCGCTCCGGAACCGAGAACGTACCGGGCGTTGCTGCGTTAGGTGAGGCTGCCGAAGAGATTTATGAAAACTTTGAGGAAAAAATTGACCACCTTTATCAGATCAAACAGCGTTTTGTGGAAGGCGTTTTAAAAATAGAAGGTGTGTCTGTCAACGGAAAGACAGGACGTGATTCCGCACCACAGATCGTAAGTGTGAGCATTGACGGTGTGCGCAGTGAGGTTATGCTTCACACATTAGAGGACAGAAAGATTTATGTGTCAGCGGGAAGCGCATGTTCCTCGAACAAACCATCCGTGAGCCATACTTTGGCAAACATCGGACTTAAGGGTGGTCTGCTGGATTCGACGATCCGGTTCAGCTTTTCCGTGCATACCACAGAGGAAGAGATCGATTATGCACTTGGAAGTCATGAACGAGGTTGTGCCAAAGCTCCGCCGTTATACGAGAAAGTAGTCCGGCAATTGCGAAATTCAAGAAAGTGTAAATTGAATTGTGAAAAATTAACAAAAGACATGAAAAAGGAGAAAACATGTATAAATCATTTTTGATCAAATATGCGGAGATCGCGATCAAAGGAAAAAACAGATATTTATTTGAAGATGCATTGGTAAGCCAGATCAACCATGCATTGAAAAAGGCAGAAGGAGAATTTCTTGTCCGGAAAGAGCAGGGAAGAATTTATGTCGATACGTTGAGCGACTATGATTATGATGAGGTTGTGGAAGCATTAAAATGTGTGTTTGGTATCGTCGGAATCTGCCCGGTTGTATTATTGGAAGATGAAGGATTTGACAAACTTGCAGAGGAAGTCATTACATACATTGATAAGGTGTACCCGGACAAACATTTTACATTTAAAGTAAATGCGCGCCGCGCAAGAAAGAATTATCCGATGGAGTCGATGGAGATCAATGCAGCTATGGGCGAGAAGATTTTAGATGCTTACCCGGAGACGAAAGTAGATGTGCATCATCCACAGGTGGTATTTAATATTGAGATCCGTACAAAAATTAACGTATACTCAACGATTATTCCGGGACCGGGTGGAATGCCGGTCGGAACGAACGGCAAAGCAATGCTGCTTTTATCCGGCGGGATCGACAGTCCGGTGGCAGGTTATATGATTGCAAAACGCGGTGTTACGATCGATGCTACTTATTTTCATGCACCGCCATATACTTCAGAGCGTGCAAAACAAAAAGTCGTTGACCTTGCAAAAATTGTTGCACGATTATCATGCGGCGCTACATGATGAAGCTGGCGGAGCATTTTGCAAAAGAAAGCCGCTGTTTAGGTCTGATTACCGGAGAGAGTATCGGACAGGTCGCAAGCCAGACTATGCAGTCATTAGCGGCAACCAATGAAGTATGTACCATGCCGGTATACCGCCCATTGATTGGATTTGACAAGCAGGAAATCGTAGAAGTGTCAGAAAAAATTGATACCTATGAGACATCTATCCAGCCGTTTGAAGACTGCTGTACCATTTTTGTGGCAAAGCATCCGGTTACCAAACCAAACATTGAATACATCAAGAAATCTGAAACAAAGTTAGAAGAGAAGATTGATGAACTGATGCAGACTGCAATTGATACGGTAGAAGTGATTCACGTAGAAGCAGAGAGTGCGCATCCTTGCGGAGCGTTTTTTACTTTACAGGAAAGCAATTTCCTGTAAAGTAAAAAAAGGGATTGCTTTCGCAATCCCCTCAATTCATTTACATCAATTCAATTATACAAGATAAGGTTTTAATGCTTCCATAATCTCATCCAGATTAGACTCTGCATGAATTGCTAAGTCGATTGGTTTGGATAAATCTAAGCTGAAGATACCCATGATAGATTTAGCATCGATAACGTATCTTCCAGAGATTAAGTCGAAATCAAATTCGAACTGTGTGATTGCGTTTACGAAGGATTTCACCTTATCGATTGAGTTTAATGAAATTTGAACTGTTTTCATAGTAAGACCTCCTTGGTTGCTATAAATACTTTTTCTTAATAGTAACTTCTTTGGAGGTAAAAGTCAACTAGAAGTGAGGAAAAAATCGAATGAAAAAAGCAGCATTGCACAATTTGGGATGCAAGGTGAACGCATATGAGACGGAGGCTATGCAGCAGTTATTAGAACAGGCAGGTTATGAGATTGTTCCTTTTACGGAACAGGCGGATGTCTATGTGATTAACACCTGTTCGGTAACCAACATGGCAGACCGGAAATCCCGCCAGATGCTTCATAAAGCAAAAAAAGAAAAATCCGGACAGTATCGTTGTCGCTGCCGGCTGTTATGTCCAGACTTCATCGGAAGAAGCAGCAAGGGATTTATCCGTGGATATCATTATCGGAAATGACAAGAAACATGAACTGGTGGAGCTTATTGAAAACTGTATGAACCAGAAGAAAAATGCAAACGAAGAAACCGAAGGAGTGGATGACTGGAAGGAAAATATCTGCGATATTAATGAAAAAGGCAGAGCATATGAAGCACTGTCTATCAACCGGACGGAAGAACATACCAGAGCTTTCTTAAAGGTGCAGGATGGCTGCAACCAGTTCTGCACATATTGTATTATTCCATATGCGAGAGGTAGAATCAGAAGCCGTAAGGCAGAAGAGGTTGTGCATGAAGTGGAGACACTTGCAGCAAATGGCTGTAAGGAAGTGGTACTGACCGGAATCCATTTAAGTTCCTATGGATTAGACCATGGAGATAATCTTTTACATCTGATTCAGGAAGTGCATAAAGTAGAAGGTATCCGCCGGATTCGTCTGGGTTCCTTGGAGCCTGGAATCATCGATGAGAATTTTGTGAAAGAGCTGGCAAAATTAGAAAAAAATCTGTCCGCATTTTCACCTGTCCCTGCAGAGCGGATGCGATGCAACCTTAAAGAGGATGAACCGGAAATATGATACAGCCACTTATGAAGCAGGCTGTAAGCTGATTCGAAAATATTTTACCCATCCGGCAATTACCACAGATGTTATCGTAGGATTCCGGGAGAAACAGAGGAAGAATTTGAGGCAACGAAGGAATTCTTAGAGCGGATTCATTTTTATGAGATGCATATTTTCAAGTATTCCAAGCGCAAAGGTACGAAGGCAGCAGTGATGCCGGATCAGGTGCCAGAACAGGTGAAGACAGAACGCAGTAAGGTGCTTTTGGCACTGGCACAGAAAATGTCTGAAGAATTCCGGGAGTATTATGTTGGAAGACCGGAAGAGATATTATTGGAAGAAACCGGTGAAATCGGTGAAATGTATATTTTACCGGATATACCAAAGAATATAAAAGATAGCAGTGCCGGAGGCAGAAGGGGAAGAAAATATTTTGGAAAGGTCAGTGACCGGACGGAAAGCGGATGTATACCGGATGGAAAATATTGAAAAAGCAGATGATATTATCTTATGGTTGAATTTTAGGACAAACTATATTTTGAATAATGGTTGAATTTTACTGTAATTATTTTTTACTGAATAATTAGATGCTTTTATGGGAGGAATAACAAAAAAGAAAAATAAGGGCGTGACAAATATGCAGGAGATCAATAACACGCAATATTTCAAAGTGGAAAAAGGACCGGAAATAGAGAAGGATACAATCCTGTATATTAATGAATCCTATTTATCATAATATGAAAGTTGACGAATTAGGATATAAAGCATATATTAAGAATAATCATTGGAATTAAGGTATTAAGAAGAATTGGATAAGTGACAGATTAATTATGCCTTATACAGGAAAAGTCTGTCCGGATGAAGGGCAGAGGCATGGAGATTTTGAATGAGAATATTAGGTTTAGACTACGGCTCGAAGACTGTCGGTGTGGCAGTCAGTGATGAACTTATGATTGACGGCGCAGGGACTGGAGATCGTGAGAAGACAGTCCCCTAATAAACTGCGCCAGTCTCTGGCAAGAATTGAGGAAATTATCAAAGAATATAACGTAGAGCGCATCGTTTTGGGTTATCCTAAGAACATGAATAATACAGAGGGTGAGCGCTGCGAAAAAACCAAAAAGAATTCAAAGAAATGCTGGAGCGTCGTACCGGACTTAATGTGATTCTGTGGGATGAGAGGCTGACGACCGTATCAGCAGATAAGCATATGATGGAATCAGGAATCCGCAGGGAAGACCGCAAAAAGTTTGTGGACGAGATTGCGGCTGTTTTTATCCTGCAGGGGTATCTTGATTATCTTGCAATGCATCCGGAAGAAAAATAAGGTCCATAGAAAGTAATCCAAATGACGACAGCAGACCAGAAAAAATATAAGAAAGGAAGAAAGATGGAAAAAGTTATTTTTACAGATCCGGACACAAAAAGAGAAAAATTGAATTTTATGTGTTGGAAGAGACACAGATCAATGGAAAAAAATTTCTTTTTGTAACAGAAGAAGAGGATGGAGACAGTGAAGCATATATTTTAAAAAGAGATTGCAGATGAAAATGATGATGTTGTCTACGAGATGGTGGAAGATGACAACGAACTTGCAGCTCTTGGTAAAGTGTTTGCGGAATTAATTGACGATGCAGATATTGAATATTAGTAAATTAAGAAATGGAATTGGAATTTTGAAGAAACAGGAAAATATAACAGAAAATCTTACTGCGGAAGAGAATCGTAAAGAGATCACAGAGACAATGGAAAATGCTGCGGCAGAGAAGAAACCTGCACGCAGACCGGCACGAAAGAATACAACAGCCAGAAAGAAGAAAACAGACGAGGCAGCAGGGAAAGAAGAAAAAGGCGGAAAGGCTGAAAAGAAAGCCAGAGCAGAGAAGAAAACAAAAAGTGCGTCTGCAGAGACTGTAAAAGTGAAAAAGAGCGGAAAAAATAAAGATGGAGGAAAAGACTTGAAACAGAATGAACATTCCTCAAAACTTAAGATCATTCCACTTGGCGGATTAGAGCAGATCGGAATGAATATTACAGCTTTTGAGTATGAGGACAGTATCATTGTTGTGGATTGCGGATTGTCATTCCCGGAAGACGACATGTATGGAATCGATCTTGTAATCCCGGATATTACCTATTTGAAAGACAACATTGATAAAGTAAAGGGATTTTTTATCACACATGGTCATGAGGATCACATCGGTGCGATCCCTTATGTATTAAAAGGAGGTAAATGCACCGATTTATGCAACAAAACTTACCAATGGTATTATCGAACACAAATTAAAAAGAGCACAATATGCTCACAAAAAAAGTAAAACGTAAAAAGTTGTAAAATACGGACAGCATATCAATCTAGGATGCTTCCGTGTGGAATTTATCAAGACAAACCACAGTATCCAGGATGCGGCAGCACTTGCTATCTATTCACCGGCAGGAATTGTTGTGCATACCGGAGACTTTAAAGTAGATTACACCCGGTATTTGGACATGCGATCGATCTTCAGAGATTTGGTGAGATCGGTAAAAAGGAGTACTGGCATTAATGTGCGACAGTACAAATGCAGAGAGACCGGGATTTACCATGTCAGAGAAGACTGTTGGCAGAACGATCTGATGCCATTTTTGAATGATAATAAAATTCACAGGATCATTATTGCAACTTTTGCATCGAATGTAGACCGTGTGCAGCAGATCATCAATGCAGCGTATAAGAATGGAAGAAAAGTGATCGTGGAAGGCCGTAGTATGGTAAATATTATCGGCACTGCAAGCGAACTTGGATATATTAATATCCCGGATAAACACTGATCGATATTGAACAGCTAAAAAATTATCCGGACGAGCAGACCAGTCATCATTACAACCGGAAGTCAGGGTGAGTCTATGGCGGCACTGTCAAGAATGGCATCCGGCATTCACCGCAAAGTGACGATCAAGCCAAACGATACGATCGTGTTAAGTTCCAATCCAATCCCCGGAAATGAAAAAGCAGTTTCCAAGGTTATCAATGAGTTGTCCATGAAGGGCGCCAAGGTTATTTTCCAGGATGTACATGTATCCGGTCATGCGTGTCAGGAGGAGATTAAGTTGATCTACTCTCTGGTGAGACCGAAATATGCGATCCCGGTGCATGGAGAATACCGTCATCTGATGCGCACAGGCGGAGATGGCAGAGGAACTTGGAATTGACAGGGACAATATCTTTATCTTATCTTCCGGCGACGTATTAGAACTCGACGAGGAGAAGCGCGGCAGTGACCGGAAAAGTCCATACCGGAGCGATCATGGTAGATGGACTCGGCGTCGGTGACGTAGGCAATATTGTACTGAGTGACAGACAGCATCTGGCAGAAGACGGTATTATCATATCATAGTTGTATTACATTGGAAAGGCGGCTCCAGGTGATTGCTTGCAGGACCTGATATCGTATCCCGTGGATTTGTCTATGTGAGCGGATCTGCAGAGACACTCATGGAGGAAGCAAAGCAGGTACTGGATGAGAGAATGCAGTACTGCATGGATAAAGGCATCACAGACTGGGGCAAGATTAAGACGGAAATCAAAGATGCTTTAGGTGATTTTGTCTGGAAAGAGACAAAGAGACGTCCGATGATCATGCCGACCAAAACTGGAAAGCCAGATCACAGAATTTCGTAAGAAGAATTATCTGCTGCAGAACAGTCAGGGAACTGTGGATCTGTATGAAGAGACAGACCGCATGGAGAATGAGTACCGGGAGTTTCGGAAGAATCCTATGGTGTCAGAGTATCTTGCAGCAGAAAATGCACTCTGCAAAATTGTGCAGCAGATCAACTGGACTTTGATCGAGGGACTGGAATTTGAAGTTGGCTTTGAGGAATCATGAGGGAAGAGATGAATTTGAACAAAGTAGTTTTTCGTTTTGTCAGCATTAGTTTTTCAATACTTGTCATTTTGCTGGTATTGATCGGATTTGTGAAAATTGGAACATATTGCTATAATTTTGGCTATCGTGTATTTACGGAGGCACCTGTCGATGCAGAGCCGGGCAGGGATGTTATCGTCCAGATCTCAGACGACATGTCAGACATGGACATCGCAAAGGAACTGAAAGAAAAAGGTCTTGTGGAGAATGCAAAGCTCTTTTTTTGTACAGTTAAAAGTGTCTGCTTACTCCGGCAGGCTTCATTCCGGCGTCTATACATTGAATACGTCCATGACAACGAGAGACATGATGGTGCTTATGGCAGCAGAACCGGAGCAGAGTTCTACCGACGACACGGAGACGGTCACAGCACTACCGAAGAGACAACTGAAGAGACAACCGATACACAGAAAGATGCAGATACAGGCACAGGAGAGGAATAGAAGTGATCGTTGACGAGAGACTGGTAACATATATCAATTCCCTGGATACCGGGAATACAGAGATTTTAGATGAGATAGAACGCGAGGCATTAGAAACTTATGTGCCAATCGTGCGCAAGGAAATGCAGAGCTTTCTGAAACTGATCTTATCGATAAAAAGACCCGCAAGAATCCTTGAAGTTGGAACAGCAGTTGGATTTTCAGCAATTTTAATGGCTGAATACAATCCAATCCCATGTGAAATCACCACAATTGAGAATTATGAAAAAAGAATTCCCATTGCAAAAGAAAAAATTTTGTGCGGGCAGGAAAAGAAAAACAGATCACCCTCTTAGAGGGGGCAGCAGATATCTTAAAAGAATTGCGGGAACCGTTTGATTTTATTTTTATGGATGCCGCAAAAGGGCAGTATATCCATTTTATGCCGGAAATCTTAAGATTGTTAAAACCGGAAGGGATTCTGGTATCAGACAATGTTTTGCAGGACGGAGATATTATCGAATCCCATTTTATTGTGACGAGAAGAAACCGTACGATTTATAAGAGAATGAGGGAATATTTGTACGAACTGACACATTCCGACGAGCTGGTAACTTCGGTGCTGCCGATCGGAGATGGAATTACCGTGAGTGTGAAGAAATAGGAAAGGAAGGATACAAAAGGAATGAAAGACCGGAACTTTTGAATACCGGCAAGCAGCCTTGAAGTATTAAAAATAGCTGTTATTTTTGGCGCAGATGCAGTATATATTGGTGGAGAAGCGTTTGGGCTCCGTGCAAAAGGCAAAGAATTTCTCCATGGAAGATATGGCAGAAGGTATTGCTTTTGCACATGCACATAATGTGAAAGTTTATGTCACCGCAAATATTCTGGCACATAACGGGATCTTGAGGGTGTGCGGGAATATTTCAAAGAGTTAAGGGAAATAAAACCGGATGCGCTGATCATTGCGGATCCTGGTATTCCAGATCGCAAAAGAGGTCTGTCCTGAGATCGAGCGTCATGTCAGCACACAGGCGAATAACACAAACTATGCAACTTATCTGTTCTGGTATGGACTTAGGGAGCAAAACGTGTCGTCTCTGCAAGAGAGTTATCGATCGCAAAGATCAAAGAGATCCGGGAACATATCCCGGATGATATTGAGATCGAGACATTTGTTCATGGCGCTATGTGTATTTCCTATTCCGGACGCCGCCTGCTTTCCAATTATTTTACCGGAAGAGATG
>VOFC01002190.1_pt1 | contig 21906 bp, 40 predicted proteins | sample 5384161 | NCBI WGS metagenome assembly VOFC01 (sample SAMN12384722, study PRJNA508395) | human gut metagenome | isolation source: healthy gut B | host: Homo sapiens | reverse complement strand
GAGGTTTACAAAATGCCGGTTGGGGATTCCGTATTCTCCCTGTGGCTGCTGATCGAGGCACAGGCTTTTATGCTGAGAAAGATGCAGCAGGTGTCTTGAGACCACAGAGGCTTTATCGGTTTGATATCGCGGATCTGTGGTCCTAATGGTCACTTAGAAAACAATGTTACTGGCAAAACAATTGCACATTTAATAGATTCAGGTCTCGAAAATGCTTTATTAATTCATCTTAGTAAGGAAAATAACTTTCCTGAACTTGCATATAAGACAGTTTCTGAAGAACTGCAAAAGCAGCATTTTTCAGAAAACGATATTAATTTAAATGTTGCTCCCAGAGATTTACCTAGCAATTTTTTTTAATGTTATTTAGGAGAAGAACTACTCTAGAGAAAAAAAACATGGCGACCTAAAGTAGTTCTTCTAGAAAAAAAAATGGGTAGATAAAAAAAAAAAGGGAGATATGTATTTTGTAAAGGCTAACTGATTTTTAGGCTTACTGCAAAAGTGTTAGCCTTTACAAGATTAAAAACTTTGTTTATGAGCATAATTAACTTATTTATTATGCTTTTTAATTATCTTTAATTTGGATTTTTCTTAGAATTCTTTTTGATAAAAATTTTAATATGATTCTTCTAATGAATAAAAGAATAAAAAGAATAATATGATTTTAAATATCATTTTGTCTCTCCAAAGAAAATATTATGTTATAATCATACTACACTTTATTTCATTTGTCAACAATTTTTTTTACGACAAAATTCGACAAAATACTACAGAAATCAACATTCCGGACCACATCTCCTACTAAAGCAGCTATTAAAACTCCTCTTGTTTTTCTTGATTTTTACTACACTTGTATAGATTGCAATTGTATATAAAGTAGTTTCCGTTGACCCCATAATTGTAGATACAATAAATCCAATATTGCTGTCCACACCATATTTTTTTCATTATATCAGTTCCTATTGCAATAGAAGCACTACCGAGAAATCGGACGCAAAAAAGCAAGTGGCATTACTTCTTTTGAAAGCCCAAAAAATTAATTATTGGTGAAAATATTTTAATTAAAAAAATCTATAAATCCTGAATTTCTAAGAGTTCCAATTGCAACAAATAGCCCTATAAGTGTTGGGAATAAACCAATTACAATATTCATTCCCTCTTTTGCGCCATCTAAAAATGTATCAAATATCTTAACTTTTTCCTTAATTGCATATAATAAAATTAATGTAATTGTAATTGGAATTACTGCATTTGACCAAAAATTTATATAATTCATATTCACCTCTTTTTTAATCATTATTTTAGCCACCATTATTGCAGAGACTGCAGCACAAAGTGTTGCAATCCATACGGGAAAAAAGAATTGCTGTAGGATTTTTAGAACCTAATGAATTTCTAATTGCTATAACTGTTGTTGGAATAATTTGAATTGATGCAGTATTTAATACAATAAAAATAAACATATCATTACTTAATACTTTTTTGTTTTCATTTTTCTTTTGTAAAGATTTCATAGCTTTAAGCCCCATTGGTGTCGCTGCATTTCCTAACCCCATAATATTTGCTACCATGTTCATTGAAATTTCTGTATATACTTCTTCATCTTTTTTTTATTTTAGGAAATAAAAAATTTTAATATTGGCCTTAGAATCTTTTTTTAATTTTTCTATAATACTCGTTTTTTCAGCAATTTTCATTATTCCATTCCATAAGCATATCGTTCCAAGTAAGCTTATACATAAAGTTACTGCACTTTCTGTTGACTCAAAAAATTGCAGAATTAGTTTTCGAAATATCTCAAAGCATAATCCATAAACAAATGAAATTATTAAAAAATTGGCCAAATTAAATTTAACATTTTCCCTATTTTCTCCCTGTTTGATTATATTCATATATTTTTTGTAAATTACCAAAAAAAAGGAAATATTTATTAATATTTTATTGATTTATTTGGATTTTTTTGGTATCATATTTTTAGTTTAATATGTGTCGAAAAATGTAATAAGGAGGAGTATTATGAAATCAACAGGTGTAATTAGAAGAGTTGACGAATTAGGCAGGGTTGTTATTCCAATTGAACTGAGAACACAATTTGGAATTTCAGAAAAAGATCCTATGGAAATATATGTAGATGGAAGCTCCATAATCCTAAGAAAATATGAACCAAACTGCATTTTTTGTGGTAGTTCAAAAAAATTAGTTAATTTTGAGGAAAACCTATTTGCAATAAGTGTGCAAATGCAATATATAAAATGAGTGAAAAATAAAATTTAAGAAGTTTAATATTTTTGTTATTAAACTTCTTTTTTTTTATTTTAATTATTTTTTTATTTATTTAATTATTTTATTTTAATTGAAATTGTTATAATTATTTATTTAAAAAATATTGATAAATTTCATTTTATTTACTCCTCTATCTTTTGCAATTTTTTTTTATTATTTTTTTTTTCTAAGCCACTTTTTAGATAAAACTCATATTGTTCATCAAGAGATAATTGATTTATATTATTATTCTTTTTTTCCTCTTGTGATCCCTCAATTAAAATAACAAATTCTCCTCGTAATTCTTCTTGATTTTCTAGTATTTCGCTAATTGTACCTCTAATAAATTCTTCGTGTATTTTTGTTAATTCTCTTGCTAAAACTATTTTTCTGTTTCCAAATATTTCCAAAATAGCTTCTAATGTTTTTCATTTTATGTGGTGCTTCATAAAAAATTAGTGTTTTATTTTCTTCTTTCAATTCTTCTAATTTTTTTTAATTTTATCCTTTTGTTTGCTGATAAAAAAACCAACAAAAATAAATTCTTTTTGTATTTAAACCCGAACAAATTAATGCATTCACAAAGGCACAGGCTCCGGGTATTGGGTGTATTTCAATATTGTTCTCTATGGCTTTTTTCACTATCTCTTCTCCTGGATCAGATATCCCTGGTGTTCCTGCGTCTGAAACAAGAGCAATATTTTTTCCCCTCTAATAATTTATCAATTAATATATCTGATTTTGTTTTTTCTGTTTCTCTATAATAACTTATTAATGGCTTTTTAATATTAAAATGATTTAATAGTTTTAAAAAGTATGTCTTGTATCCTCTGCAACAATTAAATCAGCCTTTTTTAAAATATTAATTGCTCTAATTGTTATATCTTCCAAATTTCCTATTGGTGTTGCTACCAAAAATAATTTTTCCTGTCATTTTTATTCTCTCCTTTTTATTTAAATTTTAAAATTAAAAATTTTTTTGTTAATTTCTAAAAATTTGAATTTATTTAGTATTATTGTTTCAATTTATTTTTTTATTAATTAATTTATTTTCATTGTTATTTATTTTTTTTTTTGTTTAGTTTATTTTTTTATTATTATTTAATTTATTTTTTATTATTTATTTAAATCCTCAAATTAAATAAAATAAATTTTAATTAAATTTTTTCATCTAAATTTTATTATATATTTTTAAAATTTCATCATCATATTTTTTCTTTATCCTGATAAACAAATAACGGTTTTTGAATTTTTAAAAATGGTTTTGAATTTTTAACTGCCTTTATTAATATTAAATTCGCTTGTGAATCTTTACTTGGATAAACTAATCTCATTTCTTTTTATCTCCAATTTATATCTCCTAAAATTTTCCATTATATCCATTAGTCTATCTGGCCTATGAACCATATAAACTTCGCCTTTATCTTTTAATAAACTGTTTGAAACTCTGGCAATATCCTCAATTGTACATTCAATTTCATGTCTTGAAATTAATTTAGAATTATTTTCGTTTTTTAATCCAGTATTATTTTTTATATATGGTGGGTTCGTAATTATTACATCATATTTCCCTTTTTCAAATTTTTTATCAATTTCTTTTATATCACCATTTATTATTTCAATTTTTTTCCTCAAGATTATTTAAAGTAATACTTCTTTGGGCCATTTCAGCTACATCTTCTTGAATCTCAATTCCAATTATTTTTTAGCATTTATTTTTTGCTGTTAATAAAATTGGAATAATTCCTGTTCCAGTTCCAAAGTCTATTATGCTTTTGAATTATTTTTTATTGTCCTTGCAAAATCTGTTAAAAGATACACTATCTATTCCAAAACAGAATCCATTATTATTTTGTATTATTTTCAAATTATTAATTTGCAAATCATCAATTCTTTCATTTTCTTTTATTAAATTATTCATATACTCTCCCTGTAACTATTTTATTTATATAAGAATATTATATAATAAATTTTGAAAATTTCAAGGAGTATTATGGATTCTCGTGGTAAGAAAAAGAAGAAATTTAATTTTTGTGAAAAAAGGGATTGTGCAATAAAATCTATTAAAGAAGTCAATTGTTTTTTTATGTAATCTAAATAAAGCATGTACAATAAAAAAAGAATATTTAAAAATAATAAATAAAAAATAAATTATTTAAAATTAATTTATTTAGTTTATTTTATTTTTAATATTTTAAATTTATTTAATTATTTTTATTTTTATATTTTTTAATTATTTTTTTAAATTTATTTAATTATTTTTTTATAATTAATTATTAAATTTTTACTGGTAAAAAGAATTTAATATTTTTTTGACTTTTGAGTGGTTTTCAAATCTATATACTTCTGTTTCATTTTTTTTCACTTAATAATTCTAAAAAACTCACTTTGTTTTCTAGCCTTCTTTTTTTTGACAAAATTTTTGTTTTCAGTATATATTTTTTTCATAAACCCCATTAATCCGTAATTGTTTATTCATCACATTTTTTAAAACTCTATTTCTCTTTTGTTAAAATTTTAAATTCTATTTTTTTCTTTGCTTTTCTTCTTGAATTTTGTCTTTTTGTTTTGTGTTTTGGGCCGTTAATATTTTCTTTTTTAAAAATTAAATCGCGATATCTTTCTTTTTTTTTTTTTGGAAAATTTCTTCTTTGCTCTTGTGTTGTTTTTTATTTATTATTAAATTTTTTGAATTATTTTTTTTTTTTTTATTTTTAATATATTTTATTACTAATTAATTTTTATTATTTTTTTTTATTAATTTAATTTTATTATTTAAAAATAATTAATTATTTATTTAATTATTTTTTATTTATATTTCCTCATTTTCAATTAATACTTTTATACTATTTATTTCATTAAGTTGTGAAACTGTTTCTAAAATAGATTTTTTATTAATTCTATATTTTCTTTATTTAAATCAGTATTAAATTCTTTTTGAAAAATTTATACATAAATTATCTTTAATTAATTCAATATTTATTATTTTTGTATTTTCCGAATTAATTTTTTTATTAATTATTATTTTCTGGACCTGCAATTAAATACTCAATTAATTGTTTTTCTGGATTATTTAATAATTTTTTAGAATCAATCTGTCTTATTTCTGTTCCCAAATCTTTTGCTTCTTCATCATAAAAATATAGTACGATATTTGTTGTTCTTAATTGTTCTTCAGATATTTCCTGTTCTGGTGTATATTCTTTAATTATGTTATTTTTAGAATTTTTGTGATTTTTAATTAAAATTAATCCTATCCATAAAATAAAAACTAATAAAAAAATAATAATAATAAACATTGTAAATTTCTTTATTTTCATTTTGTCCTCCTACTTTGCTTAATATTATTATTTATATATTTTTTTAGAACAATTTATTAAATTTTTTTTAATAATTATTTATTTTTAATTTAATATTTTAATTAAATAATTTTTTATTTTTTATTTAACAATTTAAACAATTAATTATATATTTTTTATTTAATATTTTAATTAAATAATTTTTTTTTTTTATTTAACAATTTAAACAATTAATTATATATTTTTTATTTAATATTCTAAATAATTAATTATTTATTTTTTATTTAACATTTTTAAAACAATTATTCTTTTTTTAATATTTTAAAAATCTATCCTTTTTACTCTCTATCTCTTGTGAATCATAAAATTCTATGTCTCCATTTCCGTTTAAACAATTTCCATTTTTTTCCAATATTTCTTTTAGATGTTTTGCCACTCGTTCAGCTCCATCAAAAAGAATTTCACGTTTCCAAGTATTTTTTTTATATCGTCTTTTATTAAAGGATAATGTGTACATCCAAGTACAACATTTTTAACTTTTCCTGTATATTCTTGCAGATTTTGCTTTAAATATTTTTGTATTTTTTCATGATTTCCTTCTTCAATTATATCAGCTAAACCACTACAAGGTAATAAAATTGTTTTATTATTATTATATTTTTGATATAACAAATTAAATTTTTCACTTTCAATTGTTCCTTTGTGTTGCCATTACCAGTGTTGGATTATCATATGCATAATCATATACCATTTTATATGCTGGTTCAATTGCAATAATTGGAATATTATTATATTTTTCCCTTAAGAAACTTGCTGCTTTAGCACTAGCTGTATTACAAGCTATTACAATTGCCTGTGCACCATTATCTATTAAATTTTTTGTTATATTATCTGCAATATCAATTACCTCTTTATCTGTTTTTTCTCCATATGGGTTGTTAATTGAATCGCTATAATAATAATAATTTAAATTCGGTAATATTTTTATTATTTCTTTTAGTACAGTTACTCCACCTATACCTGAATCAAATACTCTATTTTAAATATTCTTTCCATTTTATCCCTTCTTTGTGAAATTGGTTTTTAAGACGTTTTTAAGTGTTTTTAGTTAACTATATTCTTGTGTTGTAAAAGCGCCTTATTTTTTGATTTTCATGCGTTGTTTTTATTTTTTAAAAATTCTTGAACTTTTTAATTAATAAAAAAGATAATAACCTTTTCCCTAATAAGTTATTATCTCTTTTTGGCGGAGAATGAGGGATTTGAACCCTCGCGGCCACTTACGCAACCCTAACGGTTTAGCAAACCGTCCCCTTCAACCTACTTGGGTAAATCTCCATTTACATAAATAGTGAATAACAAATACTGTATTCTTTTTTTTATTTATTATTCACTTCTTTATTTTTAATATATTTTTTGTTGATTGGCGGAGAGGGTGGGATTCGAACCCACGGTAGGCTACAAACCTACGCCAATTTTCAAGACTGGTGCCATAAACCAACTCGACCACCTCTCCAATTCTTACAACATGTATTAGTTTACCACGAGCAGTGGAAAATGTCAAGAGTTTTTATGAAAAAAACCACAAAAGGTAACTTGTTATTTACTTTTTGTGGTTTTACATAACTATTGTATTTTTTCTATTATATTATTTAGCTCGTCTTTTGAATTGTAGTGTATTACTATTGTTCCAGACCTTTTTCCTGCATTTAACTTAACTTGTGAACCAAAGAAATTTCTAAATTTGCTTTCTATTTCTTGATATATTGGTGCATATCTTGTTTGGTCAACAACCTGCTCTTTCTTTTTTTATTTTCATCTGTTTTTCAACTTCTCTTACACTATCTCCTGTTTTTATAACATATAACGCAGCTTTGTATTGTTTGTCTGGATCTTCTATATTTAGTAAGCTTCTGCAATGTCCCTCAGATATATTTCCTTGCATTACAAGTTTAATAACTCTTGGGTCTAAGTTTAAAAAATTCTCATTGTATTTGCAATTCCACTTCTGCTAATTCCAAGTTTGTTTGCAAGCTCTTGTTGTGTCATTCCATATTTTTCAATGATTTCTTTTAAAGCTTTTGCCTTTTCTATTGGGTTTAGGTCTTCTCTTTGTATATTTTCAATAAGTGCTACTTCTTTTTTTTTTGTTCTGTATAATTTCTTATTATTGCTGGAATTTCGTTTAAGAAACCTGCTTTTTTTGCGGCTCTCCATCTTCTCTCTCCTGCAACAATTTGATAGTAATCATTTTTCTTTGTTACTATTATAGGTTGTATTACTCCATATTCTTTTAATAGAATCTGCTAAATCTTCTATTTTTTCATCATCAAATCTCATTCTTGGTTGTTCTTTATTGGGCTCAACCTCTATTAATTTTAAGTTTACAATAGACTCCCCTGCTTGCAACTTTTCTTCTTCTGCAATATTTTGCAAACCTCCTGAAAATAGTGCATCTAAGCCTTTTCCTAGTCCTGTTTTTCCTGCCATTTTTATTCCCTCCTATTTAGTGTTTTTTGATTTTAGTAATTCGTTTGCTAATTTTTCATAGCATCTTGCACCTTTTGATCTTGAGCATATGCTGTTATTGGCATACCATAACTTGGTGCTTCACTTAATTTTACATTTCTTGGTATAACTGTTTTGTATACATTATCTTTGAAATATTTTTTTTTACTTCACTTATTACTTGATTTGATAAATTAGTTCTTGCATCATTCATTGTAAGAACTACACCTTCAATATATAAATCCTTATTTAACTGTTTTTTTATCAAATTAACAGTATTCATTAGTTGTCCAACTCCCTCTAATGCATAATACTCGCATTGTATAGGTATCATTATTGAGTTTGCTGCAGTCAAAGAGTTTATAGTTAGCAAACCTAGTGATGGTGGGCAATCTATTATAATATAGTGAAATTTGTCCTTTTATCTCCTCGATTTTTTTCTTTCATCTTGGTTTCTCTAGACATTGCATTAACAAGCTCTACTTCAGCTCCTGCTAAGTTTATATTTGAAGGACATAAATATAAGTTTTTTATTGCTGTTTTTACTATTGCTTCTTCAAGTGTTGTTTCATTAATTAGCACATCATATGTTGATTTTTTCTGCACCCTTTTCAACTCCTAAGCCACTTGAAGCATTTCCTTGTGGATCTGCATCAATTAACAAAACTGTTTTTCCCTTTTTTGCCAAAAAAGTACTTAAATTAACTGCTGTAGTTGTTTTACCAACTCCACCTTTTGATTAACAATTGCTATAACTTTACTCAAATTTATCCCTCCTTAAAATCGTATAACAATAATATAATTTTTTTTTATGCAAAAGTCAATAAAAAAATGTAAATTTATAAAAAAAATAGCAAAAATTTACTGTCAGAAAAATTAAGTTGTCTGACAGTATAATTCGCTATTATCAAGTGTTTCACGGTTTCAGTTATGTGTGAAACGAGTTTCTATAATGGGGAATTCGTTGGTGTGCCTGCCTTTCGCGGAAATCTGTTTGGTAAATGTTTCACGGATAAGACAGTAATAATTGTTCTCTTGTTGTCTGAATCTGGTAAGATGGTTTCTTCAACCTTTTCAAGCTTTCCCCCAAAGGATTTCTAATGCATTTTTGCTTCATTTATCTCTTCTTGGATGTTTGGACCCTTTAAACAAATACATTTTCCACCAACTTTAACAAGTGGTTTCATATATTCAAGTAAAACATTTAGCTTTGCCACTGCTCTTGATGTTACAATCCAAAAAAAATGTTCTCTATAATTATTATCATGCCCGATTTCTTCTGCTCGTAAGTGAATTGCTTTGATGTTTTTTTAGTTCTAATTTATTTATTACCTCTTCTAAGAATTTTACTCTTTTATTAAGTGAATCTATTAAAACTACTTCATTATTGGGAAAGATGATTTTCAAAGGAATTCCCAGGAGCCCAGCACCTGTGCCGATATCAGCTATACTTTCGTTTTCTTTTATCTCATTTGCAATAGTTAAAGAATCTACAAAGTGCTTTAATATTATTTCCTCTGGCTTTGTTATTGCTGTTAAATTGATTTTTTTTTCGTTCCATTCAATCAATAAGTTCATATAATCATAAAATTGTTTTGCTTGGTGTTCATCTATTTTTTACATTAATCATTTCCAATTTTTCTATCAAACTTGATTTAAATGCTTCAAATTCCATTCAAAATTCTCCTTTTATTCCTTTTTTTGCTTTCAATTGCTCTAAGTATATTAGTAATACAGATATATCTGCAGGTGAAATTCTGATATTCTTGATGCTTGACCTACAGAATTTGGTCTAAACTTATCTAATTTTTGTCTTGCTTCTAGGCTAATTCCTTGTAAATTTAAATAGTTTATATTATCTGGTAATAGTTTGTTTTCAAGCTTTTTAAACTTTTCAACTTGTGCTAATTGAAGTTTAATATAACCTTCATATTTTACCTCAATTTCAACTTCTTCAGCTTCTTCTCTTGAAAGTTCGGGCATATCCTCGTCTATTTCTTTTAAGTCTGCATATTTCAATTCTGTCCTTTTTAGAAGTTCTATTAATTTTATTCCATTATTTAACTCTGATGAATTATGCTCTTTTAAAAACTTATTAACCCTCTCTGTAGGTTTTACTGTGGTTTTTCTTAATCTTTCAATTTCTTCTGGCATATTTTTTTTCTTTTTTGCAAGAATCTTTGATATCTTTCTTCTGTTATTAGTCCCACGTTATGGCCAATTTCAGTAAGTCTCATATGTGCATTGTCTTGTCTTAATAACAATCTATATTCTGCCCTAGATGTCATCATTCTATATGGTTCATTTGTTCCTTTTGTAACAATATCGTCAATTAAAACTCCTATATATATGCGTCTGATTCATGTAGTATTACTGGTTCTTTTCCCTCAAGTTCAAGACTTGCATTAATTCCTGCAATTATACCTTGTGCAGCAGCTTCCTCATAACCTGATGTACCATTAATTTGTCCTGCAAAAACATTCCTTTTATATTCTTTAGTTCAAGAGATAATTTTAGTTGTGATGGTTCAATACAGTCATATTCTATTGCATACGCAGGTCTTGTAAATTCAACATGCTCTAGTCCTGGAATTGTTCTGTACATTGCTATTTGAACATCTTCTGGTAAAGATGAACTCATTCCTTGAACATACATTTCCTCTGTATCTAAGCCCATTGGCTCTATAAAAATTTGATGTCTTTCTTTATCGCTAAATCTAACAACTTTATCTTCAATTGAAGGGCAATATCTTGGTCCTGTCCCTTCTATTTTTCCTGAATATAATGGTGAACGATGAAGGTTTTGCCTTATTATTTCATGTGTTTTGCATTTGTGTATGTTAAATAACAAGGAACTTGTTCTTTTTTTGATATTTTATCATCAAAAGAAAACGGAACAATCTCATCATCTCCATTTTGTATTTCCATTTTTGAAAAATCAATGCTTCTTTTATTTACTCTTGCAGGTGTTCCCGTTTTAAATCTTACTAGGTTAATATCTATTTTTTTAAGACACTCTGATAGCTTATTTGCTGGAAAAACGCCATCTGGTCCACTCTCAAAATTAACTTCACCTATATATATCTTACCCTTTAAATACGTTCCTGTGGCTAAAATAACGGCTTTTTACTTTGTATATTGCACCAATATTTGTTTCTACACCTTTGACTTCTCCATTTTCAACTATGATATCAACAATTTCTGCTTGTTTTTACAGATAAATTCTCTTGAAGCTCTAGGGTATGCTTCATTTCTCTTTTGATATTTTTTTCTATCAGCCTGTGCCCTCAAAGAGTATACGGCTGGAGCCTTTTGATGTGTTTAACATTTTAGATTGGATAAAAGATTTATCAATATTTTTACCCATTTCTCCACCTAAAGCGTCAATTTCCCTAACTAAATGGCCTTTTGAAGTTCCCCCAATATTAGGGTTACAAGGCATATTTGCTATATTTTCTAAAGTAATTGAAAAAAAGTAATGTTTTTGTGACCTTTTCTAGCACAAGCAAGTGCTGCCTCACAGCCTGCATGTCCTGCTCCAATTACTGCTACTTCATAATCTCCTGCATCATATTTCATTTTCTATTACATCTCCCTATTTTCCTAAGCAAAATTTAGCAAAAATACTTTTAATAATGTCTTCAGAAACATTATCTCCTGTAATCTCTCCTAAATGCTCTAGGATCTCTTTTATGTTTATAGATACGATATCTATAGGCATACTATTGTTTAAATCGTTTAAAGCCATTCTCGTGCTTTCTATGGCTTTGTTAATTAATTCCTGCTGTCTTATGTTGGTAATTGTAAGTTCATTATCTAAGTTTATTTGATTCAAATTAAACATTTTTACTAAACTTTCATAAATTTTCTCTAATCCTTCATTGTTTTTTAAAGATATATTTATAACTTCCAGTATTTACATCTTGTATTTCCTTTGCATTCATTATTAACTATCTGTTTTAAATCTGTTTTATTTAAAACTATTATAGATTTTTTATGTTTTAGTAAATTCAATATTTCTCTATCTTCATCATTTAACGGTACGGAACTATCAAAAACAGCCAGAATAACGTCTGCTTCATTAGCAGCTTTTTTAGATTTTTCAATACCAATTTGCTCAATTTTATCTTTTTGCATCTCTTATACCAGCTGTATCTATTACTTTGAAAGGAATACCCTCAATAGAAATCTGCTCCTCTATAATATCTCTTGTTGTGCCTGCAATATCCGTAACAATAGCTCTTTCTTCTTTAAGCATGCTATTTAAAAGAGATGACTTACCAGCATTAGGGCTACCTATAATTGCTATTTTTACGCCCTCTTTTAGTATTTTTCCATTTTCAAAAGTCTTCGAAAGCTTTATTAATTCATTTTCAATCTCTTTTAGCTTGTTTTCAGCATCTTTATTAGAAACTTCCACAACATCATACTCTGATAGTCTATATTTGCTTCAATATTTACCATAATATCCATTATTTTTTCTAATTTCATTAATTTTTCTTGATAAATATCCTTCTAGTTGATTTGCTGATTCCCTGCGCCTCCCTAGTACTTTTTTGGCATTTATGATATCAATAATCGCTTCCAGCTTGAGTTAAGTCTATTCTTCCATTTAAAAATGCTCTTTCTGTGAATTCCCCTGGTTTTGCAAGTTCTGCTCCATTTTTTTAAACATAATTCTAGAATCTCCCTTAGAACAACTATTCCACCATGTGAGTTTATTTCACACATATTCTCTGCTGTATAACTTTTGGGCATTTAAAATATGATACTAAAACCTCGTCCACAACTCTATTAGTTTTTCAGGGTTTACTATTGTTCCATATTTAATTCTATAACCAGCTATATTCTCAATTGTTTCCGGGATTCTTAGGTTTAAAGATTTTTCCAAAACTTCGAAACAATCTTTGACCACTCATTCTAACTATACCAATTCCACCAATTGCTGGTGCCGTAGATATTGCTGCTATTGTTTTGACATCTTTTTTTCTCCTTTTCTTAAAAAAAGGCAGATATAAAATATCTGCCCAAAACTTTTTACTTTAATGCTATAACCACTCTTCTATGTGGTTCTTCTCCTTTACTAAATGTTTTAACTTTGTCATTTTCTTGTAATTTTGTATGTATTATTTTCTCTCATATGCTGACATAGGATCTAAAGTAATAGATTTTCCTGTTTTTATTACTCTTTGAGAAGATTTTTTTCAGCTAATTCTTCCAAAAGTCTTTTCCCTTTTTCTTTATAATTACATACATCTACAATAACTATTGTTTTTGATGTAGAATATTTATTTGCAATAGCTGTTGCTAATACTTGCAAAGAATTAATTGTGGCTCCTCTGTAGCCAATTAGGTTACTAATGTTTTTCGCCATCAATATTAACATATATACAGTAATCTTTAATATTAACATCACAAACAACTTCTTTATCTAGTATTGATTTAAAAAATTCTTCTAATTTTTTCAGATACTTTTTCTATTTTCTTCCATATTCTTATTTGTTTCTCTTTTAGGTTTTTGTCACGTGTTTTACTTCTTTATCAGCATTTTCCTTCAAAGTCATTTCTATTTTAACAACTCTCGGAGCTAAGATGCTATAAAAACTTCTTTTTTTTTTCTTCTTCTATTGGTTTTATCTCAACCATGCTTCTTGTAGCCTTTAATTCTTTTAGGCCTTTTCAATTGCATCTTGTGTTGTCTTTCCTTCAACGATTATACTTTTAGCCATTTTCTTCTTCCTCCTTAGAGAATAATTTATTTAGCATTAATCTTTCAATCATCATTATTATATTTATTAATTAGCCAATATAAAGCTAGTCCTAGAGGTGCTATAAGAGAAACAGAAACTGATATAGAATTGGCATCATTAAAGACATACTTTTTTATTCATTTGTGCTGCCATTTCCTCTTGATCCATTTCAGCTTTATTTTCTTCTGTTAATAAAGCTTTTTCTTCATTTTCTCTTTTTCTTCTTTCTTTTTATTGGTCATATTTGTTGTCAATTTTATTGATAGAATTGATGAAATCACATATAAAACTGGTATTACAAATACTTTCCAATCGCCAAAATTTTTCTTGAGGAACCTTACTTAAATCAAGTCCAAGAAAATCCATATTTATATACATTTGGTTTTCAGTATCATTATTTTGTTTTAGATATTTAATAACACTCATTTCTGGATAACCTTGGCTGATAGAATCTTCTCCATTTTACCTTTTTTAATTTCAACAATTTTATTCTCAATTACATTATTATCAATTTTTTGCATATATGTAAGTGGGCTCTTTAACTAAATAAAACATTGATATTAATAAAATAAATTGAATTATTATTGTAAAGCATCCACCAAAAGGATTTACATTTTCCCTTTTATATAGCTCCATTGTTTCTTGATTTAGCCTTTCAGGATTACCTTTATGCTTTATTTGTAATATTTTTAACTCTTTTTGTATTTTTTCATTTTTTTTCATTGTTTTTGTTGTCTAATTGAAATCGGCAACATAACAATTTTAACCAAAACAGAAAAAATAATTATTGCTAAACCATAATTTTAACCAATAAATAAATCCATTCTAAAAATATAACCAAATATATTTGCAAAAAAAAATTAAACATTTTCTCCTCCTATTTTACAGGATCATATCCTCCTTTTGAAAAAGGATTACACTTACAAAAAAATCTTTTTATGCTTAAAAATCCACCTTTTTATTGCACCATATTTTGTTATTGCTTGTCTTGAATATTCAGAACATGTAGGATAAAATTTACAGTGTACCCCCCTATTACTAATTATTGGAGAAAAATATTTTTTTATATTTTTTTAATAAAAAAAAAAAAGATTTTTCATATATGCCTCTAAATTAATTTTGATTTTTTAAAAAGATTTGTCATTTCTTTTTTTTATAGAATAATAGTCAAAATCGTTAAAATCTGCCTGTTTTTTTCCACAAAATAATTATACTATTACCCATATTTAATTCATTTTCTAATAACCTGTAATTTTCTCTAATTAATCTCTTTTTATGTAATTTCTTTTTACACTATTTCCTGCTTTTTTGCTAACTGCTATACCTAATCGGTTTTTCTCTTTTTCCATTCTTCTTTACAAAAGTATCAAATAAAAAAAACCTCTATAGCAGTTTCCTTTTTTAGCACTGTCCTAAATTCATAACTTTTTTTAATAATTTCTGTATTTTTCAATTTTATCACTCATTTTTTTAAATTTTATACAGTGATTCTTTTTTTTCTACCTTTTGCTTTTCTAGCTTTTAAAACATTTCTTCCACTTCTTGTTTTCATTCTTGCTCTAAATCCGTGAACTTTCTTTTCTTGTCTATTTTTTGGTTGATATGTCATCTTCATAGTAAATAACCTCCTTAAATCTAATCATAAGTGATAAAATTATATATTAAAAATAGTAGTTTTGTCAAGTATTTAAGTAATTTTTTAAATATTATTATATTTTTTTATTTATTATTGATTAATTTTTTTATTTTTGATATTATAATGTCGTAAATTAGGTTTTTAAAAAATCCTTTTTTTTCTTAAAGTTAATACTGGAGGTTTACATGCCAATGGAAAGCAGTTTGAATGACATATTAGAAGAAGCAAAAAACCTACTAAAAGGCGAACTTTCTGAACTTTCTTATAAAACTTGGCTTTTTACCATTAGAAATTCAAGGAATAGAAAATAATAATGTTATCCTTATTTCTGATGATCCTTTTAAAAAGAATCTGTAGAGAGTCTAGATTTAAAGATTTACTAGAAAATGCTTTTAGTATCATCTTACAAAAAGAAGTGTACTGTTACAATAGTACTAAATAACGAAAATGATACACAAGACAAAACTTCAAATTTTTCAAATGTAAATTATTCTAAAACATATTTGAATCCTAATTATTCCTTTGATACTTTTGTAGTTGGAGATAATAATAGATTTGCACATGCTGCAGCACTTGTTGTTGCGGAGTCACCTGGCACGGCTTATAACCCTTTATACATCTATGGTGGAGTAGGTCTAGGAAAAACACACTTAATGCATGCTATTGGAAATGAAGTTGCAAAAGACATAAGGATTTTAAAATTTTATACGTAACTTCAGAAAACTTCATGAATGAGTTTATTAACTCCTTAATAAAAAGACAATGGAATGGAAAATTTTAGAAATAAATACAGAAATATAGATTTACTTTTGATTGATGATATTCAATTTATTGCAGGAAAGGATCGTTTACAAGAAGAGTTTTTCAATACTTTTTAATGATTTAAGAGAACACGGAAAACAAATTATTTTATCAAGCGATAAACTTCAAGAGATATTCCTTTACTAGAAGATAGATTGAAATCAAGATTTGAATGGGGAATATTAGCAGATATTTCAATGGCAGACTATGAAGTTCGTTTAGCTATTTTAAAGAAAAAAAGCAGAAGAAAAAACATGCGATTATTGATGATGATATCTTAAAAAAATATTGCAGCTAAAATAGATTCAAATATAAAGGGAGTTAGAAGGTGTTTTTAATAAAATAGTAGCACAAGCATCACTTACACATACACCAGTTACCTTTGAAATGGCTGAAAAAGCAATTAATGATATTATCAGACAAAATTCATCAGTTATATCTATTGAATACATTCAAGATGTTGTTTGTAATTATTTTAATATAACCATGAAAGATTTAACAAGTTCACAAAGGTCAAATAATATAACATTCCCAAGACAAATAGGAATGTATTTATGTAGAATACTTACAAATGAGTCTTTTCCTAAGGTAGGAGAGGCTTTTGGAAAAAGAGATCACACAACTGTAATGCATGCTTTCAAAAAATAGAAAAAGATATAAAAGAGAACCAAGAAACAAAATTACTTGTGGAAAGTGTGAAAAAAATAGTGCTAAACAAGAAACAAGCATAAAATAAAATAAAATTAGACTTTTTTCGAAAAAACATTTGATAAACACTTTTTTGCTTAGAATAAATCTTTCTTTACTTACGGAAACAATAGAAAGGTTATCCATAGGCACCTGTGAATATCCTGTGGAAAACTTGTTTAAAAGTGCTTTATACACATAAAAAATTAATAGTGTGAATAAAACAAAAATTATCCACAAAAATATCCACAACAATTTTTTTCTTAGGGAAATAAGTTATACACATAGTTATCCACATTATCCACAGCTACTACTAATACTATTACTAAATATATTTTATTATATAATAAATAAAGAAAATTTTTCAAAAGATTTTAAGGAGGCTTATAAAAAATGAAAATCATTTGTGAAAAAGAAAAAGCTTATAAAAGCTATAAATGCTGTTGTTAGAGGGAGTACCTACAAGAACAACTATGCCAATATTAGAAGGTATATACATTCAAACAAATAATAATGAATTAAAACTTACAACATATGATTTGGAATTAGGAATTGAATATGTTATAGAAGCAGAAATAGAAGAAGAAGGAAATACTGTAGTTAATGCAACAATGTTTAGTGAAATTATAAGAAGATTACCTAATTCAGAAATTAAATTAACAGTTAATGAAAACAACTTATTAGTAATCGAATGTGAAGGTTCTTTATATAAATTATCAACAATGAATGCAGAAGAATTTCCAGAACTACCAAAAATAGAAGTGGAGAATTCTTTAGAAACTGAACAAATAGTTTTAAGAAATATGATAAAGAAAACAATTTTTGCAGTAAGCAATGAAGAAAATAGACCAATATTTACAGGATGCCTTTTCGAAACAAAAAAACAATAAATTAAATATAGTTGCAATAGATGGTTTCAGAATGGGATGGGTAAGTAAAACATTATTAAAAGATACTGAAAATTTTAAAGCAGTAATTCCTGGAAAAACACTAAATGAAGTAAATAAAATATTAAATGATTCTTTTGATTATATTAGAATAGGAATATCTAAGAATCAAAGGAATATTTGAAATGGAAAACTGCAAAATTGTTACAAGATTATTGGATGGAGAATTCTAAATTATGAAAGTGTAGTTCCAGCAAATTGGGAAACAAGAATAAGAGTAAATAAAAATTTATTACAAGGATGCTTAGAAAGAATTAGTAAGCTTAATATCTTCTTCAAGCATTGAAAAAAGAGAAAAAATATCCTGTAAAAATCAATATAGAAATTGGAAAAATTACATTATCTTGTACAAATCAAACAGGAGATGCAAAAGAAGAAATGTATTTAGAAACAGAAGGAAAAAAACCTAGAAATAGGAGTAAATCCAAAATATTTTTTAGATGCATTAAAAGCAATTGATGATGAAGAAGTGTTTATCGAATTTGGAAGCAACATTTCTCCATGTATTATAAGACCAATAGAAGTTATAGAAAATGAATACGTTTATATGATACTACCAGTAAGACTAAAATAGCTTAAAATAAGGGAAAAAAAGAAATTATAAAAATAAAGTAAAACTGGAAAATTTTAGAAATTATGATTTTACAAAAATCGAATTAAATGAAAAAACAAATATATTTTTTGGAGATAATGCACAAGGAAAAACAAACATTTTAGAAGCAATATTTTTTGCAGGCTTAGGAAAATCTTTTTAGAACAAATAAAGAAAAAGAATTAATAAAAGAAAATAAAGATAATGGAAAAATAGAAATTAAATTTATAAAAAATAATAGAGAAGAAAAAATTAATGTTGAAATAAATGATAGAAAAAAGTTTTTTATAAACGAAATACCAGTAAGAAAATTAAGTGAAATTATTGGAAAAATAAATATTTTTTATTTAATCCAGAAGATATAGAAATTTTAAAAAACGAACCAACGAGAAGAAGGAAATTTTTAAATATTATGATTAATGCCAGTTAAGGCCAAAGTATATTTATTTAATGTCCGAATATAGCAAGGCTCTAGAACAAAAAAATAATTATTTAAAACAAATAAAATTTGAAAATAAATCAAAAAAATAATTTAGAAATTTGGGACGAGCAACTTGTTAATTTAGGAATTAAAATATGAATATAGAAAAAGAATTTATAGAAAAAATAAACAATAAAATAAAAGAAATTCATAATAAAACAACAGAAAATAAAGAAACAATAGAAATAAAATATAAATCAAATATTAATAAAAATAATTATTTGGAAAAATTAAAAAAAATAATATGGAACTGGATATTCAAAAAGGTTTTACATCAGTAGGAATACATAGAGATGATTTTGAAATATATATAAATGGGAAAAACGTAGCAGTATTTGGTTCACAAGGACAACAAAGATCAAGCATTATTTCATTAAAACTTGCAGAAGCAGAAGTTGTATATGATGAAATTGAAGAATATCCAGTTTTATTATTAGATGATTTTATGTCAGAATTAGATAAAAAAGAGTAAAAGGATTTATAAATAATATAAAAAATAATCAGGTATTAATTACAACAACAGAAAAATAAAACTTGACACAATGATGTATAATCTGTATAAGGTTGAAAAAGCAAATGTAGAAAGGATTGATTGACAATGGAAAAAATTTGAACATGAGTATAAAGCAGACCAAATTCAAGTATTGGAAGGCTTAGAAGCCGTAAGAAAAAGACCAGGAATGTATATAGGAAGTGTATCTGTAAGAGGACTACATCATTTGGTATATGAAATTGTTGATAACTCTGTTGATGAAGCATTAGCTGGTTATTGTAGAAATATAAATGTGGTAATTGAAAAAAAGGAAATATAATAAGAGTTGAAGATGATGGAAGAGGAATACCAGTTGATATTCACCCAAAAAACAAAAATATCTGCAGCAGAAACTGTTTATACAGTTTTACATGCTGGTGGAAAATTTGGTGGAGATAGTGGATACAAAGGTTTCTGGAGGACTACATGGAGTTGGTTCATCAGTTGTAAATGCATTATCTGAATGGACAGAAGTAACAATAAAAAGAGATGGTGGAATTTTCCAAATGAAATTTAACAGAGGAAAAACTGTAGAACCACTAACAAGAATTGGAGATTCTAACGAAACAGGAACAACAGTTAGATTTTTTAGCAGACAGCACAATTTTTGAAACACTAGAATACGAATATGAAGTTCTAGAAAATAGATTTAGGAAATGGCATTTTTAACAAAAGGGCTTAAAAATTACAATAAAAGATGAAAGAGAAGAACCAATAAAAAAAGCTGAATTTTGTTTTGAAGGTGGACTAAATTCTTTTGTTGAATATCTAAACAAAAACAAAGAAAAATTACATGATAAGCCAATTTATATTGAAAAAATGGAGAATTCCAATAGAAATTGCAATTCAATACACAACTGCATATTCAGATAATATTTATTCATTTGTTAATAATATAAATACAATCGAAGGAGGAACACATCTAGAAGGTTTCAAAAGAGCTCTTAACAAAAAGTATTTAATGATTATGCAAAAAGTCATAATATTTTAAAAGAAAAGATGGAAACCTACAAGGAGAAGATATAAGAGAAGGAATAACAGCAGTTATTTCAGTAAAAATTGAAGAACCTCAATTCGAAGGTCAAACAAAAACTAAATTAGGAAATAGTGAAGTTACAGGATTAGTACAAGGTATGAATGAAGAAGCTTTATCATCTTTTTAGAAGAAAATCCAACGATGTTGCAAAAAGCAATATTAGAAAATGTATAAGTGCATCAAGAGCTAGGGAAGCAGCAAGAAAAGCAAGAGAACTTGTAAGAAGAAAAAAATGCTTAGAAGGATCAACATTTACCTGGAAAATTAGCTGATTGCAGTGAAAAAGATGCATCACTATGTGAAGTTTATATAGTTGAGGGAGACTCTGCAGGAGGAAGTGCAAAACAAGGAAGAGATAGAAAATTCCAAGAACAATACTTCCACTTTGGGGAAAAATGTTAAATGTTGAAAAGGCAAGAGCAGATAAAATATATGGAAATGATAAATTAAACCCTGTAATTCTAGCAATTGGAGCAGGAATAGGAGCAGACTTTGATGTAACAAAAATTCGATATGGAAAAATAATAATAATGGCAGATGCCGATGTTGATGGTTCACACATTAGAACATTATTATTAACATTTTCTTTAGATACATGAGACCTTTAGTAGAAAATGGAAACGTATATTTAGCACAACCACCACTATACAAATTATCAAGAAAAGGGATGAAAGATGTTTATTGTTATACAGATGAAGAATGGATAAACATTTAAAAGAAACTTGGTAGAGATGGAATTCAATATACAAAGATACAAAGGTTTAGGAGAAATGAACCCAGAACAATTATGGGAAACAACAATGAATCCAGCAACAAGAATATTAGTAAAGTAAAAATGGACGATGCAGTAAAAGCAGATGAAATATTTACAGTGAGCTTTTATAGATAAAGCCTATATCAATCTTCAGCAAAACTAAAACAAATAACTTTTTCATCTGGTATATATTGCTATATACTCAAAACAATCAGCCAACTGTTTTAATCAGTCGCTCGACTATAAAATATCAAAAGAGACTACATTCCTCCCAGAGGGAATAAAAGCAATCCCTAAGGTAAGATAAAATTTAGATATTAATATAATCTTAACTCGGCCACAACAATAATATTTGAACCATATAAACAAAGAAAAAAACAAAATATAGCCTACACATACATGGTATGACCTTCAGCTCCGACATATTATAAACAAAATTAGCTATAAAACATCTTAGCTCGAATTATACAAAACCTTAAGAGACCTCATATAATTCTTAGTTCAATCAATACAAACCTTATGATATTATTATGGATTTTTTTCAAAAAATATTCAAAAAATATTGGTAATTTATTCCTGTCGAATTTTGTCGAACGATTTTTTTGTTGACAAATCAACT
>VOFC01003596.1_pt1 | contig 21937 bp, 26 predicted proteins | sample 5384161 | NCBI WGS metagenome assembly VOFC01 (sample SAMN12384722, study PRJNA508395) | human gut metagenome | isolation source: healthy gut B | host: Homo sapiens | reverse complement strand
TCAAGAAGATGGCTACTATCGATAAGATGACAAAAGATGGTACATTTGATAATCTTTCTAAGAGAGAAAAACTTCAGATCACTCGCCAGCGTGCTAAGTTGGAGAAGACCTTAGGTTCTATCGTAGACCTTACTCGTCTTCCGTCAGCGTTGTTCGTTGTAGACGTGATGAAAGAGCATATCGCTGTTCGCGAGGCTAACCGCTTGGGTATTCCTGTATTCGGTATGGTTGATACAAACTCCGACCCGAACAATATCGACTACGTGATTCCGGCTAACGATGACGCTACAAAAATCTGTAGAAGTTATCTTGGGAGCTATCTGTGAAGCAATGAACGAAGGCTTGCAGGAACGTAAAGCTGAAAAGATCGATACAGAAGCTGCCGGTGAAGGCGAAGCTCCTAAAAGAGAACGCAAAGCTAAAGCTGCTGTAAAGAAAGAACGTACTAAGAAGGAAGACGACGAAGCTCTGAATGCTAACGTTGCTGACAAATTCGCTAAGGATGAAGAGTAATTCAATTGACAATTGAAAATTGACAATTGAAAATTAAGAGAAACATAAAATGAAACGATGGGCAATTGGCTTTTTGACTTGAATTGTCAATTGTCAATTGTCCATTGTCAATTAATAAAGTAAATATTTAATAAATAAGAAAATAAGATTATGGCTGTAACTATGGCTGATATTACCAAGCTGCGCAAAATGAGTGGAGCTGGTATGATGGACTGCAAGAAGGCTTTGACCGAATCTGATGGTGATATCGAAAAGAAGCAATGGAAATTATCCGTAAAAAGGACAGGCTATCGCTGCTAAGCGTTCTGACCGTGAGGCTGCTGAGGGTTGTGTATTGGCAAAGAAGGATGGCGAGTTCGCTGCTATCATCGCTTTGAAGTGCGAAACAGACTTTGTGGCTAAGAATGAAGATTTCCCATCGCACTGACTCAGGCTATCTTGGATGCTGCTGTGGCTAACAAGTGCAAGTACTCTGGACGAAGTGAAGGCTTTGCCGATGGGTAAAGGCACTGTACAGGATGCTGTTACGGACCGTAGCGGTATCACGGGCGAAAAGATGGAGTTGGACGGCTACTGCGTAGTTGAAGGTGCTTACACTACTGTTTATAACCACATGGGTAAGAACCAATTTGTACGATCGCTGCGTTCTAACAAGGAGTCTGAGGAAGCTGCTCACAATATCGCTATGCAGATCGCCGCTATGAACCCGATCGCTATCGATGAGGCTGGTGTTCCTGAGTCTGTAAAAAGAACAAGAAATCCAAGTGGCTATCGAGAAGACTAAAGCTGAACAGGTACAGGTACAGAAAGCTGTTGAAGATGTTGCTTGAAAGAAATCATTGCTGTTTCGCTGAATTGCCTCAGCAGATGATCGAGAACACGTTGTCTTGGCAAATTCGAAAGACCAACCAAGAAGATATTATGGATGGCAAGAAGACTGTAAAAGAAACAATGAAGGAAGCTGATCCTGAATTGCGGCATTCAAACGCTTTACTTTGTTCCGAATAATTTTGCTACAAAATTTGATAAAAAAAAAACCCAATCATGTTTTCAAAAACATAGCCATTTGCCCATGAAGATATATAATTACTTTGTCCAATGATTTCTTACTTTGAAAGTAAGTATATCTGTTTAATTTTTCTTATTTCAATGCGGCCAACGCATCCTTAATACGTTTGATCGCCTCTGCGATATTCTCATCGCTGGTAGCGTAACTCATGCGGATGCATTCGGGGGCACCGAAAGATGTTCCGCCAACGCAAGCTACGTGCGCTACTTCTAAGAGATACATAGCTAAGTCATCAGCGTTGTTGATTACACGGGTTCCATCTGTCTTGCCGTAATAATAACTACATTTTGGGAATAAGTAGAAGGCGCCTTCCGGTTTTATTCACCTCGAAGCCCGGAACTTCTTTCGCTAAATTAACGATTAAGTCACGGCGGCGTTCGAAGGCCTTACGCATTTCCTCAACGGGTTCTTGTGAGCCTGTATAAGCCGCTTCCGCCGCTTTTTGAGATACGGAGCAAGGGCCAGAGGTATATTGTCCTTGTAATTTATTAACCGCTTTCACGATCCATTCCGGTCCGGCGATGAAACCGATACGCCAGCCAGTCATTGCATATGCTTTGGAAACACCATTCACAATGACCGTACGCTCTTTCATTCCTTCGATAGAAGCGATGCTGTTGTGTTTACCAATATAGTTAATATGTTCGTAGATCTCATCCGCTATAACGATGATATCCGGATGTTTTTTCAATACTTCCGCTAAACCTGCCAATTCCTCGGCGCTGTAAACAGAACCCGTCGGGTTGGAGGGAGAGCAAAGGATTAACGCTTTAGTCTTAGGTGTAATAGCGGCTTCCAGCTGAGCTGGAGTGATCTTGAAATCTTGCTCGATACCAGCCGGAACGATAACGGGAGTTCCTTCCGCTAACTTCACCATTTCCGGATAGCTGACCCAGAACGGAGCCGGGATAATCACTTCGTCCCCGGATTTACCAATACCATGATTGTATTACAAACGGATTGTTTGGCACCATTTGCGCAAGAAATCTGGCCTGCTGTATATTCCAGTCCATTCTCGTTCTTCAATTTGGCAACGATAGCATTACGTAATGCCGGATAACCCGCTACGGGAGAATAACGTGAAAATTATCGTCAATCGCCTTCTTCGGGCTTCTTTAATGAAGTCGGGAGTATTGAAGTCGGGTTCTCCGACACTTAAGTTGATAACATCAACTCCCTGAGCCTTTAATTCACCGCTCTTTTGTGACATCGCCAATGTTGCTGAAGGCGATAAACTCGCTAAACGATCTGAGACTTGTGTCATGACATTGCTTTTGTATAGGTTGTTTTATTATTATGCGACAAAAGTAATCAATAATCGGAATTAACGTTCTGATAACTATTTAATGTTATGCAGCACATGCCCCATACGTTCCTTTTTCGTTTTCATGTAGAATTCGTTGTAAGGATTTGGTTTCACCTCGATAGGAACGTTCTCTACTACCTCAAGTCCGTATGCTTCCAGACCTACGCGTTTTACCGGATTATTGCTCATCAGGCGCATTTTCGTTACGCCGATATGACGTAAGATCTGTGCTCCGACACCATAATCTCGCTCATCCGCTTGATGGCCTAAATGCAAGTTCGCGTCCCACCGTATCCAAACCATCCTCTTGGAGCTTGTATGCTTTCATCTTCTCCATCAATCCGATGCATCGTCCTTCTTGGTTCAGGTAAACGATAACCCCTTTGCCTTCTTGGTCGATGCGGCGCATAGCCTCGTGCAGTTGCTCTCCGCACTCGCAACGCATGGAACCGAAGATATCACCTGTAGCGCAAGATGAGTGCACGCGCGTACTAAGATAGGCTCGTCTTTTTCGAATTTACCCTTTATCAAAGCTATATGCTCTAATCCATTGCTTTTCTGGCGGAAAGGAATGAGACGGAAATGTCCGTACTCGGTAGGAGATCTACCTCTACGCCGTTCTCTACGATCGATTCGGTCCGGAGGCGATAAGCGATCAGGTCCTTTGATGCAAATAATCTTGATATCGAATTTCTTGGCTACCTCAATTAATTGCGGCAGACGTGCCATGGTTCCATCCTCGTTGATGATCTCGATCAAGGCCCGGCGGGATATAAACCGGCTAACCGGGCCAAATCCACGGCAGCCTCTGTATGACCCGCACGGCGAAGTACGCCACGAGAGCGGGCACGGAGCGGATTGATATGTCCGGGACGTCCCAGATCGGATGGCTTGGTCTTTGGATCAGCCAGCGCCAAGATCGTTTCCGCACGGTCGTACATGGAAACGCCGGTCGTACAGCCACCTCCTAATTTATCAACTGTTATCGTGAAAGGAGTTCCTAGTAAAGAAGTATTATTTGCAACCTGCATGTCCAGTTCTAATTCCTGACAACGTTCTTCCGTGATCGGTGCGCACAATACGCCACGACCGTTTTTCAACATGAAGTTGATTTTTCCGGGGTTACTTTCTCGGCCGCGATGATAAAGTCTCCTTCATTCTCCCGGTCCTCGTCGTCTACAACGATTAAGAACTTTCCTTCACGGAAATCCTCGATAGCTTCTTCGATGGTGTTTAATTGAATCTCGCTCATATTTATTGATTATTTATATCCGAGTTATTTTTTAGCAAATGTAATGAATATATCATATTGATCAGCTCCTTACTGGTCTTTTGTACCATAACGATATCATGCCGTAGCAATTTACGTTGGTACGTAGCCAATAGGTAGATCGGCAATCCCAGTGGGAAGAAAATACCGATAGCCAAAAGCAAGTTTCCCGTTTATATGCTTGCTTGTTAGCTTATTATTGTAACCTCCGATGACCGGGTAGTCCATCAATTTATTCAAGAGCAAATTCTGGTCGGAATTACTTAATTCCTCCACGATATTTTCCGTGTCTTGAGCTAACAGTTCCGCTGTGTTATCTTTTCCTCCTTGTTTCCAAAATGTCAGATAATTGATCCAACGTTTATGGTTTGTCAGATAAGTCGTACTTTCTTCCACCAATTTCTCCAGTTGGGGGAGGGTGGCCTCATAATCGGGGGTGTATATGATCACCTCTTTCCGTTCCACTTTTCGCCCTTCACGCTTACCTATTAAGTTCTTCAAAGGCATTCACGTAAGTGTCGGCATTCAAGATAACAGAATCTTTTACCGCTTTATAGGTTAGGAATATACCCATAGGTGTTAGGACCACGGAGCTAAGCCACATCCCTTGCCATGCTTCCCATACGCCGTCGCGCGCCATTTTGAAGCCCATATTATCTATAATATAATAGAAGATAAACAAGATTACCGAGATAACGACCGGCACGCCCAACCCTCCTTTGCGGATGATTCCACCTAAGGGCGCTCCGATAAAGAAGAACATGATGCAAGCGAACGATACCGTGAACTTCTTGTGCCATTCCGTCAAGTGGCGGCGTACCTTATAGGCCTCGTCGCCAACCGTGGCCGCGCCGGAAATAATAGTCGGTCTTGATATTCTCGATCGAGGATTTGGCCCGACCTAATAAGGCGGCTTGGCTATCGCTGCTTGCGCTAGGTAAAGACTGTCGAAATCCAACTGGATGGTAGGAGTGATTACCGGCAATTTTTCCTGCTGCTCGTCTGGTTGCCCCTCGGCTTCACTCTCTTTTTTTAGCCCGTAAGGACTTTTTAGTGTTTTTTTACGTATGAGGCATCGTAAATGCTTTTTGCGTTCACGTCCTTGATGCTATCAAGCGTATGCCCATCGAATCGATAGAGGTTTGTAAATCCTTCAAGTTTTTTCCCATATATTGGTTCTGCATGAAAGATTCGTCGGTACGGTTGAAATTCGCGTCGAAATTCAATCAAGATATCCCTTGCTGCTGAATGATTCTCGTCGATAGGGGACGGCGGTTCTCGCTTGCGTCGTGTTGGCTTGGCTTTTTACCTACGTTCTCGAAAGATTCTCCGTTGAATAAAGATAGGACAAGGAATAATTTATCGGCGGATGTCTTTAGCCGTCCGGAGTCCGCTACGATTACACGGGCGTTATTGAATCCTTCCGAATAATCATAGATCATCACGTCTTTTAATAAACCGTCCTTCGGGTCCTTTTTCTTCACATATACATTGAATCCGGGAATATCTTTGTAGAATGAACCTTCCGGAATATCCAATTCCGGTGATTTCTGGCGCATGGAATATAATAATGTATATAGCTTGACTTGGACAACGGGCATTACGTTGTTTTGGAAGAAAAAGGCCCCACGCTCACGAATAGGAGCGTTACGATCAAAGGACGCATGATATGTATCAATGATACCCCGGCAGACTTCATGGCCAGTAATTCCAGACGTTCCCCCAAATTTCCAAAAGTCATTAATGAGGCTAATAGAATAGCCAAGGGAAGTGCCATTGGGACAAGGAACAAAGCCGCATACATAAACATCTCCGCTAATACAGGGATGCCAAGGCCTTTTCCCACCATATCGTCGATGTATCGCCAAAGAAATTGCATCAACACAATAAACAGACAAATACCGAATGTCATAAGAAACAACGGCAGGAATGTCTGCAGCATAAATGTATATAATCGTTTTATTCTCAACATTGCCTAATCTGGTTGAAGTGGCAAAAGTAGTGTAAAAAACGATAACACCCCACAGATTTCTGTAAAACTACTCTAAATACCAAGCGTTCGCTTCAAATCTTCCACTTGCGAGTCCCATAAATTAATGGAATCTTTTTTTCATCCCGGGTTCGGAGAAATCCGTAATCTCAAGTGCCGTAGAACCTGTTAATTCGATTGTATGGATTATAAATTCGAAATAAGCGTTTCTCATCTTCCTCGACCCAGCGGTAACGGATAAAGTTCTCCGGCTTGGAGTCGATCACTGTTGCCTCTTGGGCCTCTTTACTCCATTTAAAGGTATAGAGATTATCATTTATAATGACCTCGTCGGCGAACCAAGCGGAAAGTCCCAAAGCGGTGGTTAGGTGATTCCATAAGCTTCGTCGTGAAACTTTATCGAAAATGTATTCGATATGAAATTTCTCTTTTTCATTGTTCTTATCCTTATATTTGCCGCAAGATACGTAAAAGATTTGAAAACGACTAATTTTAATGATGAAAAAAGTATCTAATAACTAACTGTTTAGGTGGAACCTTAAAAAATTAAGCGAATTTTTTTATTGAAAATGTTGTGTAATTCAAAAATAACCCTACTTTTGCACCGTCAATAAGAGAAACAGTGACAATAAAATGATGGCGAGATAGCTCAGCTGGTTAGAGCGCATGATTCATAATCATGAGGTCCCCGGTTCAATCCCGGGTCTCGCTACCTAGAAAAGGAGGTCGATTTTTCGATCTCCTTTTTTATGTCCTTTTTTCTTTTGCTATCAGATGGTCTTTTGGGAGGATAAAAACCTGAACAATCTTTCTCGTAAACGATCTTGATTGTTCAGGCAAAATAATTATGTAACCTCGCGGTTATGTTAATTAGGTTTGCCTACATCATAATTTAAGGGTAATTATATATGTAAGCAGGGTCATAGGGTAAAAAAATTTCGCAAATTGCTTTTAGCTTGATTTATAAATACAAAGATATGTATGTCTAAATGTTTTGAGTGATGGTATTTGTCTCAATAGGAGAATGTATTTCTATCATATAGATAACGCACGCCTCGGAAATCATCTGAAGCGTGCGTTTAGCATATAAAATTTAAATCTAGTTACCCCTTGTTTATGTAGTGACCCTGCTGTGATTTTTATATGCTTACCCTAATGTCTGTTGCGAATATATTCATAATATTCATAGGTTGTATCTTTATTTGATCGGTATTTATATCAGCTTAGTGTGTAAAACTATCAACAGGTGGAGTGAACCTTGTGATGAAGCGGGTTTTCGTTAGTATTTAAATAAAGTTAAGACGGTGTTCGTGTCAATATCATGGGTATTCCTATCACGGAGAATGCGGTTTTGAGAAAAAACAGCGCACGCCCGAAATTCTCTAATCTCGTGACGTGCGCCAAAGCATATAAAAATTGAGGGTATCTTAATTCATTGTTATATGTTGATAACGGTTGCCCAGTCAGCAATTGTAATATTAGCCGAAACTTCTCCGGAGTACTTGAAAGTGACCTCGGTGCGTTTTCCGGGGTTGCAGCGAATAATTCTCCATTTTTGTCTTTTTTCGCTAGAAAAATAAGATTGCCGTCCTTGTAAAGCTCTACCGTTATATTTTGAGCCGGAAAAATGGCTTGGGTTTCTGTTGTCAAATTACCTTTTTTTCGTCAAAAGAAGCGGGGGGAAAGCAGAATAACCTCTTTCTCCTGTTGGGTTGGCATTGTAGTCCAATGAGCTTTTTTTGTATTTTTTAATTCGATATTCAAAATTTCCGGCATTACTCCCTAGATACTTGATCAGTCCTTTTTGTTGAAAGCTGGAAAATTGAAGTTTTGCGAATGATTTGTAATTCGTTTGATACGGTGGATTTTGTTGAAGAGTTCTTATGAAGCGTAACTTGTCCATAGAACAAATCGCTCGGAATATTAGCTATGCCGTTATTCTCTTTTTAGGCTGACTTGCAAATCGGATATAATATTGGCTTTGCTCATGTTTGAAATCTCTTCGTTTCCAGAATTGATTCCACTCCATGCGATCACGGTTATGTCATTACTGTTCGGACAGTTAATGTCTATAGCCCGGCGAGATAAAATTGTAGATTTGTTTACATTAATCTGCTCGAAGAAATCGTTGTTTTGATCGAAGACAAATAATGTAGCTCCATTCACCTCTCCCTTGGTCGTAATGTCGTTACCATCTGAATTCATTGCTTTTAATACCACGGAGAATGGTACTTCGGCTTGTTCAATAACCTCACTTGTTGTTGCTACTACGTCATTTGAATCATCCGTGCAAGCGGAGAATGACAAAACTGTTAAAATAACAGAAACCGCAAATACGCAATTTGCGAAAAATTACCCCTTTTCATGACCCTACTTTTTATATGCTTTACCCTTAATCTAAGTGCCTTGGTTTTTTGACCGCCCCTCAACGGTCTTTCCTTATCACTACATCGCAAATGTATGTATAAAAATCATAGGTTGTATCTTTTGTGATGGGTATTTTTATCAAAAAGTGGGTAAAACTATCATTATACCTCTATATTCCTCTGTTGATGCATGTTTCGGATGATGATTAAATAATGTTAATGGGTTTATTCCTGTCAATTTGAGTGGTAAATATATCATCGCTGGTCCTTATTGATAGCCTTGCCTCTGTTGTGTGATAGGAATGCAGTTGTTGTTAACGTCTATTAAAACGACAGTAAAAACGTTCGTTTAAATCTTGCGTTTTCATGTGCATAAATTATGAAGTCTCATTGATAATCATGTTATTTTTTTATTATTTTTTATCCAACTGAATAACTGAAATTTAAATAAAATTTTTTGACCTTTGTAAGGCTGCAAAAAGTTGAAGATAAAAACGCAAGATTTAAACGAACGTTTTTTACTGGCGTTTTATATAAATAACATCTTAATAATCAATGATATGAGATCAAAAGGTTTTAAAGCGAAATTTATGATGGCATTTTTGGGGCTTGTTCGTTGAAGCTCATTATATTGCTGCGAACAATGATACAATGGAGGGCTCTCAAGGAATTCTACCTTTTATCATTTTTACTGATAGTGTCCATATGTGTAATAGCTTTTTTTGAGTTATTATATGTATAGGTTGAAGAAAGAGAATATTGCCAAAGGTGGTGAGCTTATGGCGAGAAACGATGAGCTTCTTCGGTCTGTCGATGCGTTAAGCGTAAAAATCGGGAGATCCAACAAATGTTGGTCAATAAAATCCGTGAGACTGATAATTGGAATAGGGATAATGAGGTAGAACGGGAGGATTTGAAAAAAGCGCCTTGAGGAAATGGAAAAGCTCCATAATTCGTTTTTTGTTGAAACGATTCATGAAATGCGTACTCCACTATCGCTTGTGCTTGGTTCGTTGAGTGAGTTGTTGCAACGTAAAAATGATATTGACTCTAGTGAAGCGACTCAATTATTGTCTGCTTACCGTAATACTTTGGCTCTTCAAGACCTTATCGAGCAATTGCGAAATACCCGTCATGGAGATGACGTGGCAAACCATCTTCGGATAGCTCGTTATGACATGATCAGTATAACAAAGCAGATTTGTGATTTATTCGTGGACTGGATAGCCATGAATAATGTGGAATTTCATATTAATACCCAAACCTCTGTTCTTTGGGTCTGGATAGATCGTCGGAAGATGGAGTTTGCCTTGCGTGTACTTTTATCTAATGCGTTAAAAATACCTACCGCTTTGGAAAGATCTCGATCAATATTTCCGTGGTGCGCTCGAATGGTAAAGGCTTATTGTTCTTTCTCTATCCAAGATGATGGGTTAGGAGAAAGCGAAAGTACCCGTTTGGGTTTTGAAACAGATCGTGGATATGACAGAATCCTCCGGCGCTATTTTCGAAGGAATTTCATCGGAGGACGAGACGGGAACCCAATATACGATATTGATTCCATTGGGGAGAAGCCATTATATGGAACGTGCCGTGGAATTCATCGAGCCAGATGGTGATCTGGTAAAGCTGAATGAGATGCAGAAGGAGGAGATCGCCGAGTTGATCAAGTTGTTCCGAAAAAGAAAGAGACCGGGAAGAAAATGTTGGTGATTGATGACAGTGATCAGATCCGTTGGTTCCTGCGTCATGTTTTTGCCAGTGTGAGTATCATGTTTCGGAAGCTCATACGGCCATGGAGGGTGTAGAGATCGCGCGAGTTGAACGGCCGGATTTTATTTTATGTGACGTGATGATGCCCGTTAAAGATGGGCTTGCTACCTGTCGTGAAATCAAAGGCATCCCAGAATTAGCGCAAGTGCCGGTTGTCTTGCTAACCGCAAAGGTAGAGAGTGAGGATGTTATAGCCGGCATTGAATGGGCGCCGATGATTATATAACCAAGCCATTCGATGTAGAGGTGTTACGAAGTAAGGTAAACAGTTTATTGAAACGTAGGGATGAGATGAGACGTTTCTATACGTCGAATTCTGTAGGTGCGCATCCCGAGAGGAGAGAAAACGGTAAAGAAAGATGATTCCCCTTCCAATCTTTTTTTATGGATGCGGTTATCTCAACGATCGAGAAACATTTGGATGACCCTAGTTTTGAGGCGAAGATTTTTTTGGCGGATTCTTTAAACATGAGTCTCCCTACATTATATAGAAAAAGATAAAACTCTACTCGGATAGTAGTATATTGGAGCTTACCGTATGGTGGTACGTTTGAAGAAAGCCGCCGAGCTGATCAGTATGCAGCGATACTCTATCCAAGAGGTTTCGAAATGGTCGGCTTCAACGATACTGCCACTTTCCGTAAGCGTTTTTTGAACAATACGGCGTCACTCCTTCACAGTATCTGCCGGGTAAGAATTAATCGTTTTGCCATTTCCCGAATAATCGTCGGGGAATGGCAAAATTTTTTATTTGTTTTTGAAACGATATTTTTCAACCTCTTTTGATAGCCTTAACGGTGCTAATCAGCCCGAAAATATCCTGAATGAAAATTTATAGTTTTACCTCTTATTTATGAAAGTAACACCTATTTACTTTTTTTTTATCGTCCAAATACCTTTGCAATGTCATTAACGAACAACAGATTGGTCATGGGGGAAGATTTGAACAAAGAGTTCTTTGTTATGTGACTGAAAATGTAAAAAGTGATTGAGAAAGAAAGGTTTATATAAAAAGATTTATTAACTCATAAAATTATATGTATATGAAACTTAGAAATTTATTATTCGGGACAATGATCGCTTGCGTGTTCGCGGCGTGTTCAAACGAGGATGATCCTATCCTAGCGTGGATCCGACACCTACACCGGAAGCAGGCACCGCTGATCTTTACGATTGTGGTGAAAAAACTTAACAAAGAGCACACAGACAAAAAGCCGGCGAGGATGAGAACGCCAAGGAAGGCGAAGCTAAGATTTACAATTTATTTGTAGCCCTTTATAATGAAGACGGAACATTCTTACAAGTTAGTGATCTTACAGCTAATGAGGATGAAGAGGTTACTGATTCAAACAATGAGATTCAGTTTAAGGGATTAAAGGCTGGTGCTTCTTATCGTGCTTTGGCTTTTAATGTTCCAAAGGATGCTCTTACCGCAACCGCCAACTCTTTTGAGTTGACATCTGCTTACTATGTCTTTTCCGGAGAAGGAGCGAATGGGTTACCTATGAGTAGTGGTATTAGCCCTAAATTCACCTCTTGCCGAAGGTGAAAATTATTATGGTTACTCAAACACTACAGGAGGACACAGTATTGAATCTGGAAAACCTTTGGGATTAATTAGAAATGTGGCTCGTGTGGAATTGAATGCCCTTGATTTGGATATGACTAAAGTCAAGGTTGATGGTAGTCAAAAATACAAATCAGGAACGATTAAGTTTGTGCCCTAAGGATGTTTTTGTATTACATGGTCGTACAAAAGCTAAGGTGGCAGACCAAAGCCAAAAAATACAGAGTGGTTCAATCTGCCAGATAAGGTTTGGGGTAATATTGCCACTACTTATGAAACTGCTGATGGAGATGATTATTATTCCGGGACTAACTCTAGTAACTCATTCGGCCGTTTTGCTGGAACTGTCGATGCTGCTAATTATAAAAAAGGCATTGAGTACAGCAGAAACAACATATACTCAGAATTGGGATGGTACTGCTATTACCGGAAGTAAAGCAATTACTCTTGCTAATTCTTTATATTTTTATGTGTTGCCTAATGATCAGACAAAAGCGGCCAGAGAACAAGAAGATCCGGAAGAAGAAGGCCAGGCTTTCGTCTTGGATAAAAACAACTTTGGCATCCGAATTGGTAATCAGTGGTGAAGTTTATATAAAAGCTATAATGAACGATAACACATCTTGGACATTCGGCGAAGAGAGTACTCCTGTATTGCGCTATTGGCCGATAAAGATTGGTATCGATGGATTAGATAGTGAAGACACATATTATGGTCAGGTACATAGAAACGTGGTTTATAACATTTCTGCTACTATCGCAGGTAATGGTTATGCAGATCCTACTCTTCCTAAGGGGGATCCTACAGCTGACTTGTTTGTAAAGACAATGGTTATGAACTGGGGTACAGCCACTCAAGCTCCTGTTATCGAATAATACTTATTCTTTGAATAATAATCAAAAGGCATTCTCTATCAACAGGGAATGCCTTTTGTTATAATATATATCAATGTCCGTTGGCTGAATTAGAAAGTTAAAAGATTTATGTTTAAGAAGTTGTTCTCCCCGGACACGCACCAGACATCGTTCTATGTGTAGAAATCTAAATCATCTACCATATCTACCATTATTTATGTAATTTTTTGATTGTAAATAATTTATCTTGTGGTGGTAGATAGTGAACATCTACCACTACAAACTTCGATCTACCATCATTAGGTTACCAGAAAGATTAGCACAAACAATTACCACTAACGATAAATAATGTATAACATTCTGTATTTCAATAAATAATAGTTTTTTTGCATAGAAAAACAAAATTTTGCTATAGAGAAACTTTTTGTTTCTTTAGTATGAAATAAAAGTTTCTTCAGTATGAAACCACTAACTTCACCTATTGAAACTCTTATTGGCTTTAATCCCTTTGTCTGTCTCTTATAAAATCGTATAATACTAAATATACGAGTCCGCAAGCTTGGGAAGTGATTTTTTGCGTTTCCCATTAAAACATGGTAGATGCAGAATGAAAATTGTAGATGTTATTCCATCTGCAACCACTATATAACATATTTATTTACAATAAGTATGAGGTTGAATTGTAGATATTGTAGATATTCTCATGAAATAATATTCCGGCTCTTAGGTTCAAGACATATGGGATCGCCATCATAAGGAAAAGATAGTAAATTTTGTAGTCTCGGATCAATTTATAACCAGAATTATACATGCAAAAAAGGCACTCCCGATAAAAGGAATGCCTTTTTGACGTTATTCAAAGAATAGATATTATTCGACAACTGAAGATTGATTTGCGCTACCCCAATCAAGAACCTTTGTCTTAACAAACAATTCAACAAAGTCTGTTGGAGGAACAGTAGGATCATCATATCCTCTACCGGCTAAAGTTGCGCCAATACTGTAAATTATATTACGATGGATCTTTCCATCCTTTAAATACTCAGCCGTAGCTGCTGCCATTTCATTCGTCGCAGCAATTTTAATAGGCCAATATGCTGTTTTCTCCGCATAGTTGTATACTGCATCACTTCCGCTCTTTTTAGCATTTTCAAGCTTATAAGTACCTTTAACTACAATTTCAGTTGCAAGATCCTCTGGTTTGAAATTTTCAGCACCATTCATTTCACGAGCAGCCTTAACTTGGGGATTTTCGAACACATAGAATTTAGGGGCGATTGTGATAGTCGCAGACACACCATCTTCAGTTGCGATATTCTGTACCAATGCGGTGGCTGGTAAACTGGCCTTGTATCCTTCAATAATAGAACCTCTCATATTCGTAAACATAGCGTCATCATTCACGAAATCTCCTCTATAACCTGAAGCATAATCTGTAGCATTAGCAGCATAAGTTGCGGACACATTACCCCATACGGTATTGCTAACGACATTCCACCAGCTATTGCCATTACCCATATCTGCTGCATTGGACTTCGTCCGCCCATGCATGATGAATACACATTCTGGTACAATCGTCGCAATTCCTTCAACGTATACATCTTTTTGCAGCTCTAGTCATGTCTAAGCTAAGTCCCGTAAAATCAATGCGCGCTACATTTCTTATCAAGTACAAAGGGATCTGCTACAAGAATATGTTCACCTTCTCCCGCTGTTTTAGTATATCCATAATAGTTTTACCTGCTTGTAAAGTGAATGGATCAGACAAACCACTACTCATTGGTAAATAATTTTCTGCGAATCCGGCAGCTGGCATCGTATATAGGAGATACAAAGTTGTCAATTGTTGTACCAGCCAGTGAGATTTCAGGCATATTAGCAAATGCGATAGCACGTAATTGCGCACCTTCTGTCAGTCCGGCAAATTGAACCTCATCATTATCCGCAGCAGCATCCTCATTGGCAATATCAGAGGTTGAAGCGACAAGCGCTCCAGTTTCAGCATCATAAAGAGCAACTGTTAAGTTTGTAATTTTAGCTTCATTTTTCAGTCTGTGTCCCCTCCGCTGCAGCTTTAGTCAAACTTCTAGCCACATTTTTCACAGAAATAGTCAGTGTTGCGTTATTTTCCCCTGTTTGCGGTTGATCGGTCCTACGATAGGATCATCCTCGTTTGAACACGCCGCGAACACGCAAGCGATCATTGTCCCGAATAATAAATTTCTAAGTGGGAATGGTTATAGGGGTTGTTCTTTTAGTTGATTAGGCTTTTGTTGTGTGAAGGGAAGTAACAACTCAGTAGTATGCTAATTACCCTCAACGTTACTTCTTTAATCGAGGTTTTTATTACATTTGCCGTATGATCTCCCGTCAGGGCGAGACTCCGCTGGAAAAACAATTTATGTATTGAAGAATATGAAATCTATTGATATGTCCCCATTTAAAGAAAAAGAGGCATACTTCCGACGCTTGCTCGACGTAGCGAATGTGAATGCCTTGTCCCCCAAGGAGCGTGCGACGTACGATGAAATCTGAAGATCTACCGTGACTGGAAGGCCACGATGGGTACGCCGTGGAGGAGGCGGAAACAAAAGGTAAAGCAGAGGTGAGCGTTTGGCTACCCTACGCAACGCTCGTAACATGAAGAAAGCCGGTGTCGATCTTTCATTAATCGCCGAATGCACGGGGCTTTCGTTGGAAATAATACAAAGTCTCTGATCTGATAAAGCCAGTTGCGGACTGAAACTATAGCGGATGACACGGATCTTGGGGAGAAGTATCTTTCTTGATCCGTGCCATACGAATCTGAAGTAATATCCGTCTCATGCGTCTAATACGCCATTAAACCGGTCTATTGCCTGTCTTTTTTTACTAGCATCGATGATTTCGCGTATACTTGTTGTGGAGATGATGTTCTTGTGTCCTAGTAATTTACATACTGTATACAAGTCAATGCCAAACTGGTGAAAGAGTGGCGAAAGTATGGCGGCTTACGTGAAAGGTCACTTTCTTGTTCTTGATGCCGGCGGCTAAAGTCCAGCCTTTTAATACCTGACATATAATCGTGAGGCTAGGTAGATGGAATATCAAGCCGAGCCTGTCATTCTCATTCTCCCTTGCGGAAGGTATTTTTATCGCTTCCTCGGACAATGGGAGATAAATAGCCTCTTTCGTCTTTCTTTGTATGATCTGTAAACGGAATTTATCATTTCCTTCTTTTTGCATATCTTCCCATCTAAGAGCGGTCAAGTCGCTGATCCGAGTCCGCAGAAACAGCAGAACAGAAAAGCCTTTTTTACCTCTGGGCATACGCAATCTGTCCGGATTAACCTCTTTAGTTCCTCTAGGGGTCAAATAAGTACGCAGGCTGGTAGGTTTGTGAGGTTTTTCGTCTGTATCCAGCAAACTACAAGGATTCGAGAGGATCAGTCCTTTTTTGACAGCCTTATTGAGTGTGACATTCAGGAGCCGGTAATAACCGTGAATCGTGAAGTCGCTTTTTGAGGTAGGGTTGTTTACGCAAGTGAGCGATGAAACCTTTCACGAAACCGGTATCTATGTCCTTAAGCAGGCATTGCGGCATATAGTCTCTAAGATGATTGGCCAGACTTCTTAATCGTAGGGAATAGGCTTTGTCGCCATGCGCAGATTTATCGGTGGACAATTCCGAGAGGAATTCTAAAGTTTTTTTCCTCGAGCCCGTTTATCATACGGACACCGTAAATCTCGTTCTGAAGATCAATGATCCGTTGTGCCTTGATACTATTGGCCAAGCGCAAAGTGATCCGGTTCTTATCACGGTCTTCAGGGAAACGTTCCGGGGTGAGGTAGAGCTTGAGGAACTCATAATACCTCTTCCCTTTGTAATAGATGTCCAGATATATGGACAGGTTCATGCGTTCGACAGTTTCTTGAACCGGAGCTTTACGGGCTCTTTCGCTTTCATCTCATTCTTTTTTCTTGCCATGATTTTGCTGAATTTAAGTGATTATGTATATTTGTTACTAGGATGATCCGAGTACCACCCCGGTAGCATAAAATACACGGATTGAGCCTGTTTTTGTAGGTGAAAGTTGCAAAGGTAGGGAAACCTATCACTTTTATGAAATTGATACATTTGTCTCTTATTATAGAGAGTTCTGCCTATCAGCACCACGATATATCCTTTCTATTTTTGTCACATATTAATGTGAGAACAAAAATATTATACTATGAGATTCAAGAAATACATTCTTTTATCGTTGGTGCTATGCGGATTTGCCGCTTGTTCCGATGATAATGAAATAGAAATTCAAAGGCTCCTGTCTTAGAGAAAGCTCAACTAGCTTTGGCTATCAAGAGTGAGGAAGGGGGCGGTTACGAAGGCCGGAGAAACTACTCCAACGGATGCGGACGTGAATACGCTAACGGTTGGGGTGTTTGGAGTTGATGGATGGAGTGTGATATATACAAAAGATGCTACTCCTAACTCTGATGGGACAAAGGATGTCGGTCCGCAAGAAGTGTATGCGGGTGAAGCTCATGTAGTGGTTGTGGCGAACGCTGCCCCTGTTATCAAACCGAATTGGCAAAGGCTAAGGATATAACTGACTTTATTGAAACAACAATCAATCTGTCTGACGAGACTTTGACAAAAGGCTTGACGATGAGTAGTAAAGTGTTTACCGTAACGCTAATAGCCAATACCATCAATTATATCGGTTATGCTAAGAATATTGGTGATATAATAACGATAAATGAGACTTCAGGTAAGGGAAATTTGTGGGGAGGCCCCGTTCCTTTGGTTCGTAATGTCCTTCGATCGCTTTTAAAAAAGTAGAGACAAGCAATCGGAAAACGCAAATTATAAAAGTGTATCCTTCCTTTTTTAAAGGAGGTCTTTATCGCTAGCGCTAAAGGTGTTTCAAGTGTGGCTTCCTAAAGAAGAGTGGGGGAGCGATAGAGAAAATAATTGATTTTACAGATCCGGCTCTTGGATATTTAAAATATATGGTTGGTCGAGAGTTTTCAGAGAATATTGACGAAGGTTCTTACAAGAAAGGGGGCTCAGGCGTTAAAAAAAGAGATGTTAGTTCAAGAAAATACAACAAGTGATGAGGCTTTGAATCATGAATTTTATGTTTACGAGAAATACAAAGGGGTGAGGTGAAGTCCGGTGAATCTAACGTCAATGAGGCTTATGCCAACCATACCTTATTGATCGTAAAAAGGTGATTATACCTATCTCCCGCAAGGTGCGAAAGAATCTATTACGAAAGAGAATTGTTATTATGCGATTCCTGTCGGAGAAGAAGTGACGATTGATGGCACGGAAAAAAGGAGTAAGTTTTACGTCCAACGTAACTACAAATACGAGATCTCTTTAACGATTATCGGCCCCGGTTCCGAGATCCCATACGGACCCGATGATCTCCACCAATGTGAGCGCATCCGTGAAAAGTGGAGCCATGGAACGTGAAGACTATCCATGAGGAAGTAGAATAAAAAAGCAATATAGGGTAAAATAATTGATAAGAAAAAATTAGGATTATGAAACACATACTGTTTACAAAGGAATTGCTTCTCTTGGTTGTGGCTGTGTTCGTTATGATAGCGACTAGCTGCATCAAGGAGGATTTGGATCAGTGCTATACGCTCAAACTGAAGGTCGAGAATATCAAGGGAGACGATATAACGGAATACGGATGGATGGAATCTACCGATCTGTATATATTCGACGAGAATCTGAATTACTTGGAGAAACGTAGCTTGGATAAGAACTTTTATCCGTTCCCGCAATGAGATCGTTTTGGATGGCTATACCGCCGATCGTAGTCTACGTATCGTGGCATGGGGGCAACGTGAATGCCTTGGGTGAAAAGACAATCCGTATCGGAGGCCCAGACCATAGAGGACTTGAAAAAGTGATGTTGAAAAGCCAAGATGGTTTGGCGGTTACCCGGATAGCCTTTATTATGGTAGCGAACAAGTGTTGACAAAAGCCGGGGCGTAGCAGAAGGAGACTGAGATCGTGATTCGTCCGAAAGTGGGTACGGTCACGATCGAGACCCGAGGGTTGCAAGAGCAACTCGGCAGGATGGGGTTGAGAAGTTCCGTGGTTGCGACTTCTACTTGAATAATACATTAAGTGGTTTGATTACCGTGGCACGCAGATTGGCGATAGCGTATATTATAATCGGAAGGTGCGTGGAACGAGTCCGGGGTTGAATGGATAACCCCTACTATGCAAACCGCTTGTCGGGACAAGGATATGGCTGTGTCGATAAGCGCCAATGGAGTCTCGTTAGGCTCGGCCAAGGTAGACGAGAATGGTGATCCTATTTATACGAGCGCAGGAGAGAATACCCATCTGATCCTTGAATGGGGTGAGGGGCGGAACCTTATCCGTCCGGGCAACCGTTCGTCCTTGGGGAGTAGTGGAAGAAGATATTCCGATGCATTAAAGGGTACCTCATCATATATAATTAAAAATACGATACGAACATGAAATTATTAGCGAACATATTTTTATCCGGTTTGGCGATTCTCGCTTGTGTGAGTTGTTCTAAAGATGCGGATCGGTTCTTTCCTTAGAAGGCGCTAAGCTGTCCGTCGCTGTCAAGGCGTCCGGTACGGCTACGAAAGCATATAACCCCAATGACGTGAATGAGTTGGAGGGTGGGAAGGCTTATATCAATAATTTGGCAGTGGTAGTATTTAATGAGACCGGCACGGAACTGCTCGGTTATAAATGGGAGGCTCTTTCCGGGGCGGAACATTCCCGCCATAATAACCGATGTGCCGACAACGAAGGCTGTCCGGGCACGGATCATTGTCTTGGCGAACGTGCCGAGAGATTTATTATCTACCATTTCTACCTACGATGAGTTCCAGACTCGCTTGGTAGACCTCTCCTCGCAATCGCAAACGAACCTAACGATGAGTAGTCAAGTGATCGTTACAAAATCCGCTTTATCTGAGGAAGATAACTATTTAGGATATACGGATCTTGGCGATCAGAATGTGGATGGCATCTCCGACCCGATCCTTTTTGACCCGTGTAGCCGCACGTATTGATTTGGTGAATATATCCACTCGTTTTGCCGGAACGCCGTTCGCTGGACGTGAGGTGCGAATCGATGCGGTAGGTATCTATGCAATATGAAGACAAAGTCTTACTATTTCAGTGAGGCGGATTGGGGAGAGACAGAGCTCCCGATGCCGTGCGAAATTCCGGGAGGATACCTCGTTCGAGATCTGTTGGTAAATGATGGCGCTTCGATATCCAATACGCCATTCGTTCATTATGTAATGGAAAATATGAAAAGCGACGATCACACGATGATCGCCGTAAAAGCTACCTTGCAGGGGAATTCCAGTTATCAAGACCATACGAAAATCTTCACGGCGGTGATCAATGCGGGTGGCTTGCAGAACGGCTATGATCATAATTTCATCCGTCGCAACTACGTTTTTACCGTCTCCGTATTTATTTTGACGGCGAAAGTTTCGACAATATTCCCGTAACGCCAGACCCGGGCCCGGTCCGGATCCGGAACCCGAGGTAGATACCAACTTGAATATAGCCGTGCAGTAGTAGGCTGGGGCCCGGTAATGCAGCATCCGGTAATAGACTAAGTAATGGAATCATAGGGAAATGAAATTTAGTATAAACAAGAAAAAACCAAAAAGGATATGAAACTAAGACATTTATTATTAGCCTCTTTTCGCCGCATGCCACTTTTTGCCTCCTGCTCGGACGATAGCTCGAATGGCATCGAGATACCGGAAGAGAACTATCAGATGATAGATGCGAATGTCTCTCTTACCGCTACGGCTTTGGATGGGATACAGACAAAGGTGCAACGAAAGAGGGCGGTGATGCTGTGCTAGAATCTGGCAGTAATAACGAGCAATTTATTAATGAACTAACCGCCTATTTGTTTTATGTAGACAATGGGGAGAACGAGGATGCATACAAATTCGCCGCAATGAAGACGGTATCCTCTACTGATGGTAATTCCGTAAAGACTATTGAAGATATTGTCGTTAAGGTAAAAAGCTACGGCGGCCGGCGAACTTTCTGATACGCAATTGGCGGTGGTCTTTTAGCGAATACGAAACTTGCTACGCCTCCTTCTAATTTGGGGGATGTGAAAACTGCCGAACTTGAAGATCTCGTTGATTTTACGCATGTGCATCCAGCGCCAGGTGTTACGCAAAACGTATGTGCCGATGTTCAGCCAGATAGTTACGATTGGTGGAGGTGAGCATCAGTTGCTTGCTGGGACAAAGTATGATAACTGGGTGGTGATCTACGGCCCCTTCTATTATATATACAAACAATGCGACAATGGTAGGTGCAGCACATAATGAGATTGAGAAAAAAGTGAAGCGGCAGAATGGACTGAAAAATGGTTCCTCTTATGATCCGGCAAATATTCTAGCTGCTGATAAAATCCCATTAACCCGCCATGTAGCCCGTGTCCAACTTCAAGCTATTGATTGCGACTTCAAGAACAATTATGCTGATGCGTCATTTGAGTTGACACATGTATATATTGCGAACGCTAGCAATACTTCTCTTATCTATGCTGACGCAAAACCGTATAGTTTGGACAATGCTACCACATATTCTCATGGTTGTAGCTATAAGCGGGATGACTATTTCTTAGTGAAAGGTAAGAATGATGTAGCTTCTTTACATTGGACAATGGATGGAGGGGTAGACATCAAAATGACGGGTCATAGTCATTCTTCTAATTTGAACGATGGTTCCATAAATTATAATGGTGACAGTTGGTTCTCTTTGATGATCAAACGGTTAGTGGTGATGAATATGGACATAAAGAGATGCCTCAATTTTATGTGTTTGAAATGAGGGGAATAAACAGATGTTTGCAGATGATCCGAATAACGGTGATTCTCTATCTGGAATGATACAGACCATGTCAATTCTTCGGGGCAATTGGTATCCAAATGGAAAAACGGAAGGACTCGGTAATGATATGGTTAAAAGAGATCGCTACTACCGTATACCAATTAAGCAAGATGCGACTAGTGGCATTATTGGTGTACAACGTAATACCATATATAAGATATACGCTACGATAACCGGTGAAGGCTCTATGATCCCGACACAAGCGAGTTGAACGCTTGCATCAGTTTTAGCATTAAGGTTGAGCCTTGGACACTCATCACGCAAACTGAGACAGACGTGAATTGATAAAAACTCTTTTCATAACGATT
>VOFC01006264.1_pt1 | contig 21946 bp, 35 predicted proteins | sample 5384161 | NCBI WGS metagenome assembly VOFC01 (sample SAMN12384722, study PRJNA508395) | human gut metagenome | isolation source: healthy gut B | host: Homo sapiens | reverse complement strand
ACAATAATGTGTAGTAAATATCAAAGTAGCTGATTTTTTATTTACAGTTTTATCTTTAAATAAACTTATCATATTTTCAACAAGCGTTTTATGAAAATGGTTTTCGACTTCATCTATTAAAAGATCAAAACCATTCTCTAAAAGCGACCACAATAAAAATATATAAGAAAATACCTTTTGTTGTACCACTTGATAACATATGAAGTAATTCTGAATCTGAAAAATTTTTTTTGGCAATTTTGATACTCGAGTCTAAAAATGTTTTTCATCTATCATTTCCAATGCAGTAATACGTTCATCAAAAATTTTGATTACTTTTGTTAAAACATTTCTAGAAATATTATAATTTTTCATTGCCCGAAATAATAAATGATAGGTATTAGGACCTTCGCCATTACAATTAAAATATACAGCTCGTGTCAATTTCTTTTTCAAGATAAAAATATAATAGAAGTATCTTCTGGAAGTTCACCTAAATTAGTTTCTTCTTTAAATCCTTCTGCATCATAAATATTCTTTACTTTAGACTTATAATACCTTTTTTTATAAATATGCTGATTCGTAAAGTTTGCCTTAGTACCTAAATTGGCATCAGATTTCAAAATTACAGTATACTTATAAATATATTTTTCATGATAAAAAATTATTTCTAAATTTACATTATCATAATTATAATATTTATCTTCTAAACGAAATTCTCCCAAAATAGAGTAACAACATTCTAACAATTCTATCGCAGAAGTTTTTCCCGAAGCATTTTTACCAATAAAAAGCCATAGTATTATAGGTAAATAATTCTTCTGCCACCTCTTGTAATTCATATTCTTTATCTTCACTTGTTTTTTTTCGATTTAGCTACTAAATCAATTAAAAAAATCATCGCCACAGTTTTATAATTAGAAGCACGCACTCTTAATAATTTCATAAGCCAAACTCCTTCATTTTATATAGTAATATTATAGCATTTAACGCTATTTAAAACAATAATTTTGGTTTAAACTCTATAATATTATTTTTATACAAAAAGACCGCTTCCGAAGAAGCGGTCTTTATTTACGCGTGTTTGTTTAAGTGTACTTTAACTAATTTAAAATTAGAAAGTGAAGGTCAGGTCAGTCCAGATGATTTGGTCATCTACATCGCTGTCCAGTTTGGATTCGGTGTCGTAGTAAGCAACGGTACCAACGATGTTTTTAGCGAAGGTGTAGTTAGCGCCTACGCCGTAACCTTTGAAACCAGTGTTATCGAAGGTGTTAGCATCAGTGGTGTGTGCTACATAAGTTTGAGCACCTTGGTCATAGTAGTTAGCGAACAGGCCATAGTCTGCCTACTTCGTCAGCTTGAGCGCCTTTGAAGGACAGACCTACAGTGTGTAGCCGTCATCGTCTAAACCTTCGATTGCTTTGTTCCAATCTTTGTTGTCAGTGGAAGCATCGCCTTTTCAGGTACATACCGGTCAGAGCGAAGTCACCGAAGGTAGCTTCTGCACCAACATACCAGATTGCATTGTCGATATTGGTTTCAGCTGCTAATTCAGATGCACCCATATCTTTGAAGTTTACATAACCACCGTTCAGGGAGAAGTTTTCGCCCAGAGTCGCGGAGATTTCAGCACCTGCATAGTTGCCATAAGAAACATCATAATCGCCGAAAGTAGCATCGGTGCCTTTACCAGCGAAACCGGTTACTTTTACAGTGTCGCCATAGGAAACTTGTACGCCGTCTACGCGAGCATCATATACGTTGCCGCCAGCGAACAGAGCGTTGTAACGACCAGCAGTTAGCCGTCTAAGCCACCCAGTTTACCATTTACATATGCACGTTGGAAATCAACGTCTTCATCACCATTGTCGTTGAAGTCTTGAGGTGTTTTCGATCATACCGGTGTAGGACCAGTCGTCTTTGATTTGACCGTTAACCTCCAAATACGAGAACGCAGGTCGTTATATTTTTTGCCATTCAGTTCGGAATCGGTATAACGATAACGAACTTCACCAGTTACTTTTACGTTGTCAGCTTTTTTCTCCAGGTTTGCTACACGTACGCCAAGAGCGTCCAGTTCATCAGCAAATTCAGCACCAGTTTATCAACGTTAGCACCTTTTGCCATAGCTTTTGCTACGATTTGTGCCATTTCATAACGGGTCATCAGTTTATCTCCGCCGTAAGTGCCATCAGGATAACCATCGATAACGCCTTCAGCGTACCCAGTTTATTTACAGAATCATAAGCCCAATGGCCAGCAGGTACATCAGAGAACGGGTTGGCGCTGCGTAAGCCGAAGCAGTTACGCCTAAAGCCATCGCCATACCTAAAACTAAAGATTTTTTCATTTTATATTCCTCCTCAGGAAATTATTTTTTAAAAACATCATCTTCGCTTACCCAAATCTGCCAAAATAATTTTCTGAGAATTTCCTGTAAGAGTTGCCTTGTTTCCTCTACTTTACTCATCTCAAAAGTCATATTTAGGTTAAATTTTTGTAAAGAAAACGAAATTTTTCATGTACCGTATTATAGCACACCTTTTTTCTTAATGCAAGTTAACTTAAATTTCTTTATTATTTTTTAAATATAAACTGCTTTTTTAGCTACTTTTTGTTAGTTTAGTTACAGTTTTGTGTCATTTATTTGTCTTGGTCTTTATATATAAAAAGACCGCCTCCGAAGAAGCGGTCTTTAATACGCGTATTTGTTAATTGATTTTTACCGACTTTATGAATTAGAAAGTGAAAGTCAAGTCGGACCAAATGATTTGGTCATCGTCGTTGCTGTCCAGTTTGTTTTTTCGGTGTCGTAGTAAGCAACAGTACCTACGATGTTTTTAGCGAAAGTATAATTTACACCAACGCCATAGCCTTTTGAAACCATCATTACCGAAGGTGTTAGCATCAGTAGTATGTGCTACATAGGTTTGACCACCTTGGTCATAGTAGTTAGCCCAGATACCATAGCTGCCAGCTTCACTAGCTTCTGCGCCTTTATAAGACAGGCCTACAGTGTAACCGTCATCGTCAACGCCTTTTACATCTTGATCGTTTTCGCTCTTATCACCTTTCAGGTACATACCGGACAGAGTGAAGTCACCAAAGTTTGCATCAGCACCAACATACCAAATGGCATTATCAACGTTGGTTTCTGTTTCACCGGTTACTTGACCCATGTCTTTAAAGTTTACATAACCACCATTCAAGGAGAAGTTTTCGCCCATTGCTGCGGAGATTTCGCCACCTGCATAATTGCCATTGCTTGCAACCATCACCAGCTTCGTCAGTACCTTTACCAGCAAATGCACTTACTTTTACTTTGTCGCCATAGGAAAGTTGTGCGCCATCAGCTTGTGCATCATAAACGTTACCATTGGCGAAGAATGCACCATAACGACCAGCAGTTAAATCTAAACCACCGATTTTGCCTTCTACATAAGCACGTTTGAATTCGGTTGTTTCATTACCTGCATCTTCGGTGAAGTCTTGAGTGTTTTCAAGCATACCGGTGTAGGACCAGTCATCATTGATTTGACCGTTAACCCAAATACGAGAACGCAGGTCGTTATATTCGTTGCCATTCAGTTCGGAATCGGTATAACGATAACGAACTTCACCAGTTACTTTTACGTTGTCAGCTTTTTTCTCCAAGTTTGCTACACGTACGCCAAGAGCGTCCAGTTCATCAGCAAATTCAGCAGCCAGTTTATCTACGTTAGCACCTTTTGCCATAGCTTTTGCTACGATTTGTGCCATTTCATAACGGGTCATCAGTTTGTCGCCGCGTAAGTGCCATCAGGATAACCATCGATAACGCCTTCAGCAGCCAGTTTATTTACAGAATCATAAGCCCAATGGCCTGCAGGTACATCAGAGAACGGGTTGGCAGCGTATGCAGAAGCAGTTACGCCCAGAGCCATTGCCATTGCTAATACTAAAAGATTTTTTCATTTTAAATTCCTCCTTCATGTATAGGAAAATCACTTAGAGAAATCTTCTCACCTAACTTTACTAAAATATTTTTCTCAAAATTTCTTAGTGAGAGTTGCCTTGTTTCCTCTTACTTGATTTATCTTAATAAAATATATTCAAGTTAAGTTCAAGTAAATTTTTTTTGAAGATTTCATGCGTGCATTATAACATGAGTAAATTATCTGCACAAGTCTAAACAGCATGTTTTCACACTCTTTCAACACATGTAGCTTTTTATTGGCGAATAATAAAATATTTTACGAATTTTTCTTGAACATTATTTACCCTGTTACCTATTTCTTTTTACTACATTCATAGCCGCATAATCTAATAAGCAAAAAAATCCTCTTTACGTAAAAAGAGGACTGCTTAAGCAGTCCTCTAAAAGTTCTGAGCTTTTATTATTTTGCACGCATTACACGGTCGATTTCAACACGTACTGCACGGCCGAATTCTTCGTGAACCCAATCCCAACGGCTGGTCAGAGCTTCAGGAATAGTTTTATCGCTGTACATTCTGTGTTCGTAAGCAACACCGGTCAGTCTGTTGAAAGCAACAACGCGACCTTGCAGGTCTAATTGCAGTTACGTTCTTCGCTGGAATCAATAACTTTGTCATCCAGTTTGTCTAATTGAATAGCAATGATGATATCAGCATCGCCGGCTTTAGCAATTTGTTCCAGAGTTGCAGCATCAGGAACTTGGTTACCGATGTTAGCGACTTCGATAGCAAAGAGTCAGCTTGTCATTTTCAATCATGTAGAAGCCTTTTTTGGGTTGATAGCAGCCAAAGCATTTTTGTAGAATACTTGGTTGGTGATATCAGTACCATCTTCAGCTTTAACAGTATCAACATTGTTAATCAAAGGCAACCAGAGCTACGCCTGTGAAAGCCTTCAGCAAAGACTGCCAAAGCAAGGAACGCTCAAGCACAGAGCCATAACGGTCATCATTAAGAAACGAAAACTTTATTCATTACAATTCCTCCCAAAAAGCATTTTTGTTGATGCTCAAATATAATTTTATTATATCATAAAAGGGTAAAAAATACAGTCTTTTCACGAAAATTTTATAACTGCCCTGCTTGAGTCTGACATAGTACAAACAGCGATAAAACGGGCATCTCCGATTCAGTTTAAATTCAGATTGCTAAGGTTTTAGAGCAAAAAAGAGGCGGTACGTCTACCGCCTCTTTGATATGTTTTGTTGTCTAAACTAAGAACAGATTATGGTTCAAATTAGAGAAAGTGAATACTACTTGGCTCCAGATAGTTTCTGCGTCTTTGTTGCCTTCTTTAGCTTCCAGATCATAGTATTCTACTTTGGCCAACGATGTTTTTTAGCGAAGGTGTAGTTAGCGCTACGCTGTAACCTTTGAAGCCTTCACATTCTTTAGCCAAATCGCTAGTACCAACGAAATCATCAGCTAAACCGTTCATGGTGTGAGCTACATAAGTGGAAGCACCTTGGTCATAGTATTAGCAACTAAGCCCCAAGAACCAACTTTAGCGAGCTTTAGCACCTTTATAGGTAAGCAGTTACTACATAACCGTCATCAGAACCTTTATAGCCATCTTTCGTCTTCAGGGGTACATAGCACCAGTTTGAAGTTTTTGTCGAATAGTTAGCAGCTACAGTCCAGATTTCGATCATTACCAGTTGCACCATCTGTAGCGGATTGACGGTCGATATCTTTTGAAATCATAGTAAGCAGAGTTAATCTAAAGCACCAGCTTTACCGGACAGTACAGCATAAAGTAAGCTTCATCAGCTTTAATTTTTTTCGGAAGAACCAGGATCTGCTTTTTACCATAGCCGGCAGTCAATTTAACATCTTTACCGTAAGAAAGTTGAACGCCGTCGAAACGGTTATCATATACATTACCTTCGGACAGGGTCAGATGATAACGACCAGCTTGAACAGCTACGCCACCCAGTTTACCATTTACATAAGCACGTTGGAAATCGGTGTTTTTTTTCACCATCGTCGTCAGCAAAAATCTTGTTCATTTTGCGGATGCCAGTATAAGTCCAATCATCGTTAACTGCACCTTTTAACCAAATACGAGAACGCAGTTTAGTGCCATAGCCATCATTCTCTTCAGACCTTCAGCATCGCTGTTGGTGTAGTGGTAACGAACTTCACCAGTGATTTTACGTTGTCAGCTTTTTAGCTTCCAGGTTTGCTACGCGAACACCCAGGGTATCCAGTTCGTCAGCAAATTCAGCAGCCAGTTTATCAACGTTAGCACCTTTTTGCCATAGCTTTTGCTACGATTTGTGCCATTTCATAACGGGTCATCAGTTTGTCTCCGCCGTAAAGTGCCGTCAGGATAGCCGTCAACAACACCAGCGGCAACCAGTTTGTTTACGGAATCATAAGCCCAGTGGCCAGCAGGTACGTCAGAGAACGGATTTTGCAGCATAAGCAGAAGCGGTTACGCCCAGTGCCATAGCCATAGCGAGTACTAAGGATTTTTTTCATAATAAATTGCCTCCTCTATTTTCGAGAGAAATTATATTTATTACAAAAATTCCTTTAGCTCAAGTTCGTTCAAACGCCTCGGTAAGAGTTGCCTTGTTTCCTCTACCATGTTCAGAAATTGCCCAAGTTTCGGGAATCTTATAATACAAAATTAGAAGAACAAAATTTTCACAAGCATTATACATGAACTTTACTTTGTTCTTGTACTTATTATAGCATTATGAACCTATAAGTCAATATATTGTCTGATAATTTTCTTTTAATAGACATATATATTACACAAATTCTTTTAAATATTGCTATTATAATTATTTTATGTACTACAATGTGTTTTTATTAATATTTAATGTTATATTTTATGCTATTTTTATAACATTACTCTTTTCTCAAAACACATTTTTTGCGATAATAATTCCTATTAACAACACTTGCAAATTAAGCTTTTGGCATTTTGGTGAACTTTTTGAAAACTCAACTATTAGTACCTACTAATATTATTTCTAGCAAATAACTCTTAAATTTTTTCTCTAAAAAATATTCCTTTAGCTTAGTCATATAAACTTTAGGCAAAAATCATAGAAATAACACTCTTCTAAGCAAAAACTATTATATAATTAAATTATACAGCAACTAGCCTAAGGAGGTGTTACAATGCTGAAAAAAAAAACTTTACTAACTTTAGAATGTGCCTTTTTACTAACGGGAACAGCCTTAGCCGGCGTTAATGAAAAAATAGACAACGGCAAAGAACCATCAAATAAGCTACCCAGTTTTTACATTCACTAACCAAAAGCAGCTACAAGAGCTAATAACTTCATCGAAGAAAAAAGTTTTCGATACATTAAATTTGCTAGAAGACCCTATCTATGTCGAAGTATCTACTAGCTATAAAGTAATCAAAGAAACAGACAAATACGTAAGCATCACCTTTACCACTGCCAATTATACAGGTGGTGCCCATGATATGTATTATACTTTATGGTCTAGTATTTGACAAAAAAAACAGGTAAACGTCTTCCCTATACTGCCTTTGCCGATAAAATCAGCAAAGAAAATCTGCAAAAAAGGTATCGCAGATGGTACTCCTACCTGTTTTACCGCAGATTTAAAAACGAGAAGCTCCGCCCTTCCTCAAAGACCTGAATAATTTCAGCGTCAGCAAAAAACTATATTCTAGCACCGGACGGTCATGTTTATCTGATGTACCAGCCTTATGAACTTGATTGTTACGCAAAGAGGTGTTACTTTATGTAAAATTACCACTCAAACAATAAATAGTTAATTACAAAAATGACCACCTAAAAGAACGCACTTCTTTCAGGTGGTCATTTGCTTTCAGAAAAAACTGCACTCTCAAAAACTGTTTTGTGCAATGTTTAGCTAAAAATTCCTATAAAAAATCCGTTACTGCTTTTACAGAACGGGACAAAAATTACTATTTTATATTTTCGGTAAGTTTGAGTATAGAAAACCTTGCTAAATTACGCAATAGAATTTTTATTTCTATAACATTCACTCTTTAAAGTCATTTTTTGCTTATGCTATTCAGAACCCAATGTTTGACAAAGAACCAGCTTAATTTATCATCAGGATAAAAAAAAGTGCTTGAATTAATTCAAGCACTGTTCTGATGAATTGGTGATGCCACCCGAGACTCGAACTCGGGACACCCTGATTAAAAGTCAGGTGCTCTACCAACTGAGCTAGTGAATCACATGGTTGGGGCGGCTGGACTCGAACCAACGCATGCGGGAGTCAAAGTCCCGTGCCTTACCGACTTGGCTACGCCCCAATGTTGAGTTAATGGTTAACCTTGGAATGAAAAACATTCGCGAAAGGTGGGGTGACTGGTGGGAGTCGAACCCACGCGTAACGGAGCCACAATCCGCCGTGTTAACCACTTCACCACAGCCACCAAATTTTGTTTCCAAACTTCAATAGCTTGGCGACGAATTGTATTATACTATACTGGCAACTATTCGTCAACACTTTTTTGCAATTTTTAAAAAATTTTTAAAAAAATTTTCCTGCCGAAAAAAAGCCAGTAAAATAGCTTATTTATAGGCGATTACTTCGATTTCTACACGAGCACCTTTCGGCAGTGCAAAACCTGTACGCAGGAACGTGCCGGTTTATCATAGATAAAGTTTTTGCCGTAAATTTCGTTAATGATATCGAAATAAGCTAAATCGGTAGTGTAAATAGTGCTTTTTACTACATGCATACGGCCAAATCTAGCTTCGTGCAGAATATTTTTTCGATGTTTGCCATTACTTGTTCTACTTCAGCTTCAATACTGCTGTTAACAAGTTCACCGGTTTCAGGATTAATACCGATTTGACCGAGCAGAATAACATAGCACCTGCTACAATCGCTTGAGAATAAGGTCCTAATGCTTTCGGAGCATTATCAGTGTGAACAACTTGCATAATAAAAGCCTCCTTAGAGTAAATTATTTATATTATTTTTTTCAAATAATTTTTAGTCCAGGCTACCGCACTAGAGTAGCTGCCATTCCACCTGCTTTGCAGTCTCTTTCAAAGCACAGGGAAGCATATCACCGACATTTTTCATTGCGTCAATAGCTTCATCAGCAGAAATAAAGCTACTAATGCCGGAGAGAGCAAGCTCTTGCTGCCAAAAGGGCTTGTAACGCACAAGCACCGTTACGTTTAATACAAGGTACTTCCACAAGGCCTGCTACAGGGTCACAAACAAGTCCTAAGATGTTTTTTAAAGACAATGGCTACTGCAGTACCAGCCTGCTCAGGAGTACCTCCTAGCATCGTTACAGCAGCTCCTGCAGCCATGGCACCTGCACTGCCGCATTCTGCCTGGCAACCGCCCATGGCACCTGCCAAAGAAGCACGTTCAGCAATAACCATACCAATGCTGCCGGCAACTACCAAGCCACGCGCCAAAGTAGCATTATCTAAATTACAATGCTTTTTTCAAAGAAAAGAATACACCGGGAAGTACACCACTGGCACCTGCTGTCGGTGCAGCAACAATTCTACCCATAGCCGCATTGCATTCGCCTACTGCAGTAGCATAAATTACAGCGTCAGTTGCCTTCTCACCTAGCAAACTGATGAACCCTTTGTTAGATGATGCCTCGGCCAGTTTTTTGCGTCACCGCCTGTTAAACCGCTATGAGAGCGTACACCACTTAACCCATGTTCAACAGATTTCTCCATCACCTGCAACATCTCCTGCATCTGCTGTAATAATTCTTCGGCAGAGCATTCCAGTTCACGGGTATTATATTCTAATAAAAAATCGTCCAGTGACTGCTTTTTAGCCACAGCCTCAGCAATCATACTGTTTAACGAAAGCATTTCTTTTTTCATAAACTGCCTCCTTATAAAACGCTAGCTATAAAGCGTACAGAATTAATTTGTTTCAAAGGCAGCAATTAAATTAATCATTTCCTGCGGTACAGCATCATCACATTCGATGACCATAGAAGCAATACCACCCTTTATTGCTACGGAACAAACGCATAGTAGAAGCGATATTAACGCCGGCATTAGCTAGTAAACTGGTTACCAGGGATAACGCCACGGGTATCACTATGTACTGTCAAAATAGCAGAGACGTCCGGTAAGCTCTACAGGAAGCCGTCGATTTCGGTAACCTTAACCTGACCACCGCCGATAGAAGAACCAACAATTTCACAATGACTGCCATCAGCACCTGTCAGACGGAATAAAACGGTATTAGGATGCGCCATGTTACCTAAATCAATTTTTATGATATGTATATTCCAAGCCATGTTCTTTAGCATATTCTTTAGCATGGGGAATACGTTCATCATCAGGATGCCAGCCCATCAATCCGGCAACAAGGCCATATCAGTACCATGGCCTTGATATGTTTCTGCAAAGGAGCCATGCAGATTAATTTCTGCCTTAATCGGCTTCACACCTAAAATGCTGGCAGCCAAAATACCTAAACGTACTGCACCTGCTGTACTGGAAGGGCCAATCATGACAGGCCCGATTACATCAATAATGTTCATTAAAAACCACCTTTATTATTCATCGCTAGCTAAAGAGCGGTGTGCCAAACCGACACACATTTCATTCAGGTTTAAAAACACCTACGCCCATATAAATAGCCACGCATAAATGCTCTCCGCTGCGGGCAATACCGATTTTACCGCCCACATTAAAACCAACAGCTTTATTTTTTATCTGTTCCAAGACTTCGTGGGCAGCACCTGCTACCGCACCGGCACCGACATGAGTTTCAGTAACCAAGCCCTGACGTTGCGTGGCAACAACGGCACGCTCAATAATTTTCACAATAGAAGGAATAAATTCGCCACCGAAATCTACGGCAGTAGACAAAATTCCCTGAACAGCTAAATGCTCTTTAACTTTATTTTCCTCGGCACGATTAGCAGTTAATGCAATATGCAGAAATTTGCACGACCGATATCAATACTGTTTATGCCTTTTTTGGTATTTTCGTACATTTTTAACTCAACTCTCTTCTACAAGTTCAACTTCCTTAATAGCGATTTTATCAAAAACTGCTACGGATAAGAAAGTAACAATACAAATCAGCCATTCAAAATATACAACCTCTTGGAACAAATCTTTTACAGGTGCCATCATGGTACCAGGCATATACCACAGAACGATACCGAGCAAACCTACCAATGTTGTCCAAAAAGCACTGCTTTTATTCGGCACAGACCAGGGGGCAAAAACAGTGAAGAAAAAATGCAAGTCAATGCTGTAGTCATAGACAGACCGGCAATCATAGTTTTTAAAATACCGGCAGCATTGAATGCAAACCCACAAAGGTAACAAGACCGACCGCCAAAATAATTACACGATTGATTTTGACAAAGCTTTCATCACTTACTTTGCGGATTAATAAAACGTTTATAAATATCTTGAGAAAACAGTGTTCCTGCACCTAACAAAATAGTGCAGGCAGTAAAACATCAGCTGCCCACAAAGGCTGCAAAGAGTAGCACCGGAAGCCACAGGATTCAGACTCATGATTACTTTTAGGCATAGCCAAAGCTGCTTTTCAAAGGGATCTCCGGAAACATTACTTTAGCAACCAGTCCTAATACAGCACACAGAAAGCCAATCGGGAAAATCAACAAACCACCCAGCAAAAAAGCCTTTTCTAGCTGTTTTTCATCCTTAGCACCACAAGCAATCTGTACAGGACCTTGAGCAGTCACAGCCTGGGTAATCATAACTACGAACCAGCTGATAATTGCAACGATAGACACACCACCTAAAAAGGATTTACCATCATTTCTGCCTGCGGCCGGCTGCATTTTCAAAACCTGCCAACCGCCTACCTGCATCACAGATTCTACACAGGGTAAATAATGCCCAAGTAAATCAAGGTTACGCTGACGATATTCGCCAAACCGCTGGACCATAAGCGCCAATCAAAGTAATACCGATAAATACAACTGCACTCATCAGCATACCGCCCTCAAAAGAGAAAATCTCCGGCAGGAGAAGACAAAAATAGCACCGCCTGCAAATGATATTGCAGAGCAGTAATAACACATGATAATCAAAAGGCCTACTGCACTGATTACACGGCCTTTAGTATCATAATATTTTTCGAAAAACTCAGGAATCGTAGACACCTGTAAAGAGCGTAATTTACCAGCAGCAGACCAAGCCCATTACTACAGAGCCTGCGGCCCAGGCGAGCATTGTACCAACCAGCGACCATACCCACAGAAAAGGCTCTTTCCGCAACACCTACGGTAGATCTTTGCTCCGACAGCTAAACCGGTAATATTTACGGCAATCAACGTACTGCTCAGCTTGCGCCCGGCAAATAAATACTCAGTTTGCACCCTTATCAGCACGGCTTTTCACCCAAATACTGATACCAAACAACATAACAATGTACAGACATACGATTACTAATTGAATAGACATAGAGATTCCTACCTTTCTTCCATACTACGTCACTAAGTAAAAAATAAATTTGCTTCCTACATTCCAGAAGCTCTTCCATACTACTTGCCTAGGAAAGGCAATAATGCGATTTCATTATACCAATTTTTTATTAGTGAATAAAAAAGCATTTGCGAAAAAAAATACATTTAAGCTAAGGAAGAAAAAATTATTGTAAAAAATTTTACTAAATCTCCTAAGAAAAAGGATTTTACAAAATTTCGTCGAATTTTTTTTGTATCTATTGTATGATGTTTTGTGGAGGTTCTATTATGATTTCTTATATTCCCAGCGGTGTATGCTCCCGCCAAATCACTTTTTGATATTATTGACGGTAAATTACATAATGTACGTTTCTTAGGTGGCTGCCCAGGCAATCTATTAGCTATCGGCAAGCTTGTAGAAGGCAAGGATGCCCGTGAAATCGCAGAATTACTTGCAGGGAAATGACTGTGGCAATAAAGGTACCAGCTGTGCAGATCAGACTTTCTAAAGCAATTTTGGCCAATTTGTAAGAACTATTGTAAAAATATATTTGTGAGTAATAGGAAAGGGAGGACGCTATGTATAAAATTTTAAAAAGCACAGATCAAGGACTGGATGAACTGGAACTGGAAACTCTGGAAAAGGGTTATTGGATTGACATAGTAGCTCCTTCTAAAGAAGAACTGCAAGAAATTTCTGATGCTACTAAAATGCAAATGGATTTTCTTAGTGCGGCACTTGACGAAGAAGAAAAATCGCGTATCGAAATTGAAGATGACCAAATTCTGATTTTGGTCGATATTCCGTTTTTACGCAGTAATAAGGATTATGACACCCTGCCTTTGGGTATTATTCTCACTCAGGATGGTATTGCTACTGTCTGCTTGGAATCCAATGGTGTTACTGCTGACTTCGGTCCCCATAACAGCCGCCTGTTCAGTACCTTCAAAAAAACTCGCTTCTTATTCCAGATTCTTTACAAATCCGCTACCTTATATCTGAAATATATTCGTATTATTATCCGTCGTACTGACGAATTGGAAATCCATCTGCGTCAGTCCATGGAAAATAGTGAATTATTTAATCTGCTTGATTTGCAGAAATCCTTAACCTACTTCTCTACCTCTTTACAGAAGCAACTCCATTGTTATGGAAAGATTGCTACGTCTACGTAGTGCAACTCAATCCCAACACTTAGTCAAGGTATATGAAGAAGACGAAGATTTACTAGAGGATGTTATCATTGAATATAAGCAGGCAGTCGAAATGGTTGAGATGTATAGCCACTTCTTAACAGCATGATGGAAGTATTTGCCAGCATCATCAGTAACAACCTGAACTTAGTCATGAAATTCTTGGCCTCTGTTACTATTATTTTTTAGCAGTACCAACATTAATCAGCGGTCTTTGGGGCATGAACGTCACTGTTCCTTTGCTGACAGCCCCTACGGCTTCCTGTTCGTTCTGTTTCTAGCGACCTTCTTCTCCTTCTGTAGTGCTTATTTACTGTGGAAACGCAGAATGTTCTAAAGGAGTAATCAATGTCGAAAGTAATTGCTGAAAAACTTTTAGCCGGCATCATCTTCGGCGACAGTGAAAACAATGAATATATCTATCTGCCAGGCGGCGAAGTCGGCAGCGATAATCCGCTGTGCATTTTAGAAAGTCGTGGCAGCAGCGAAGACCTGCCCTTAGAGGAAGCAGCTTATATGGTGCAACATCTTACCTTGCACCCATGTGCTCATCCATCTTCGGCAAACGCTCTTATTAATTACAAAGCGTGAAATGCTCCGGAAATCAGATTTTTTCTGACTTCCGGTTTTTTATAAAATTTTAAGATTTTCTCACATTAGTACTTTACAAATTTAACGTACTAAAGTATAATAATGGCATGAGCTAAAAATTGTACTCAAAAACGAAGAAAAGTTAAGAGGTGGATTTGATGAAAAAGTTATTATTAGTATTAGCAAGTTTAATGATGATGGTTATGTTAGTTGCCGGTCTGCGGCAGCAACGAGCCGAAAAAATGGTTATCGGTCTGGATGACAACTTCGCTCCTATGGGTTACCGTAACGAAAACAATGAAATCGTTGGTATGGATATCGATCTGGCACGCGAAGCTTGCAGACGTTTAGGCATTGAAGCAGAATTCAAACCTATCGACTGGGGTTCTAAAGAAGCTGAGCTGAAATCTAAACGTATTGATGCTATCTGGAACTGCTTCACTTTTAAATGACGAACGTGCAAAAACCTACGGCATGTCTAAACCGTATATCAAAAACGCACAAGTAGTCGTTGTTCCTGCCGATTCCGATATTCAAAAAATTGCTGATTTGAAAGGTAAAGCCTTAGCAGTACAAGATGACAGCACCGGTGCTCAAATCATCGAAGATGCGCAACACAAAGATTTAAAGGCTTCCTTAAAGGATTACCGCAAATATCCTGATTTTGCGGCTGTATACATGGAGTTGGACAATAAACGTGTAGATGCGACTATCGTCGATGCAGTTCTGGCACGTGGTTATTATGCTAAGCTGAAACCTGGTCAATATAGAATCTTAGACGAAACTATGAGTGATGAAGTTGTTGCCGTTGCTTTCCGTAAAGATGACAAAGAGTTTATGGAACGTATCAATAAAGCATTGGATGAAATGAAAAAAAAGATGGTACCTGCAAAAAAATCTCCGAAAAATGGATGGGTGCTGACATCACTGAATACTAATTCAAAAACTCAAGGGTCGAATTAATTCGGCCCTTTTTTGTCTTTTTTTCTTTCCACCTGCTTATTCTTGTCAATAAATTTAGAACGCGATATAATAAGATGAATAGTATGCTCTCATAGCATACTAAAATTTTTAATTACTGGAGAACATCATGGACTACATTTTAAATATCATTCCCCAAATGCTCGATGGCTGCTGGATATCCTTCCAAGTATTCATCATTACTATTGTTTTAAGTATTCCCTTAGGCATTCTGTTAAGCCTGGGCCGCGTTTCCGGTATTTCTATACTGCAAAAGCTCATCGGTTTTTATGTCTGGGTATTGCGCGGCACTCCTTTAATCTTTGCAAATTTTCTTTATTTACTTTGTTTTGCCATCCGTAGGTATCCGTTTACCGGACTTCGAATCTGCTATTCTAGCCTTTGTTTTAAACTACGCTGCTTATTTCTGCGAAATCTTCCGTGCAGGTATCCAGGCTATTCCTAAAGGCCAGTATGAAGCGGCCCATACTTTGGGCATGAATTATGTACAGACCATGCGCCGTATTATTCTGCCGCAGGTTATCCGTGTTATTCTGCCCCCTATTAGCAATGAAACCATTACTCTGGTTAAGGATACTTCCTTGGTTTACGTTTTAGCTATGAACGACCTAATGCGTACTGCCCGTAACCTTGTACAACGTGACTTTAACATTATGCCCTTTATCGTAGCTGCTGTTTTCTATCTGCTTGCTACCTTAGTTCTGACCATGCTCTTTGAACGTTTGGAAAAACATTATTCCAAATATGACCAATAAAGAGGAGTTTTTATTATGAATAAAATTAAAGCAACTAATATTTGGAAAAAATTTAATAAATTAGAAGTACTGAAAGGAATTAACCTTGAAGTCAACGAAGGCGAAGTAGTTGCCGTTATCGGCCCATCCGGCGGCGGTAAAAGTACCCTCTTTGCGATGCCTCAATAAGCTGGAAACCGTTGACCGCGGTTCCATCACTATCGATGGTGATATTCTGTGCAAAGAAACTGCTACTGGTACTGAATATGTTGATAAAAGCACTACTCGCAACATAGCCTGCAAAATGGGTATGGTATTCCAACAATTCAACCTCTTTCCGCATATGACTGTAATGCAAAATCTTTATTGAAGCACCTATCAACGTACAAAAGCGTGATAAAGCCGAAGTAATCCAAGAAGCCGAAATTCTGCTTTGCTAAAGTAGGCCTTTCTGACAAGGCCAACGAATATCCCCGTAAATTAAGCGGTGGTCAGCGACAACGTGTAGCTATTGCCCGTGCCTTAGCTATGAAGCCGTCCATTATGTTGTTTGACGAACCAACCTCCGCTCTCGACCCCCGAGTTGACAGGCGAAGTACTGAAAACCATGCGTGAATTAGCAGAAGAAAAAAATGACTATGGTAGTCGTTACTCACGAAATGGGCTTTGCTAGAGAAGTTGCCACCAAGGTAGTCTTTATGGCTGATGGTCATGTACAAGCCCAAGGAACTCCTGCAGAAATCTTCGACAATCCTCATAATGAACGCTTACAATCTTTCTTGAAAGTTTTATTAAAATAATAACAAAAATTCATATTTTCTTAAAAGTGCCGAAAATCTAGTAAGATTTTCGGTACTTTTGTTTATTTCACAAAGATGTTACTACTAATCCCTACTTTGGTCATATTGATTTGTTAGAATATAAAGCGAGGAAAGAAAGGAATGTTTAGAAAACAAAGCAAAGACAGGTGATAGTAATGCACGTCAAAATCCTTGGACCGATGACGAAGCAAGCTGAAGTGCTCATGCAGAACACCGCCATCGCTCTAAAAAAGCTGAAAGTCAAAGCTCAGTTTGAAAAAGTTTCTGAATTCCGCAAACCAGTACCTTACGGAGCAATGGTTTTCCAGCTCTAGTCATTGATGATAAGCTGGTATCGTTCGGGAATATTTTATCCGTCGATGAAGCCATGACTTTGATTAAACAGCTACAACTCCAATAAGACATATCTTTTTCATCATACACCTCTCCTTTTACAGTGCCGCATATCAAAAACGATATGCGGACTGTTTTTTGTACTAAAGCATAAATTGCATTTATTATACGAAAATTTTTTCTTTACGTAACCATTTAAAATTTTACAATTGCTATTTTAGTGTTAAATTCATGTAAAATACGTTAATAAAATAACAAAAACAGGCATTTTTTATCAAAAGTAAGTAAAAAATACGTGAAAAAATCATGCTAATTCTAGTATAATAGAGCCACAAATAACATACGAGGTGCAAATTATTTATGCTAGTTCATTTCTTAGGCTTTTTAGGCGGCATCGCCTTATTCATGTACGGCATGCAGCTCATGGGTGACGGTCTGCAAAAAGCGCCGGTGCTAAACTGCAAAAAATTCTTGAAGCTATGACTGGTGTCTTAGCTATGGGCATTCTGCTCGGTGCAGTTGTTACTGCTGTGCTACAGGCCAGCGGTGCAACAACTGTTATGACTGTCGGTTTGGTAAATGCCGGACTCTTAACCTTAAAACAAGGCTTCGGTATTATCATGGGTGCCAACATCGGTACTACCATGACTGCTCAGTTGATTGCCTTTAAATTATCTGATTATGTTACCGTTTTAATCTTCGTCGGCTTCTTGCTGCAATTGCTTGCTAAACGTCGTCGTTGGAAATACCTTGGTCAAGTAACCTTAGGCTTTGGTATTTTAATGCTCGGTATGGATATGATGGGTAAATCCGTAATGCCTTTACGTCATTATCCGGGATTTGTAGATTTCATCAATGCATTCTCTGATAATCCGCTTTTAGGTATTCTCATCGGTATGGTAATGACTGTCATTATCCAATCCAGTAGTGCTACCATTGGTATTCTTATTGCTATGGCTACCCAAGGTCTGGTACCCTTGGAAGGTGCTATTCCGGTACTCTTAGGTGATAACATCGGTACCTGTATTACTGCTGTATTAGCATCCTTACGTGCTAATATCACTGCTAAGCGTGTGTAGCTGTAGCCCATGTTATGTTTAATGTTATCGGCGAATTATTTTCATCACCTTTATGCATTGGTTCATCCAAATCGTCATGTATATTTCTCCTGCCAATGACATCGCACGTCAGATTGCTAACGCCCATTCTGCGTTTAATATCATCAACACCTTGCTGTTCATGCCCTTTGTTAATCAGTTTATCAAACTGGTACAAAAAATCGTTCCCGGCAGACTGAAGGCGTATCCCTGCGTCCTGTTTATCTGGACAAAGCTATGTTAAATACTCCTTCCATTGCTATGAGCTTTAGCTGTTAAAGAAGTTGTCCGTATGGGTAATCAAGCTCGTAAAGACGTACAACTGGGTATGGAAGCAATTCAAAAATATGATGAGCAGAAAATCAAATACGTTTTAGAACATGAACCTATTGTCGATGCTTTGAACGTGACATTACTGATTATCTGACCGAAATGAGCTCTACCGATATGAACTCTGCGCTTTCCGTCCGCCATACAGGCTTATTACATGCTTGCAATGATATTGAACGTATCGGCGACCACGGTGAAACCTTTAGCGAAAAAAGCACGTACCATTTTTTGAAGATGACGTACACTTCTCTGACGAAGCTCGTGCCGAATTAGTAAAATTAAGCGAAATGGTTTTACATGCCAGCGGTCGTGCTCTGGAATCCTTAGAAAAATGATAAAGCTATTGCTGACGAAGCAGTACAACTTTGCCGCGACGTTAAGCATTATCAAAAAAAGAAATTCGTAAGAATCATATTGTCCGCCTAAATGAACATAAATGCGATCCCGTTGCCGGCTTCGTAATGTTAGAACTGCTGATTAATATGAAGCGTGTTTCCGATCATTCTAAAATATTGCCCAATTAGTACAGGGCACCTTCTAAAATAATATTAAGACTCTGGATAAGCATTTCTTGCTTGTTCAGAGTCTTTTTAAGATTTACACTTTTTTACTTAATTATTTGTTTTACAGAATTATATATTTTACTATTTACACGTAAAGTATTAAAATATGTAATAAAACAATATGTTATAAATTTAAATATTTGTAGCCAGCTTAAACTTATGGAGGTCACTATGCAATATTGGATTAGATATCGGCAGTACTACTATAAAAATAGCTGTATTGGATGATACCGGCAATCTACTTTTCAAAAAAAATATCAGCGTCATTATAGTCAGATTGCTGATAAAATACTCGAATTGCATCAGGAAGTTAAGCAAAAATTTCCTGATATTCATACAGCTAGGTTGGCAATTAGCGGCAGTGCCGGTATCGGCATTGCTGATAGCTGTGGTCTGCAATTTATTCAAGAGGTTTTCGCCGAAAAAATCTGCACCGAACGTTTACAGCCAGGTACTGATGCAGTAATCGAGTTAGGCGGAGGGATGCTAAAATTTTATTTTTAGGCCGTCATTTCGATGCTCGTATGAATGACAGCTGTGCAGGCGGCACAGGTGCCTTCATCGACCAAATGGCCTCCTGCTTAATGTACAAACTCCTGATATGAATCAACTGGCTTTTAGAAGCCAAAACTACTTATACTATCGCTAGTCGTTGCGGTGTTTTTGCTAAAAGCGATATTCAGCCCTTATTAAATCAAGGTGCAGCCAAAAGCGATTTAGCCGCTAGTATTTTCCATGCTGTTGCCAGTCAAGCAGTTACAGGTTTAGCTAAAGGTCGTCCTATCGAAGGTAAGGTGCTTTATCTAGGCGGTCCTTTAACCTTTATGAGCTGCTTACGTGACAGCTTTGATAAAATTTTAAATATTCAAGGCATCTGTCCCGAGAACAGCCTTTATTATGTAGCTATCGGTACTGCTTTATGCGCCGAGCACGATGTTAACTTACAGGAGCTACCGCAAAAACTGCATCAGGCCGCTGCCCAAAGCCTTTGAGCATATGCCACCACTCTTTGAATCACAAAGGCTTACGCAGAATTTAAAAAGCACGCCATGATCGTGACAGCGTTACTATCAGTACACCGAAAAAAGCCAAAGAAGCTTATATCGGTATTGATTCCGGCAGTACTACTATAAAAATAGCTATTATTAGCCCAAGCGGGAATTACTCGATTCCTTCTACCAAAGCAATAAAGGCAATCCTGTCGTTGCTGTCCGCGAATATTTGACTAACTTTTATCAAAAAATATCCTAACTGTAAGCTACTGGCAGGTGCAGTAACCGGTTATGGCGAAGATTTAATCCGCCATGGTTTTTGGCGTTGATTATGGTATTGTCGAAACTATGGCTCATTTCTATGCCCGCTAAATATCTGGAGCCTAATGTAGACTTTATTTTAGACATCGGTGGCCAGGATATGAAATGCCTGAAAATACATAACGGTGCTATCGATAACATCTTCTTAAACGAAGCCTGCTCCAGGTACGGCTGTGGCAGCTTTTTACAAACTTTTTTGCCGAAATTTTAGGCTATACGGCAGAAGAATTTGCTAAAATCGGTTTATTTGCTGATAAGCCTGTAGATTTAGGCGACCGTTGTACAGTATTTATGAACAGCGCGTTAAGCAAGCACAAAAAGATGGTGCATCCGTTGCTAATATCAGTGCCGGCTTATCCATAAGTATCGTAAAAAATGCTTTATATAAAGTTATCCGTCCTAGCGGCAAAGGGAAGCCATCAGTAAACACATCGTCGTGCAAGGCGGTACCTTCCTCAATGACTGCGTACTGCGTGCCTTTGAACAGGAAATGGGCTTAGAGGTTATCCGTCCTAATATCGCAGGCTTAATGGGTGCTTACGGCGCCGCATTGTACGCTAAACGTCGTTACAGCGACCAACCACATCTCAGCACCATTCTCCAAGCAGAAGCTCTCAAAAGCTTCGTCCACACCGTTAAAGGCTTTACCTGCGTCTTATGCAACAATCATTGCCACTTAACAGTAAACACCTTCGGCAATGGTAGCCGTTTTTATCAGCGGCAACCGTTGTGAGCGTCCCATTACCCACATGGCACCTAAGGATGATTTGAATTTATATCGTCAAAAATTAGTGTTACTAAAAAGAAATTATCGATAAAAAACCTGAAAAAAGCTACTAAACGTGGTCTTATCGGTATCCCTATGGGACTGAATATGTATGAACTACTGCCTTTTGGCATGCTCTTTTTAACTAATTTAGGCTTTGAAGTCATCACAAGTCCTATTGAAGATAAAACTATCTACCGTTTAGGTCAAAAATACTATCCCCGGTGATACAGTCTGCTATCCGGCAAAATTAATGCATGGTCATATCAAATGGTTATTAAATAAAGGCATCACCAATATTTTCTACCCATGCATGACCTACAACGTGGACGAAAAGGGTACGGAAAATTGCTATAACTGCCCTGTTGTAGCTTATTATCCCGAAGTTCTCCATGCCAATATGCACGAGTTAAACAATGTTAACTTTATGTTTAGCTATCTTGGTTTATTACACAAAAAGAATCTTGTAAAAAACTCTTAGAAATGTTTCAAGCACATTATCCTGATATTACTAAGGATGAATTAAAAAAAGCTGTTGATAAAGCCTTTTACTGCCTATTACACTTATGAAGATGAGGTTAAAGCCCGCGGTCAGCAAATTATTACTCAAGCCCGTGCAGAACATCGTCCTATCATTGTTTTAGCAGGACGTCCTTACCATATTGATCCCAAAGTAAATCATAGTGTGGACCGTCTTATCACCACCATGGGGGGCTGCCTTTAGTAAGTGAAGATGCTGTCAGCAAAACATATTTCTCAAAAGAACTGCAAGATGATTTACAAGTATTAAATCAATGGACATACCATAGCCGTTTATCACGGCGCCTAAATATGTCGCCGAAAATCAAGA
>VOFC01004760.1_pt1 | contig 21947 bp, 28 predicted proteins | sample 5384161 | NCBI WGS metagenome assembly VOFC01 (sample SAMN12384722, study PRJNA508395) | human gut metagenome | isolation source: healthy gut B | host: Homo sapiens | reverse complement strand
TTCCGGAGAAGTCCGGGTATTGCTCGGCTCCACTCAGAAGATGGGAGCCGGGACCAACTGTCAGGACCGGATGATCGCCATCCACGATCTGGACGCACCCTGGCGGCCCGGAGACCTGGAGCAGCGTAAAGGGCGCCTGGTTCGGCAAGGCAACCGGAACCCCAAAGTCCGTGTCTACCGCTATGTTACCGAGGGGACCTTCGATGCGTATCTGTGGCAAACGCTGGAAAACAAGCAGCGTTTTATCTCGCAGGTTATGACCAGCAAGTCGCCGGTGCGGTCTGCGGAGGATGCGGATGAAGCCGCATTGTCTTACGCCGAGGTCAAGGCCCTGTGCGCCGGAGACCCCAGAGTAAAAGAGAAATGGACCTGGATGGAAGGAAGTTGCCAAGCTGCGGGTTCTGAAATCCGCCTATTTGTCCCAGCGCTACCGGCTGCAAAACGACCTTCTGCATACGTTTCCGGAGGAAATCAAAGGCCCAGGAAAGCCTGATAAAGGCACTGGAAGAAGATCAGAAACTGGCAGAAACATTGCCGGCAGGGCCGGAAAAATTCGCCGGAATCACCGTGGAAGGTGTTGCTTTTCCGAGAAAGAGACGGGCGGCGAGGTGATTCTGGCCCTGCTGCGGCAAGGCCTGAGCCGTTCTTCCGTTGGAGCTACCGTGGTTTTCAGCTGAATTTGGAGCGTAACAACTTTGATCTTCTGCTGGTTTTACAGGGCCGCCCGTCATTTTGTGACGCCGGGCAAGGATGCAAAGGGCAATTTTACACGGATGGACCATGTGCTGGAAGCCATTCCAGAGCGTATCCGGACCGCAAAAAAAAACCGTCTGGAGGCGCTGCATTTGCAGGTGCTGGAGGCAAAAAACGGAGCTGGAAAAGCCCTGGCCCCAGGAGGAAATGCTGCGGGAAAAGAGCCAGAGATTGGTAGAACTGAACGCCGAGCTGGACATGGACGCTGCAAAAAATGCCGGGAGGAAACGCCCGGAAAGAGGAAAATTCCGGGCCGGAGCTGTAAAGGAGGGCGGTCAAATGAGCCAGGCAGGTTGAGAAAGAAGAACTGGAAAAAAGCACGTCAGGTAGACCTGCTCACCTACATGGAGCAGCGGGAACCGGACAATCTGGTGAAGCTCACCCCATGTCCACCGGCTGGTGGAACATGACAGCGTTATTCTCTCCCCACGGTTTATGGCAGCAAAAATCCACAGGCATAGGTGGAAGGTCGGCTCTTGATTATTTGGTCAAGATTCGTGGACTAAGCCTGCGGAAGCAGTCAGCCTGGTCCTCAGCGGCTCTTACCTGCCTGCTTCTGCCTACATACCGCCGCAAAAGGAGGTGGAAGCATTCCGTTTACCGCCTCCAAATGCAGACAACAAACGGGCCTGCGACTACCTGACCGGCCGGGGAATCGACCGGGAGATCATCGATTTTGCCATTGCACAAGGGATACTCTATGAATCTGCAATTCACCACAATGCGGTATTTGTCGGGCGGGACTACGGCGGTACGCCCGCTTATGCCGCCTTGCGGGGAACCGGAAATTCCAAATTTCGTGGCGAAGTGACCGGCAGCAAAAAGATGTTTTCCTTCCGGGTCGAGGGTATCAGCAGTACGCTTCATGTTTTGAAGCGGCCATTGACCTGCTCTCTTACCTGAGTTTGCAGCGCATCTGGGGCTGGGACTGGACCTTGGATTCCTACCTTTCCCTGGGCGGAATCGCAGCAAAAGCAATGAATCTTCCGGCTGCACTAGCGGAATTCCTGGCCCACAGAGGCCCCAAAACAGTGGTCCTGCATCTGGATAATGACGAGATGGGGCGTCAGGCAACGGCCAAAATTCTGAAAGTTTTGCCGGAAAACGTCACCGGAAAGGGCAGTCCGGCCCCGGCGGGGAAGGATATTAACGACTATCTCTGCCTGGTCCGGGGCGCAGCAAGGCAAAAAACGGCGTCAGGCCGGGAGACGCCGTAAAATCGTCATTCTGTAAAATCGGGGGAGAATCGGAACAAATCGGCTCCGCCAGTCTTAGGGGCTGCGCCCTAAAAATACGAATTTGGACCGTGTGTACACAAATTCTATGCTTGCCAAGAGTCTCGCACCTTTTTACCCGGCGAGAAAGTATGCAATTTCCCGGTTTTCAGGGGCGCAGCAGCGAGGCCGGAATCTCCCTGTTTTCGGAACTTTTCCGACTTGCTCAAAAGGAGGTGATTTTTTGAGGGAGTAGGGAATACCAGCTTCATTTCTTCTTGTCGGAAGAGAAAAATGCTGCGGCTGGAGGAAATGTGCGCCCGGTCGAAGCGCAGCAAGAGCCAGGTGGTCCGGGACCTGATCCGCACGGGCCGGGTGCTGGAAGCACCGGGGCCGGAACTCCACGAGTTTGCGGTGCAGATGAGAGCCATCGGCGTGAGCCTGAACCAGATCGCCGCACGGGCCAACAGTGTGGGGATCATCGATGCGGACTACTACGAAATGCAGGCCGAACAATGGGCCAGACTCTGGGGACAGCTCTACACACGATTCATGACAGGAGAGATGGGAGGAAATTCAAACGGCAGTAACGAAAAATGTGGCCGGTCCGCAATCTGACCAACCCGCTCCGGTATGTGACCCAGGATGAAAAAGTCACTGCCGGTCCGTATAGCCAGCAGCAGTTGGAATCGTTTTGGGATGTGACGGACTTTGACGGTCAGTCAAAAAGAGAAGGCAACTCTGGAACGTCTGCTGGGCTATGCCCTGCGGGAGGATAAGACGGAGCAGCGGTATGTCAGCGGTGTCAACTGTCTGGAGACATCCGCCCGAACAGAAATGATCGCCGCAAAGAGGCGGTGGGACAAGGAGGGCGGCATCGAGTGCATCCACGCCATCCAGGCATTTGCGCCGGGGAGGTTACGCCGGAGCAGGCCCACGCATTGGGCGTGGCACTGGCCCGGCGGCTGTGGGGAGACCGATTTCAGGTGATCGTTGCTACGCACCTGGACCGGGCGCACCTGCACAATCATTTCATCATCATCTCCGTTTCCTTTGCAGACGGAAAGCGCTTCTATTACGGGCAGCACGCCTATGACCAAATGCGTATCCTGTCCGATGAACTGTGCCGGGAGGCGGGGCTGTCGGTGATCCGCTCTCCCAGCCGGGGACGGCGGCCAAACCCCAAAGGTCTATGCGGAGTTGGGGCTGCCGTCTCCCATCAGCAATGCCCAGCGCATCCGGCAGGATGTAGACGAGGCTGTCCAGGCCAGCGCAACGCTGGATGAATTTCTTTGAGATTCTGTCCCGGAAGGGATATGCCTTCCGATGGGAATCTGAAATACTTCACCATCCGGGCACCGGGAGCGGAACGCTTCACCCGACTGGACAAGCGATATGGCGATGCCTATTCCCTGGACGGCATTGTGCGCCGCATTTCCGGTCAGCCGGGCCTCGTCCGGCTGGACCATAGGCCGCCTCCCCGGAAGGTCCGTTTTCGGGGAGCGCTGCCCCGGTCCCGGCTTCGGGGAATGTACCTGTACTACTGCTATGTGATCGGCATCTTTCCGCAGAAGAAGGCCTATGTGCCAACGGACCCGGCGGCACTGAAGAAGGTCCGGATGCTCTCGCCAGACCCGGCTGCTGCTCAGCAAGCGAATCGATACGCTGGACCAGCTTACGGCCTACCGGGACGGAGCGCAGCAGAAGATTGATGCACTCACAGAGCGGCGGAAACAGCTCTACAACCGGCGGCGCTACCTGACCGGAGAGGACTGGCTGCTTGCCAGAAAAGCATTGAGGAACTGACCGCCCAAATCGACAAGCTGCGGCAGGAGGTGAAATTGTGCCGCTATATCCGCAAACGCACACAGGCCGTTCTTCAGCCGGACCGTCCGCTGCAAGGAGATGCCAGAGGACCGGAAGCCGAAGCAACTGAACCGGCGAAGAAAAAGAGAAGCCGGAAAAAGACACAGCATTTGAAATTTAGACAAGGAGGAAAAGCAATATGGACGCATCGACCGAAGCTGCCGATTTTTGTAGTACGGGAATCCCTGACCCTGATGATCGACAGCGTGAAGCTGCTGCTGAAAGGGTCCGGCAAGGGTGCTGTGCGCTCTCTTGCACTGCTGGCAGCAGTGATGAAATCCCAGCACCGGACAAAGGGAGCGGTACGACTGGCATCGCTGCTTCGCTCCGGCGCTCCGCTGGAAGTTCTGACACTCCCGGAGGACCAGCTGGGCCAGTGGCATAACCACGCCAAGGAATACGGCATCCTCTACACCGTCATCCGTAGCCATGACCGGGACGGCCAGGTGGACCTAGTCATCCGCAAGGAGGACGCCGCCAGAGTGGCCCGGATTATGGAACGTTTCCACCTGGAAGCAACGCCCCAGGCTTCCATCACTGCTGAGGTCCAGCCGGATCTGGCGCAGGGGCAAGCCTCCGGGTTGGAACCGCCGAAAGATGAGATTGACCAGCTGATCGATAACATTCTGACCCCGGAAGAACCCGTACCGACGCAGCAGCCGGTGATGACGGATGAGGAAGTGGAAGGCCTGTTCGGCAGTGCAGAGTTGACGGCAGAAAAAGCCACGGATGCTCCCCAGGAGACCCCTTCCCCTGCCCTGTCCCCAAAGACTCCGTCGAGACGCCATCAGGCCGCTCGAAAGCGAGGCACAGGGCAAAATTCGTGAGGAGCCGGAACGCTGGACCTTTGCCCGGGTCAACCGGGAATGGCCCCTGAGCCATCCGAAGGAGGAATTTAACGAAGAACAGCGCATGGAGATTCATAAGGGCTTTGAAAAGGGTTTGTCCCCTGCGCAGATTGAGCAATATGCCAAACCGGAAAACGACCCCCATGACCATGGCTGTTATGCGGGAGGCAACCCGTCCGTCCATAGCGGAAGCCATGAGCCGTGTCCGGGCACAGCGCATGGAAGAAAAAGAAATCCATCAAAGCGCCGGTCCACACACCGGCAGGACCGGAGGTGTAGTATGGACGAGTACACGAAAAACAAAGAGCTTTTTCTTGCCCAGAAGCAGGCAGAAAAGGATGCCTATCTGAACGGCGTTCGGGATGCCCTGGAGCGTCTGCCCGCAAATCCATCTGAATTTTCCCGGTATCTGACCATCCAAGGCAGGCTTCCGGACTACTCCGTTGGCAATGCCCTGAGTATTGTCCGATATTGCCCGGACGCACGGGTCGTGCGGCTTTATGCCAACTGGGAAAAGCTGGGATATAAGCCCAAGGTCGGCATGAAGGGAATTCCGGTTTCTGGTCCCCGGCACGGAGTACACCCGACCGGACGGTACCCGTGGCCGCCATTACGATCTGCGAAAGGCCTTCGACATTTCGCACCTGCAAAGTTCCCCTGCGATGCCCCTTCGGCCGGGGGAACCGTGTACTGCTGCGGGGACTTATGGAATATCAGGCCGGCGGCTGGGAGTACATCCGTCAAAGACGGCCCGGACGCCCAGTACGACCCATCGACGAATACGATCTCCATTCGGGGCAGCAGCCAATCCAATATTTGTTTCCGGCGCTGGCTCGTGAAATCTCCGCTGCGGATCTTATGATGCGGGAGGGCGGGACCTACGAGGATGTACTTCCGAGGGCTGTCTGCATTGCCTGGATGCTCTGCTCCCATTATGAACTTCCCCCGGCAAATCTGAAATTGCCGCAGCCGGAAGCAGTGATGGGAACGGATCGAGGACTACCGCAGACAGCTGGATCGCCTCCGCCTGCCGGTTATGAGCATGGTCAATTCCGTGGAGAACGTTGTCCGGCGGCAGGAGCGTGCGAAGGAAGCCGAGACCGACCCTGGACCGGCACGGGAGGATAAAATCACGGAGATGGAACTGATATGAGGCAAAAACCGACTTGGCGGCAATACCTGCTGCAAATTGCCGTCGGCCTTCCGGTGGCCATCTGGCTGGGCTTGCAGGTTGCGCCCTCCCACTACGGAGAAAACCTGTTCGTGATCTCCCAGGGACTGAACGCCGCCATGCAGCACCCGTTTCAGTTTACCCTTTGTGCGAACTCCGGGAAAAGCGTCCTGACCCTATGCGCCATCTATATCTTCGCACTGCTGGCCTATTTTTCCACCAAGCGGAATACCCGCTATGGCGAGGAACACGGCTCTGCCCGGTGGGGAGAACCGGTTGCCGTCTGCCGGAAGCTCCGGGATAAGGAATTTCGGAACAACCGAATTCTCAGCCAGAATGTGCGGATCGGCTATGATTTTTACCGGCATCAGCGGAATCTCAACGCCTGCGTAGTCGGCGGTTCCGGTTCCAAAAAGTCCCGAAGCCACGTCATCCCCAATGTCATGCAGTGCGAGTGCAGTAAGATCATTCTGGACCCCATGGGTGAAATCCTTGCCGGCACCGGGAATCTTTTGCTGGAGGAAGGCTATGAAGTGCGGGTGCTGGACCTTATTGAAATGGAAAAATCCAACCACTACAATCCCTTCGTTTATATCCGGAATGAAAATGACCTTCAGACCATGGTCACGTTTCTCTTTGCAGCAACGAATCCCGGTGACAGCAAGGGACAGGACCCGTTCTGGGAGCAGTCCGCTCAGATGCTGCTGATGGCGCTGTGTTTCTATTTGTGGCTGGAAGCCCCGCCGGAGGAACAGAATTTTGCCATGGTTTCCGAGGCTGCTCCGCTGCTGTGCAGGGGGATGATACCGGCGACGAGGACGATTTGGGCAGCAGCATTACCGATGCGCTCTTTGATGCGTTGGAAAAGCGTGACCCCAATCACATTGCCCTGCGGTATTACCGGCAATACCGCAGCGGTGCCGGAAAAACCCTGCGTTCCATTCAGATTATTCTGGCCACCCGACTGGAAAAATTCAATCTATCCAGCGTGGCTGCCCTGACCGCAACGGATGATCTTGACCTGCGGTCCATTGGTGAAAAGAAAGTGGCTCTCTTTGCCCGGATCTCCGATACGGATAAGAGCTACAATTTTCTGGTAGCCATGCTCTACACGCAGCTGTTCCAGCAGCTTGCGGAGGTGGCCGACCTGAAATACCACGGGAAACTGCCGGTCCATGTGCATTTTCTCATGGACGAGTTTGCCAACGTGGCTCTGCCCAAGGACTTTGAGACCTATCTTTCTACCATGCGAAAGAGAAACATCTCCGTTTCCATCGTTCTCCAGAACATCGCCCAGCTGAAGGGCCTGTTCAAGGACAACAAGTGGGAGTCCATTCTGGGCAACTGTGACGAGTTCATTTTTCTCGGCGGCAATGAGCAGTCCACCCATGAGTACATCTCCAAGCAGCTTGGCAAAGAGACCATCTGGCAGCGCTCGGAATCCATGAACCGTGGCCGGAACGGGTCCTCCGGGCGCAGCGACCAGACTTCCGGCCGGGAACTGCTGCTGCCGGATGAAGTCCGCAGCCTGGACAATGACTACGCCATCCTGCTCATCCGTGGCTTCCCGCCGCTGCTGGACCGGAAATATGAGCTGTCCACCCATCCCAATTACAAGCGCACCGCTTTCGGCGGCGCTGCGTCCTACGAGCACGGGCCGAAAGAATCTATCAAAACCACACTGTCCACCACTGCACCGAAGGAAAATCCGACGACTCCGGAGGAGCCGGAGGTCATTGCCCTTACGGAAGCGGAGCTGGACGACCAATTCTGATTTACAAAAAGGAGAAAAACCATCTATGAACATCCAGAAAATTTTTCGCCGTCTGAAAATCGCAGCCCTTACCCTGTGCTGCTCCCCGGCCCTGGCCGTGATTGCCAGAGCGGAGGACGGTGCCGCTGATCCGGTGGCTTCCGTCAATGCTTTGACCGGCATCCTGGTCAGTATTGTGAAAGCTGTCGGAGGTGTGGCCTGTCTTTGGGGTGTGGTGCAGTTCGGTATGTCCTTCCAGAGCCATGACACTTCCCAGCGTACCCAGGGCATCCTGTTCCTGGTGGGCGGGCTGATCATCTTCTTTGCGAAGGAAATTCTGGGGCTGATCGGTGTCGCCATCTGATAAACCGGGACCGCCTGACAGGCGGTCCCGCACACGGGAGGTGAACATATTTGGATTGGCTAGGCGATACCATCATCAACCTGTGGGACTTTACCTTTTCCTGCTGGGACTGGTGCATGGATACCATCCAGACCGTGCTGACGCAAAGCCCCGTCAGCATTGGCGGCGGCACGGCCTGGAGCGCTGTATCCTCCATTTACAGCGGCATCCTGGGCACCGGCTATGCCCTGCTGACGCTCTTTTTCTTCGTCGGGATTTTCAAGACTGTCGGTTCTCTGACCGACCTGAAGCGTCCGGAGGTATCGGTCCGTGCGTTGGTCCGGCTGGTACTCTGCAAGCTGCTTCTGGACAACGGGCTGAATATCGTCCTGTACTTCATCCGCATCGGCCAGGGCCTTGTAAGCGTTGTATTTGGCAGTATATCCATGGACTCTACGCTGCCGACTCTGCCGGAGGCCATTGAAACGGCCATCCGTGGCAGCACATTCCTTTCCAAGCTGGTGCTGCTGATCTTTACCATTGCCGCCATGTGCGTCATCGCCGTGATGGCGCTGACCATCATCATGAGCGTGTACGGACGCTTTTTCAAAATTTATGTGACCGGTGCGCTGTCGCCGTTGGCCCTCTCTACCTTTGCGGGAGAACCCACGGCCCACATGGGGGCGCACTACCTGAAAGCGTTTGCCGGTGCCTGTCTGGAGGGCGTAGTGATCGCCATTGCCTGCTGTCTGTACAGCCTTTGTGCAGGTTATCCCGCCCATACAGGTGGCAGAGGATATGGGCGTTTTTGTGGAACTGAGCGTCTATATCCTGACGGTGGTCCGCATACGATGATTCTTTCGGGACTCATCAAATCGGCAGACTGGCTCATGCAGAAATATCTCGGATTGTAGGAGGTAAGCATGGAACGAAAATGAATCAGGAGATCCGCAATTACCGGGCAGCCATGTTTATGGGCTTATCCCTTCGCCAGTGCATTTGTTCCGCTCTGGCCATTGGGGCCTCGGTATGGATCTATATGACTTTCCAGAACAGCTTGAGCCAGGACGTGATCTCTTGGCTCTGTATCCTGGGCGCTGCGCCCTTTGCCCTCATGGGCTTTTTTACCTGGCATGGGATGAGCGCAGAGAAAGCCCTGGCGGTGATTCTGCGGGACATTTTTGCACCCCGGGTCCTGCCTTGGAAAACCGTCAATTATGCACGTTTGGCCAACCAGCGTCGTCTGGAAGCATACTCACAGGAGGTACATGACCGTGGCATTGAACACATTGAAGAACATCCGGGCCAACCAGCAGGAACGCCGGAAGGTCCCCAGGACGGTGCAGGACAGCATTCCGATCACGACGACCTATGAGGATGGCGTTTTCCGACTGCCCGGACGGGACCTTTGGAGCTGCACATACCGCTTTACGGACATCAATTATCTGGTAGCCGGTCAGGCGGAACGGCAAGCCATGTTCCAGCGGTACACCCACATTCTCTCGGCCCTGGGACCGGGAGCCAGCTATAAGATCACGGTGAACAACCGGCACATCAACATGACGGAATGGGAATCCGATACGCTTTTGCCGCTGCTGGACCCGGACGACGGCAAGAACGCCGACCGTGAAGAATACAACGGGATGCTCCGGGAGCAGATTGCCGGTTCCGACGGTATCCGGCAGGAAAAATACCTGACCGTTACCGTCTCCAAACCCTCTCTGGCAGCGGCACGGAGTTACTTCTCCATGGCGGCGGCCTCCCCCTGCGGACTGTCTTTGCTGCCATCGGCTCCCAGTTATCCCAGTTGGATGCCAAAGAGCGGCTGCGGATATTCCATGACTTCTACCGTCCAGGAGAGGGAGGACCGCTTTGCCTTTGACTTTGCTTCGGCCAAGTTGGGAGCGGATTTCCGGGACAGCATTGCCCCCGGCTCTATCCGCCGTTTCCCCAACTATCTGGAAGTTGGCAGCCGATTCGTCCGGGTCCTGTTCGCAATAGACTACTCCTCCTGGGTCCAGGATGATCTCATCAACCGGATCACCAGCATCGCCAAGGACGTTATGGTGTCGGTGGATGTGATCACCATCCCAAAAGAATGAAGCAGAGCAGGAGGTCCAGCTGAAGCGGGATGGCGTGGAGGACGGCATTACCCGGTGGCAGCAGAACCAGAACCGGAATTTTAATTTTTTTCGGCTGTGATCCCGTACCACCTGACCCAGCAGCGGGAGCAGATGCAGCACTTCATGGACCAACTGACAAAAATTCCCAGGAAATGAATCTTGCCACCCTGACGGTGGTGCTGTGCGCCGATACCATGGAGCAGTTGGATGCAGATACCGAGGCATTGAAGGGCCTGCGGGACTGCAAGCTGATCTGTGCCTCTTATCAGCAGCTGCCGGGGCTTCAGACGGTGCTGCCCTTTGGCCTGTGCCGCATCCAGGCGGAACGCACTATGCTGACGGACCCTCTGGCGGCCATATCCATGCCCTTCCGGGTCCAGGAGATCCAGGAACCCAAGGGAATCTGGTTCGGGCGCAACGCCATGAGCCACAACATGATCCTCTGCAACCGGACCAATCTGCAAAACCAGGGGATGTATATCCTGGGCGTTCCGGGCAGCGGAAAATCCATGTTCGCAAAGATTCTCATTACGCTGCTGGCGCTGTCCTCCACGGACCACATTCTCATCAACGACCCGGAGGGCGAATATGCCCCGCTGGTCCGGGAGCTGGGCGGTTCCGTCATACAGATCAAGGCCGGTGGCAAGGACTACATCAACGCCATGGACATGGAGGATGATACCGGGACGCTGGTGGATAAAACCCAATACATCCAGTCCCTGTTTGCAGAGATGGCCGAAACGCCTTTGACTTCCCGGAGCAGTCCATTATTGACCGCTGCACAGCGGACATTTACACCATGGCTATGCGGAACCGGAAAACCTATACGTTACAGGACCTCCGGGTACAGCTGCTCAAACAGCCGGAGCCGGAGGCCAAGCGGCTGGCGCTGATTTTGGAGCGCTTCACGACTGGTTCCTTGGACGTGTTTGCCCACCCCACCAACGTGGACACCAGCAACCGGATCATCTGCTTTGACCTGCACCAGATGCAGAAAACCTTGCGGCCCGCCGGTCAGATGGCCATTACAAATTTCCTGGTGAACCGGGTCACGGCCAATTCCAGGAACGGCATTTGCACCCATATTTTCGTAGACGAGATTCAGGTATTCTGCCGGAATGAACACAGCGCCGAGTTCTTTGACAACGCCTGGCGGCAGTTCCGGAAACGAAACTGTTACCCCACGGCCATCACCAGAATGTCAGTGTGGTGCTGGACAGTCAGGCCACAAAGGCCATGCTTTCCAACTCCGAGATCGTGGTTATGCTCAATCAGTCGGCCCCGGACCGGGAGAGCCTGAGCCGGGAATTTCAAATCTCCGATGAGCAGATGAACTATGTCAAGGACTCCGAAGCGGGGTGCGGCCTCCTGCGCTACGGAAAGAGTATTATCCCCTTTGAAGCCCGTTTCCCCCACCAATACCCACCTGTATCGGCTGATGACCACCAAGCCAGATGAAGGGTTCCGGGGCGGTGACGCCACATGAGCGAAAACCAGATGGCGGATGCCCTCCGTGTGCAGCTGCTGCACTCCAAAGAGGTTCAGGACAGCGAGGTTCCCACTGAGCAGGAGAAACCGCTTCCGGAGGAACAACTCCAGGAGCCTCCCCCGCCGCAGCCGGTCATTCCACCGGCGATTCAGGTGTGCAAATGTTTGGAGACCGCCTGCCCCATCCGGAAAAGCTGCCGGAGGAGGATGTTTCCGATGAGCCGGAGAAGGCGGACGGCGCTCCCCGGGAGGAAAAAGCAGAAGAACGGGACGGCGGCGCACAAAACTCAATCAGGAATCCACCGGCGAAGAAAAGGAGACGCCTTCCACGGCTGCCGGTGCTTCCGTGAAAGAAAAAGCCGCCCCGGACAGGAAACCGGGCTGGGAAAAAGAAAACACGTCAGCGTCTCGCCTAAGCGGCGACACAGGCACACAGTATCGAACGTTTTCTCCTCGCAGCCGAGATAAAAAGAGCAGGTCAAAGAGGTGTTCGGGCAGAAGGATGCTGACCGGGCCGCAGAAAAGAAAGGAAAAGACCGTCTGAAGCGCCGGTTTCAGGCCAGTGCGGCGGCCAACGTGGGCGGCTCGGAGGAAGGTTCCCAAGGTCCTGCCGGTGCAGGTGGTCGCTCCTTTCAGGAAGCAAAAAGTAGAATCCAGAAGAACCATTGACCGACTCATCCATTCGTTGGCTCTTCCTCTGGCAATTCTCTTTCTGTGCTTTCTCGGTGCCTGGATCCTGATGTTGTGTGTGACATTGCCGGGAGACTGCCAATCTGGTCAACGGCAGCGCCATGCGGGAAGTGATCCGGGAGGTCAATAAGGACTACAATAACCGCCTGGAAGAGATCAAGCAAACGCCCCATGACGAGATCCGCACGGAGGAACGCCGCCGGACTGGCGCAGCGTTCTGGCTGTTTATACTGCCAAGAACCTCTCAGGATATTGAACCCGCCGATGATATAGAGATGAGCGAGGCCCAGAAGGAGCTGCTGAAAACCATTTTCTGGGACATGAACGAGCTATCCGCCCATACAGAACCGGATGGTGCAAAGGTCCAGACCTACACCATTGCACCGACGATGGTCCCCTGGGACCCCTCCGACCCCACACGGCCTACCCATCCCAGCACGCCAACAACGCCGCCGTCGGAGCCGGAGCAGCCGGTGACGCTGGTCATTACCATGACCGGAAAAACCGCCGCCGCGAGGCTGCAGAACTGGACTTATCAGCTTACCGCCGAGCAGCGCAGCCACATGGAGGAAATGCTTCGTCAGAAAACGCTGCGCTGCTCAATGAGGTGCTTTGAGGACATCCCATATATCAGCGGTGCGGTGGTAGACGGCTGGGCTTATCCGCTTCCGGAAGAAGGCACGATCACCGAGTATTACGGGATGCGGGTCCATCCCATCACCGGTGCCTGGGTGCTGCATCAGGGACTGGACATTGGAGTTGCGGAAGGAACGCCAATCTTTGCAGTCCGGGCGGGGATCGTCACGACAGCCACCTACAACGACAGCGCCGGGAATTATGTGACAATCGACCATGCCGACGGCTTCCGGTCTATCTATATGCACATGGCTGTCTATATCGTATCTGCCGGTCAGGAAGTTGCTGCCGGTCAGGTGATCGGCTATGTAGGCTCTACGGGGAATCCACCGGCCCGCACCTGCACATTGGCATATCCTACAACGGTGTCTACCTGGACCCCCAGGGATACCTCACATACCAGGACCCACAAAAACGACTGCCCCCGGCTCTTAAACAAAGCCGGGGTATTTTTGTTTCCAAGGAGAAATGATATGTTTACCATCCGAACAGACCCGGAACCCTTTTCTGACTTACTACAGACTCATAGACCTGCTGACACAGCGGCGAAGGCCTTGAAGATGACCCAGGAGGAGTTGGGGAAAGCACTGCCAGATCTCCATGGGAGCAATCTCCAACATTGAAAAAAGGAAGAAAGCAGCGAAACTCATCACCATTATCAAGATGGCGGATGTCCTCGGCTACGAAGTCGTGATAAGGCCAAAGACACAGCGATAATCGTATGTGAAAACAATCAGCCCGCCTCTGATGCCTTGAAACAAAATAAGAAAACAAAAGTTTAGAAACATAATAAGAGAAAGGAGAGGTTGACCATGGCCAAGACCCAATACGTCTGCATGAGCAATACCATCATCCTGGACCGGCGGCTGAAGCCCAGCGCCGTGCGGGTCATGTCTGCGCTGCTGCGCTTCCGCCGTTCCAACGGGACGGCCTCTGTACGCTGGAGCGGCTGGCGGCCACGGCCAACTGCTCTGTCCATACCGTCCAAAGCGCTGTCCGGAGCCTTGCGGACAACGGCTACCTGACCGTAAAGCGAACTATCGCCGGGTGGGCCTGGATGCCCTGCGGACCTCGAACACCTATCACATTGCGGTGCAGGACATGACCACGGGCTATACCCAGATTCCTGTAAAACTCTGCGCTGCGCCCATTACCCATGCCGCCTATCTGGTTGGCTGTTATCTCTTTAAGCTGATCGGCGTCGGGAAACGGCGTTCCGTCCCTGAGAAAAAGGATTTGAAAAATCGTTGGGTCTAGCCAGACGACGGTGATTGCCGCCATCCGTCAGCTGGTTTCCAACGGTTTCTTTTTATCCTTTCCTGCCGCAAAGCGAACCGGGCCATGAGCATGAACAGCTACTGCGTTTGCGCCTGGGGCGAATCCATTGTGCCACAAGCAGAGGTTTTCCCGGAAATGGGTGGTTTGATTTTTTGCCAAAGCCTTGTATTATACCAAGATAACGGATAGAACTTACCAGCGAAAAAAAGAGAATTTCTATATACGAAAGACTATCTTAAAATTGGAGGGGCAATGGCGTCCGCCATGGGGAGGACTATCCATCCACGGCTCCCCCTCCGGCCGCAGCCGATCCGCCGCCGATGAAGGGCGTAAGGGGCTTCTTTCCCGTATTCTGTCTTTTCTGGGCATACAAGCAAAAATTAAAATCTCTATGAAACGTCTTAGCAGGGGTGTAGCACGGACTTCCGACGCCGCAATGTTTTCCCCTGCAGGGGCGCAGCCCTGCGGCCACATCCAGGGATTGTCCACGGGCCTTTTCCAAGGAGTGTCCATGGGGTTCTCCACGCCCTTGCGGTGTGGGAACCCTGTGGTCACACGGCAGGCAGCCTGTGGGAAAGCCGGTGGGCTATCCCAGAACTTTGGGGCTTGACATTCCCGGAATTTCCCGTAGAATGGTTCTGGCAAAACCGTTATCCGTTTCCGGAGATGGGGTCAAACCGTGATCCTGACTCTGTTTCCGGTTTTGGTGACGGACATACGCAAATCAGGCTCTCTGCTGCTGCGGAGAGCCGATTTTTATACTTGGAGGATGAAACATGAATATCGAAATATCTACCTTACAGGAGATCTGACGGTCTCCTGATACCCGATGAGGAGTTGCTGAACATCAAGATCCTGAACGCTGCCAAACGAGGCATTGAATGGGCCAGAAAGCACCCGGATACGGACGTGCAGATCGCCCAGCGGGTCCGGCTATGCCGGTCTATCATTCGTCGGTTCGACTGCTCACCGATGGATGCCTGTTTGGTCCTGGATCTATCCAAAAAGTGGACCGTACACCGGTGCTGAAGATACTGGCGGCCCAGGATAGGCAGAAGAAAATCGTGCAGAAATAAGAACGAGTGGCAAGACTGATTCAATGCAGAAACAGCCTTGTCACTTTAGCTTAGGTTCTTTACGACCGGGTATATATACGGCGTGCTCTTATAGAGCTATCTATCCTTCCAATTTTCTTTTGTCTCCCACCTCCTAGAATTCTTTTCTATCCTGAATGCAGCGTGCTGCGGCCGTAACGAGCAATGCTGCAAGAACAGCGAACAGGGAAACAAACAGGGTTCCGTCGCCGGGAGGGCAGTGCCGCCCTGGTCTAGCAGAATATCCACATATCGCAGGCGGTAATCACCACATTCCGGCCGGAAGCGGCAGGCAGCAGGCCAGTGCGGACACGGGATTCCGCAGGTGCAGGGAGATCATACCGGCCAACAGAATGGCGGCGGTATTCAGCAGGAAAAAAGGGACAGAAGCTGAAAAGCGTAGTATCCCAGAAAGGTCATTCCGGTGTCAGAGGGACGGCTTGTTCTTTCAAAGCTGCCATGGCGTCTGAGATACGGCAATCCCAAAAACCTCCTCACGCCCCAGCCGAGAACAGAAGGATGGCCAGCAGTACCCCCAGAAATGTGGTGCCAACACCGGTGACGAAAAATTGTCAGCAGCTTGTCCGTGTAGGAACGGCGGCCACGTTTTGTGGTGTAGGCCAGCCGCACCATGCCGCTTCTGGCTTCGCTGACACCGTAGGGGATGACCAGCGCTAATCCTGCCAGGAAAAGGCCGTCACAATTCCAAGATTTCGTCGTAGCAGGGACAGCAGATCGCTGCCCAGGACCTGATAACTTCCGTTTTGACGCAGCTGCTCCAGAACCGAGTCCATGGCAGACAGGAATCCCACGGGGTGAGTCGGTTCCGTCCAGCCGAAGCTGACCGTTGATGCAGGAGAATAGGTATATTTGGTCCTCCTCTGAAAGGCTCTGATCAGGATTTGTGCCGCAGAACTGCGCCGTTTCCCGGTCAAAAAAAGGTGCCGCAGCGTTGCAATACCGGGTCCTGGTCTGCGGAAGCCTGGATTTGCGTCAATAGGGCCTCCCGGCGCTGTTCCAGGTCCGGAATGGCATCGGACATGACGGTTTTGCCATAGGTTTGCAGAAGAAAGTCCTGAAAAAAGGATGTCCACGCTGTACCCATCATAGATGAAAAAGCGTTCCGGATAGGCGTCCGTGCGGGCGTACTTCACAGCGGCGGCCTGCTGCCGGGGAACCCCGGCACAGAGGACCACCAGAATGGCCAGCGCAATGAGGCAGTATTTCGGGCGGAAAACCTTTTTTGAGTTCCTGGAAGATCATACCGGGACCTCCTTTCGGGATGTGCTGCGCCAGGCGGCCAGCAATGCAAGCGTGCCAAGGACCGCCCACAGGGCCAGCACGGCAGGTTCAAAGCCGGGAGCGGAATAGCAGTCCGGCGTGTAGGAAAACAGGGGAACCCATACGGAATTGGGCCGTTCCGTCCTGGAATTTCAGCAGCAGTCCTGCCGGGTTTCCGGCCAACAACAGGTTGCAGGGGGTGATACTGCCGGAGCAGAGACGCTGGGCCAGGACCATTCCGCCGGTCACAGCCAGGACGGCAGTGCCGAGAAAAAGGCATTGGTCTGCCACAAACCTGCAGCAGCGGATAAAAGCAGGAAAATCGTCAAAAATTCCATATCCTACTGCCAGAACGGTGAGTAGATAGGTCATACCGGTAAAGGAAACTTTCGGGAGCCAGGAGACCTGGGCCGCCATAGATGCAGCTAGCGTTTCCGGCTGGGGATAGGTCAGAAAAAGAACGCCCCAAGGGCCGTAACTGCCAGAAAAAACATATACCACCGTGACCGTGATATACCCGGCAAGCGTGCGAACCAGAAGGACCTTTCTGCCGGTCCGGGTAGTATAGACCAGGGAAGCGGTGCCGAAAACGCTTTCCGACTCCATGGATTTCAGAATGAGCAATGCGGCAATGACCAGGGATTCCAGCAGCACCGCCGGAACCAGCCAGGAAAAGAGCGTTTTCCATGCGGAAGTAAACCGGAGACAGTGACCCAAGCCAACTCCTCGTCTGCTGCGACCATGGCGGCCCGTTCCTGGGCTTGCCGGAGTTGATTAGAAAATTGCCCGTTCCGGCTGGCTTCAAAAGCGGTCAGGTCATAGGTGATCTCGCCATTCAAAACGGCCCTCCTGTAGGCGATGCTTTGCTCACGAAGCTGCATTTTCTCCAGGACCTTCTCATCCCCCAGGCAGCCTTTTGGCGTACAGTTCCCTGCAGATCGCCGGTCTCGGTGCCGTAAAAAGCGCTGATATTGGCCGAGGCTTCCGTCAAAGTATCCTGATAGACCCGCTCCGAGTCGGCAGGCTTTTTGCTCCGTAATGGGACCGCAAAGACCGTTCAATGCCCGGTAGATGGGTTGCTCCTGCTTGTCCATGGCGACAAGAACGCCGTTCAGAACAAGGCTCAGGATCCCAATGCCCAGAATATCCGGTCTCCGGCCATCCGCCGAAGTTCCATTCGCAAAAGCCGCATAGCCGTCACCGATAGATGGTAAGGAACGCATCCTCCAGGGTGGGGACAGCTGGGACGGCACCGGCGGGATGTCCCCGTCCGTAAAAAGCGCAGGGATACTCGCTCTCCCTCCTGCCGTTGGGACAGAATGAGATGGCTGGTCCCGAAGGCTTCTACTTCTTCCTCCGGCACAGTGGTCTCAAAGACCCGGCCTTCCATGCTGCGGGCACAGATTTTGGGGTGTCCTCCCGATAGACCTGCCGGTCCTTCAATAATATCAGCTGATTGGCTACGTTCTCTACGTCGGAGACGATGTGGGTAGACAAGATCACAATGCGGTCTCTGGAAAGGCCGGACAGGATGTTCCCGAAGCGGCCACGTTCCTTAGGGTCCAGCCCTGCCGTCGGTTCGTCAAAAAATAAGAATTTTTGGGGTCGTTCAGCAGGGCCTGGGCAATCCCTACCCGCTGGACCATGCCGCCGGAGAGCTTTTTTCATTGTCTTGTCGGCAACTTCTGACAGGCCTACCCAGGTCCAGCAGCTTTGGAATGCGTTCTCCGGCGGTTTTTTCCGTCCAGCCCTTTCAGGGCAGACAGATAGGAAAGATACTGATTCGGCGTATAATGGGGGGTAAAATCCCAGCTGCTGGGGCAGATAACCCAGCTGCTGCCGGTAAGCGGCTCCCAGACTGCGAATGTCTGTTCCGTTCAGAGAATTTCTCCCTCTGTTGGGAAGGCCAGGGTGGTCAGCATTTTCATCAATGTGGTTTTGCCCGCTCCGTTGGGGGCCAGCAGGCCATAGACCCCTGGCTGGAATTCCAGCGAGATGTGCTCTAATACCGTGAATTTTCCGTAGCGTTTGGTGACATCCTTAACCGTAAGCATAATATTCCCTCCGTATCCATATCCGATAGCTATTCCAGGCACCCGCTGCAAACAACAGGACCGTGATGAGCCAGACCCCAACGGGAACTGCCTGCAAAAAGGCTCCGTAGGCCGCCGGGATTGCCCAGAACAGCCCACCGTTGACTGCCAGCCAACCGGCGCACAGGCCCAGCACGCCGAAGGCCGAAGGCGTGTGCAGGATGGTCCGGATGAGCAGCAGGGCGAAAAGAAAACAGCGCCGAAAGAGAAATGCAGAGAATAGAAAAGAAGCTGATCTGCAGGAAACGGTGCAGCAGCAGAAACATAAATGCCGTTGAAACCGATATTCAGCAGGGAGGCTGCAAAGACCCGGTAGGCTGTCAGGTGGTGCAAGGTGTACTTGCAGGTCATCTGGAGGGCGTAAGAGGCCGTCGCTGCGTCCCTTCCAGGTCAGCAGAGCAAACAGCACCAGAAGCATCAGCGGCGAGAGAGCAAAGGCGGCTCCTGCGGCCAGTGCAGGTCCATTGGGGGCTTCCAGCAGCGCATATAAACTGCCGCCGCCCACCAGCAGGCACACCGTCAATGTCAGCAGTGCAGAATCCAGGGTCCCCCGGAAAATATTCCGAAAGCCCAGGCTACGGGTCATATTTTTCAGAAAAGACCGGACGGTCTCCTGCTCCGGCACGGCCTGATCGCAGATGCTTTGGACCGCCTCCGAAAATGCGTTTTTCATCAGGATAGGGAATGTTCATACTAGATCTCCTTGGTGCGAAGAATGGCGATGGCTTTGTAATACTGGGTCTTGACCGTTCCCTCCGGCAGGGAGAGGGCCTGCGCAATTTCGGAAGGTCTGCTGGCTGAAACACTTCAGCCGCAGAATTTGCTGCATTTGAAAGGGCAACTCCGACAGGGCCTGAAGGCATTGTTCCCGCTGCTGACGGTCCATATGCTTCCTCCGGGTCCCCTTCGCCGGGAGGACAAGGCTGTCAGGTCGATGCTGTTCTGGGCCATCCGGTATTGGCCGGAACGGAAGAAGTCCACGATCTTATTGGAGGCGATTCGATAGAGCCAGGTCCGGAAGCAGCTTTCCGGGTCGTAGGTATGGATGGATTGGAGCATGGCCAAGAAAATGTCTGGGTCAGGTCCATGGCCGTGTCCATATTGCCGGTCTGGCGATAGGCAAAGGCGTAAATTTCCCGATAGTGGGCCTCCACCAGGGGCTTCTGCAGAGGAACGGTCCTGCTTCTGCCGGTATCGCTGGATATTTTTTCCTTCTTTTGTTTTCAAAGCGGACCACCTTCTTTGCCTCTCTGACTGTATATTCGCAGAACTGGGGAAATAGTTTTGGAGTTTGCGGGAAAATTTTCAAACTCATTATACCATATCAACGGATGGAGCAAAAAGACGAAATAAAAGAGCCATTTGCTTCGATGAGGCAAATGGCTCTTGACTTTTTAGCATAATTATCTTTCGCAGCATCTTTGTTCTCCGCAAGCAGCGGAAAAGCTGATGGAAGCCTTCGGAGAAGCGGCGCAGCAGGCCGCTCAATTCCCCTATTCCAACGGAGCTTATCGCCCTTGCGCCCATTGGGCAAGGAGTATCGCAAAGCCACTGTCGGCAACTATCTGATGTTTTATTGGGTAGAGGAGGATACGAAAACCGTCGTAATTGCCAGGGTCGTCTATGGACGGATGGACTATGGGAAGGTTCACAGCTAAAGGTTAAAAATCTCTGCCAGTGCCGATACGGTCCCGATTATTGGACACGATCTGTGCTAACCTGTATGCAAAAGAGGCTAGAAACTGGAAATATATGGAAATTGCCCCCATGGACAGGAGAAATCCAGACAATGGGACAAGTGGATATTGACAAATTCGGCCTCTTTTGCTAAAATTATTGGTGTAATCGTCGGACGCAAAAACCGTCCCCTCCATAGCAGTGGAGGGACGGTGTGAGGCGATTGCCTGTACCTTGAAAATGCGACTCAATGCAAAATCTCAGCAAAGACATTCTACCATACATGATATGGTTTTGTCAAGCGGGATTTTCAGATGCTACATAAAGCAAGTCATTCCCATAGCCTTAGCCCTACCGGATAGAGTCCCGGCAGTCAAGCATAGGGTGGGCGTCCAACACGTACGGACGAGGACAGCACGGCGAGAACCTCAAAGAGGAAGCTCTGCACGGCTGCGAGGGAATTGACTTTGGCCATCGTGACAAGCCACCGGTTGACCGGCTGCGATGCTCCTGACCGACTTGCTTCTTTTTCCCGCTGAAGATAGACATCCTTCCCAGGCGCTGGAATCTCCAACGCCTGGGAAAGCTGTTTCTTATGGTGGACGATAACGGACTCGAACCGCTGACCCTGCGCACGTCAAGCGCATGCTCTACCAGCTGAGCTAATCGTCCAAGCGCAGGTTGCATTATACAGGATTCTTTCCCGTTTGTCAAGCCTTTTTTCAAAAATCTTTGAAAATTCTTCTTTTCCCTGCCCTGTTCCCCGCTTCGGTCCATCGCACTGGCTTTTCCCGGCAGGAACGGGGCAAATCCGGCGAAAAGCGGGAAAGAATTGAAAAAAGTCCTTGACTTTCCGCCCTTTGGATGATAAAATAGACAAGCCGCATTGAAGGGGCTTTCTAAGTCTGCGCCTGCAGCGCCCTCAGAGCGAGACTACACAATATAAAGTAGGTGAAACAAATGAAAGCAGTTATCGTAACCGGTGGTAAGCAGTACACCGTCTCCGAGGGGCGACGTCCTCTTCATCGAGAAAGCTGAACGCCGAGGCCGAGTCCACCGTCAAGTTCGATCAGGTTCTGGCTGTTCTGGACGGCGAGAACACCAAGATCGGTGCTCCCACTGTGGAGGGTGCCAGCGTCGAGGCCAAGGTCGTCAAGAACGGCAAGGGCAAGAAGATAGACATCATCCGCTACAAGTCCAAGAAGAACGAGAAGAAAGCAGATCGGTCATCGCCAGCCTTACACCAAGGTGGAGATCACCAAGATCGCTCTGTAATTTATGACAAGATGCGAATTTTACACCGAGGGCGAGAGGATCACCGGATGCTCCGTCTCGGGTCACAGCGATTATGACGAGCCGGGAAAAGACATTGTCTGCGCCGCCGTCTCCGCTGTCGTTACCATGGCCGAAGCCACCATCAACGATGTGTGCGGCGCCAAGGCCAAGGTTCGGGTCAAGGATGGGGAAGATAACCGCATCACTTTGACTCTCCCCCGTCCTGCGACGAGGAGGACACCGTTCAGGCTGTGCTTGCCGGAATGTTGGTGACTCTGTGTTCGCTGCGGGACGACTATCCTGATAATATCGAAGTTTTGGAGGTGTAACACCATGCTGAAGATTGGTATTCAGTTCTTCGCTC
>VOFC01004579.1_pt1 | contig 21961 bp, 23 predicted proteins | sample 5384161 | NCBI WGS metagenome assembly VOFC01 (sample SAMN12384722, study PRJNA508395) | human gut metagenome | isolation source: healthy gut B | host: Homo sapiens | reverse complement strand
TTTTATAGGTTATCTTTGTATATCAGTTATTTGCAGATGTTTTCATTTGGTTTGAATACTCACGAAATTTCACGGTTTTAGAAAATATTGGTACTATTTGATACCATATTTCAGGGTATATTTTGTATCTTTGCACCATAGTAACCAAGATATATCGCGTATGGATTTCATCTTCATCAAATCATCCAAGGCAGGAAAGGAGGACTACGGTTCCATCTATGCCCGTGTACGCACCGGAAAGGCGAACATGAAAGTCGTGACGGGCTTCACCATCAAGCAGCTTGAATGGGAAAAGTACCGCAGCCTGCAATACACCTCGTCAGCCCTGATGTCAAGCATCGGGATAAAGTACGGGCAGTTCGCCCAAGTCCTCGCGAGGATAAAGGCGGCATTCGAGGCTGACGGATTCAATCCCAAGGAGGCCAAGAACATCATCGAGAGCGTGAAACACGACGTGCTCAACGGAATGATGCAGATTGTGGAGGTCAAGCCCAAAGGCAGGATGCTGTTCGATGATTTCCTCACCTCTTATATAGAAGACATGGAAACCGGACGGCGCACCAAGAAAGGCCGTACCGTGAAAGTATCACCTGCCTATATAAAAGGTCTGCGCATCATCCAAGGGCAAATCCGAAACTATCAAAAGGAAACCCGCCGCAAACTCGGACTGGATGACATGACGATGGAAACACGCAACAGCCTTGTCGGTTACTGGAAGGAGCGTGGTCTGATGCCCAACGCCATCAACTCGTACATGACCGATGTCCGCACGGTGGCAAAGGCGGCCTACGAGGACAAACTGACCAAATGCGATGATTTCCGTCATTCCGACTTCGTGCCGAAAAAGGAGGAGGTGGACAACATCTACCTCACGCCGGAACAGATACAGGAAATGCTCGACCTTGACCTTTCCACCAAGGAAACTGTAAAAAAGAGACTGGAATCACTTGACATCAGCGAGGACGAGAAATTGGCACAAATTTCCAAATGCCGCATCACCCACATAAGGACACTGGAGCACGTGAGGGACATTTTCATCGTGGGCTGCCTGACCGGGCAGCGTGTTTCTGACTATTCAAGGATATGCGAGGACATGATAACGGAAATAAGCGGCACTGAGTTCATACTCATCACACAGCAGAAGACGGAAAAGAAAGTCTATATCCCCGTTGACAGGCGAGTAAGAGCCATACTTGCCAAGTATGACGGCAAGCTGCCCCCGGTTCATCCCAATGAAATGAACAAGCTGGTGAAGACCATCGGCCTGTTGCTCGGCTGGACACATGACTGCGGTTTTGACGAGAAGCGTCTCAACCCCAAACGTGGAAGGCGGTTCTGCGACATGCTCCTTTCCCATACAGCCCGGAGAAGTTTCGCCACCAACGCGTATAAGGCTGGTGTCCCTCTGCCTTCCATCCAAGCCATCACGGGACACAGCAGCGAGGCGCAACTGCGCCGTTACCTGAAACTGGACGCGGAGGAAAAGGCCGTCATAGCATTAAAGGACTTCAAGGGTATCATCAAAATATAAGAAGGTGCTTATGGAAAAATCAAGGTTTGACATTATTAGCGACCTGTTCAAGCTGTCCAACGTAATCAGTGAGAGCCTGAAACTTGCGGAATCGCTTGCCGGCAAATCTTACGGCAGTGACGAAACGGATTGCAAGTATATATGCCGGAACATCATATACAGCCTGAAGCCCCTGCCTTTTCTTTTGGCCGGCATCAGGGAATATATCACCGAACACGAGGACAAGGAGTTGGCACGGAAATTCGTCGGGCTACACGATGACACGAAAAGGCTTCATGGCATCTGCTCCAAATATGCGGACTTGAACAAGGCGGCTTTCCGTACAGGGGTGGCTTACCTGAGCATGGAAGTCATAAGGCAATACTTCTTTCCCAAAAAAGAACAGGAGAAAGTATCGCCGGAAGGTTCTGATATTTCTCCCAAACCAATGACACGCACCGAAGCCACCGACTGCATCGACACCATCCGTGCCGCCATACGGAAGTGTGCAAAGGATTCAGACGGGAACAGAGGGAAAGAAATGTATTCCATACTTGCCAAAGTGGACAAGGCGAAAATCCAAGCCATCAAGGAGTATATTGTCAATGCCAACGACAAGGATTTGGCACAACTCTTCACGGAATATTTTGCAGAAGCCATCCACCTTTCCATGCTGCCCCAAAATGATGATGTGAAAGCACAGTCCGCCGGAATAAAGATGTTCCATATCGCCATGACAATGGGATATGTCAAAAGAAACGTGCTGTATGAAAGCGCATCCAAGTCGGCAACATCCCAAACAATACCCTCTTGTACGGAAGAAGCATCCTCCGGTTTTACCGCTACAGATACAATGCAAGGCGGCGCGTTCAGCACGACCGCGCAGGTTCCCGTTTTAAGACTGTACCGTTTCCTTACCACCTTCACTGTACAGAGCGGCCCCCGACAAGGGCAAGCCCTCTATTGGACGGCAATGTTGTTTACGACCGGGACTTCCTCCGTGCCGTCATGCGTGCCGACTATTCCACGATATACGACAGTTGCGTGAAAGGCAAGATGCGCTGTGTCGCCATCCTGCTGTCCAAAGCCTACTTCAAGGACTGGAAAGGTTACAGGGCATCCGCAGCCTGTTCCATGGGGCTGACACCCGAAAGCCTTGCCAAGTATAACGTGGAGAAAACCTTTATAACGAAGCTCAAAGAGCTGCTTCCCATGATAAAATAGTGACATAACCCACAGGTGGTTACAATTCACCACAACCCACAGACTTCCACAAGCCGTTAAGCACTAGTTGTTTGACGGCTTTTTTCATGCTGCCATTTCACAGAATACCACAAATTCACAGGCTTTATTATTGCCCTACCTTTGCCGCCATAAACTTAAAATCAGTGAATTATGACAGATAAGACAGAAATGGTACTGGTATCGCGCGACGAGCTTCAACAGCTTATCGGCGCAAGCGTGAGGTGCGCGTTTGAGGAATACCGGCAGGAACAGGCACCACAGGACACATCGGAGTATTACACCATCCGGCAACTGGCGGAGAAATGGGGCGTGAGCATAGCGACCATCTGGCGGCACGAGAAGTTAGGACACATCAAAGGACAGCGGATAGGACGGCGTGTCTTGTTTCCCAAGGAACAGATAGACCGCATCAAGAGCCTGAAAGCCACCAACAGGAAGGCCGACAAGAACGCCAAGGAATAATTTGCAAGACGCACAACAAAAACGTCAAGGCTTATGAAGAATTTTAAACAACTTGTTTTGCCGTGCTACAAATTGGAGATGGCAATGTCCGTGGAAGCATGGTACTTCCTGCACGGGAGCACGGACGGGATATGCAACCTTACCTATCTTCTTTCCCTCTTGTCGAAGATGGCAGTATCAGAAGTGCAGAACACCAAACGGGGATTGGGCTATGCCGTCCATCCCGGACAGGCGGACGGCTCCATGCTGGTACTGGCCAAGGAATGGGGCATCGGGCGCAAGGCGGTGTCCCGTTTGTTGGAGAATTTCTCGGAACGCGGTCTAATCCGTGTTGATTCCAATCCGTGACTTCCATCATAGACATGGTGTGCGTGAAGTCGTGGATGATAGCCGGACGGCTCATCGAGAATCCGGCATACCGCCAGACAGTCAAGGCATACGAAGGGGTACGGGTTTTCCTTTTCAACGGGCAACGATTAGAGACCTTGCGCCGCAGTTCGGCAAGGAAGAAGAAAGAAAAACCGACAGAAGAAACGTCAGAGGGAACAGATGGCTTGCCGTCCATGAATCCGACCCATTCAATCAATTATAGAAGGTACAGGAACAGCGGAAACCGAAACGGCAGCAACAATCGAAAGCGAAGTGGAAAGCACTGCGGAAAATGCAGCCGTGGATGCCGACGACACACCTGTTTTAGAGGATGGCAATACACTGTCCGGTTCACGGGAATGGAAACAGCCACAGGAATGAAGCGGCAGGAATGGCAAGTGACAATGTTTTAGAAGGGATATTTTTTAGGGCTGGCAAGTTAATGTTTTCGTCCACGAAAACTACGCCACCAATGGCGACCCGGCCACACGGAAAACGGCAAGCCCGGATTACAGCCCTAAAAAACAGAACGGTTTAACGAATAAAAGAAAACGGATATGACATATCAGGAGAACAGGAACAAGGGAGGCCGCCCCAAAACAGTGAAAGGTAAGGCGCGGACAAAGACCATATCCACACGGCTCACGCTTGCCGAATGGAAAGCGGTCATGAAACGGATTACAGATGCAGGCAAGAAACCGTCGCACTTTTTGCGCGAACTGTTGCTTCAAGGCAAGGTCGTGGCGGCACGGACACAGGAGGACAGACAGCAGATAAGGATGCTGGAGGGAGGATGCAACAACCTGAACCAACTGGCGAAGATGGCGCACCAGCAGGGCTTTTCTCTTTTGAAAGGCAAAATCATGGACTTGCTGGATGAGTTCAACAAAATCATCGCGGATATATGATGGGCGACTTGAAGAAACGGGCGAGCTTCGCCAAGCTGGTGAACTACGTGAACAACCCGAAAAAAGGCAAGGCTCATCGACAGCAAGGACGTGAGGCTTGATGACAACACAGCCATTGCAAGGGAGTATGCAGGGACAGGCAGATGACAAAACGGGACGCAAGCTGAAAAATCCGGTGTACCATATCTCGCTGGACTTCGCACACGAGGACACACCCAAGCTGACAGATGCCCTGATGGTCGAAATCGCCCGTGAGTACATGCAGCGCATGGGTATAACGAACACCCAGTACATCGTGTGCCGCCATACCGACAGGGAACATCAGCATCTGCATATTGTGGCCAACAGGGTGGACAATGACGGGAACACCATCAGTGACAGCAACGATAATGTGCGTAATGTAAAAGTATGCAAGACTCTCACGAGGGAATACGGACTGCATTTCTCCAAGGGCAAGATGAACGTGAAGCGTGACCGTCTGCGTGGCAAGGACAAGGTGAAGTACCAAATCTATGATGCCATTAAAGCGGCATTACCCCATTGTAGCTGCTGGTCGGATTTGTGCGAGAAACTGGCAAAACAAGGTATCGGGGTACACTTCAAATTAGACAGGCGCAATGGCAACATCGTTGGTGTGTCGTTCACGAAGAATGAAATTTCATTCAGCGGATCACGGATAGACCGGAGTATGAGTTTTTATAAGTTGGACAGGCTCTTCGGGAACCAAATCGCAGAGGGCATGGAATGGAAGCCCCGTATGCAAGAACAGCCACAACCGACCCGGCAGGATGTGGGATTCCACAACAATACGACAGACACTTTTATAAGAGAGCCGTCACCGGCCAAAACGGAAGCGGACGGCAACGGCAGTACTTCTACTGAATCCGGTTCAAACATCGTTCAAGTGACCATCGGCACACTCATGGAGTTGTACGTACAACCGCACCAAGCCAAGGTTTCATCCGGCGGTGGCGGTGGAGGAAACGAAAACGGCTGGGGCGAGAACGACAAGGAAAAGAAGAAACATAAACCAATAAAGAGAGAAAGATGAAAGATAACTTGCAGAACATAGCCGACCTTATCGGGGCATTGGCAGTGGACATCGAGGAAATCAAGAAAAAACTGGACGCAAAGGACAGTTCGGACAAGAACGAGGCATTGAAAAGGCTGGAAGCGAAGCTGGAGCCTGTTATACGGTTCTTCAATGGTAATGCACCGGAAAATGTCAATGCCATTTTCGGAAGCAAGGAGGCCATCGAGGAATATAAGCAATCAATAGGTGATGAAGCGGTAGCAAGTTTACGGTTATACACTGAAGCCAACGAGAAGGACATGCACAAGCATGGAGTTCCCACTATTAAGGAACAACTTAACAAGATACTGGGGCTGCTGACAAGTTATATAGAGAATGATAAGCTGGCTTCGGGAAAAACACAGCACAGACAAGGCTTCATATCTGGACTGTGGCAGGCAATCCGCCCGGACAAGGCAATAAGCGCAATAAGGCTGTTGTGGAGCAAAGTTCCCGATGGCTGGCATAAGAATCCTTATGTATGGACAGGTATAGGCTGTACGCTCGTGTTCTTTGCCCTGTTTGCCATTAGTTGGGTACGATGGCATGAATACCGGGAGGAAAACAGGCAGTTGAGAACGGTTGCTGACAAGTACCAAGTGACCACGGTCATGCTCAACGAACTGTACCCTGAACTGGCCGTGACCGTCGGAGCATACGAAAAACTGGTGGATGTTGTCGGTGTGGATTCCACGCTGGCCATATTCAACCGGCAGGTCAAGATCGTGAGAGAAGAAGACAATCAACCCAAACGACAAAAATAAAGTGAATGGCATCCATAAAAGTGAAATTTCGTCCTTCCACCGCAAGCGGCAAGGAGGGCAGCATCTACTATCAAGTAATCCACGGGCGAACAGTCCGCCAAGTCAAGACGGACTACCGCATATTTGATACGGAATGGGACAAGAGAACTTCCTCTGTGAAAATCCTGCCCGAAATCGGCGAAAACAGGAAACGGTATCTCCAAGAAGTGGCGGAACATATAGACTTGGACACCAGACGGTTGAAAACCATAGTCGCCCAATGCGACAAGCAAGGAGGAATTTATTCCGCTGACAGTATCATCGAGAAATTCAACAGGCAAACGGGAGAACAATCGCTGTTCCGTTTCATGCAAGGAATCATAGGACAGTTGAAGCAGCTTGGCAAAGTCCGCACATCAGAAACCTATACGGCGGCATTGGCCAGTTTTATGAAGTTCCGTGAGGGGCAGGACATACTCTTGTGCGAGATAGACGGCAACACCATGATGCTTTACGAGGCCTGGCTCAAAGGCAAGGGCATCTGCCCCAACACGGTTTCCTTTTATATGCGCATACTCCGTGCCGTTTACAACCGTGCCGTGGAAAAGGAACTGACGGAACAGAAATATCCGTTCAAGCATGTTTACACGGGTATCGGGAAGACAGTGAAACGTGCCCTCCCGTTGAAAGCGATAAAACGCATCAAGGAACTTGACCTGACCCTGAAACCGCATCTGGACTATGCAAGGGATATGTTCCTTTTCTCCTTTTATACCCGTGGCATGTCATTCATTGATATGGCCTATTTGAAAAAATCGGACTTGAAGAACGGAACCATCACGTACCGGAGAAGAAAGACCGAGCAGCAGCTCACCGTCAAATGGGAGAAGTGCATGGAAGACATCCTCTCCAAGTATGGAGAGAATACGGCCACCCGCTACCTCCTGCCGATAATAACCAACCCATGTTCCGATGAACGGACACAATACCGTAACGCCATCTGCCGCATCAATGTGGCGTTGAAGGAAGTCGCCGGTCTGGCAGGATTGAACATACCGCTGACCATGCACGTTGCCCGGCATTGTTGGGCGAGTGTCGCCAAAAAGCAAGAACATTCCTCTTTCAGTCATCAGCGAGGGCATGGGACATGATTCGGAAGAGACCACACGCATCTATCTCGCATCGCTTGACACAAGCGTGGTGGACAAGGCGAACAGCCTTATCTTGAAAGATTTTTGACCGAATGTTTATGGTGAAATGTGTTGAGCGAAAAGACGAATCTCTTGATAAGAGATATAGTTTATTTCGCAAAGGTACGCATAATATTTCAAATTCCGTGTTTAATCCTCATTTATAATGATATATGAAAGGCATTTTGTGAGAATCTGTTTTGTAAATCCGTCAAATCGGGCTCCTATAACACTGATTATTAGTGCTTATTTCTTCGGGATGGCTCTCTTATCAAGAGATAAAACTGAATTTAACATTTAAGCAAAATATTATGGCTAAAAGTATTGGTATCGACCTCGGAACCACCAATTCCGTTGTTGCATTTAAGGATGCAACTGTGAGAGTTATTGCAACAGGCCCAAACAATGAGGATCTGTGTCGTTCATGTGTAGCCATTGACAGAAGTGGAAGCTTTACAGTTGGCAATGCACCGTACAAGAATTGGAGAAGATATGCTCCTAATATTGTTGTGTCTGCAAAACGTCTAATGGGTGCATCTATTTCCGATCCTCAGGTGCAAAAAATGAAAGCAGATAAGGACATGTATCCTTATGGCATTTCAAAAATGTCTGGTGGAACAGACGAGTCTGTCGTTGTCATTATGAATGGCAAAGAGTACACCCCAGAACAAATCAGTGCTGAGATTCTACGCCAGTTAAAGAATGATGCTTCTGTTAAGCTTGGTGGTGAAGTCACTCATGCCGTAATTACGGTTCCTGCATATTTCAACGAGAAGCAAAAGACGGCAACTCGCAAGGCTGCTGAACTTGCAGGCTTGAAGGTTCAACGCTTGTTGGCAGAGCCTACAGCCGCAGCTATTTCCTATGGCGCAGACAAGATGGCTGCTGATGAAGATAAGATTTTTCTCGTTTACGACTTTGGTGGAGGCACATTTGACTTGTCTATTCTCGTTGCTTCTGGAGGTAATTTCATTGAATCAGGAACTGGTGGTGACCGTTGGCTTGGTGGTGATGACATTGATAGACTCATCTCTGAGTATGTTCTTTCAGAAGCAGGTAAAGCCAATAATGTGGACATTCATAAATTGATAGAAGAACTACCTGAAAGAAAAAAAAGTATGCTTTTCAGGGTGAATTGAAAGATAATGTAGAGAGTGTAAAAAAGGCATTAAGTCAATCTGAGTCGGCTACAATTTCAATATTTGACCAGTTGGAAGACGAAGATGGTTCTCCCATTGATATTGAGGTCAAGTTGACGAGAGAAAAGTTTGAGAGCATGATTCGCCCTCTCGTACAGCGTTCTTTGGACTTAATAGACGAATTGCTCGAGAAAACCGCTTATCCAATAGACACCATTGACAATATACTTTTGGTTGGTGGCTCTTCATGTATTCCTCTTGTAAGAAAGATGTTATGTGATAAATATGGTAAGGATAAGATTCTTTCTTCAGAGAAACCCATGCTCGCTATAGCAGAAGGTGCAGCTATTTTATCGCATTCTCTTGGTACTGAAGTTGAGTGCCCACATTGTGGCAAGGCTATTCCTGCTGGTACTTCAGAATGCCCTCATTGCCACCTGTCTGTAGAGGCCATCCAACAGGTTTCAGTTGAAGAAGGAGGTGTACAAGTAAGTCACACTACCAAGCATAAGTCATTCATACAGGTATCAGACGATGCTGATAATATCCAGTATGAGAAGATCATTGATGAGAATACTCCATTGCCTTGTGAAGAAAACCGTAAATTCTACACATTGGTAGAGAATCAAAAAATTGTCGGTGTCAAACTGTTTAGTGATGCCGAAAATGATAAGATGGAGAAATTGGGCACAGGTTACTTTACTATCCCTGAAAACCTTCCAGTTCACAGTGAGCTTCAATTCACTTTCAGCTTAAATGAAGATGAAAACATGAATGTTAGGGTAAGGGTTTGCAACAGGTAAGACTACAAATGTTGTTTTAAGTAGAGGAGCTTTGGACGCTCATTGTCTTGAAGCTGTAGCTCCTGCTTTTGACAGGGTAATGAACGACCCGAATATCAGTGATTCAAAGAAAGCTGATTTTGTAGATAAGTTGCAGAAGGTTATAGATACCATATCTTCTTGCAACTATTCTCCAGAGAGTAGTGAATGGCAGAAGATAGAGGATTCTTTGAAGTCTGCAAACCAAGTTGCAACAACCAAAGATGAAGATATTCCCGTGCAGTTGATAATCGCCCAGATACAATTGGAAAATTTTGGCCGCTTTATCAAAGACGAAGATAAAACAGCAATGCGTAGAGAACTTGACCGCTACAAGAACGCTTCTTCACCAATGGAGAAAAACGATGCTGTAAACAAGTTGGATGACCTGACAGAGAAGTATGGATTGTTTACTCATGGATTCATGCTAAATATTGCCGGCCATGACCAGGATGATCCAGTACGCGCTAATAAAGCTTTGGTTGCATTTAATCAGTTTATGGCTGCACTCAATGAAGGAAATGTACAGCGAGCAAGAGACATTCTCTCTGCAAATGAACATTTAATTGGTAATATCAATCTGCCTGCTACTGGTGCTACCACGGGCATAGGTGTTGGATAATATTATGGCTGAAAATACAAAATGTCCAGTGTGTGGGAAAACTGGTATTCCAGATTTCCTTAATGAAGACGTAAAGTGTCCTTGTTGCGGAAGCGATCTAAGCATATATCGTGTGATTGAACAGATTCCTGGAGAAGGACATAAAACAAATATTTGGAAACCTATCTCCGCAGTCGCTATTATAGCGGCTGCGGGATTGGGCGTAATGCTTTTCACTCAAAAAGCCCTCTGTCCCGTCATCCGTAACAGAAGAATTGTCTCAATTAAAGGATTCTGTTGAGGTCTTAAATACCCAGTTGGCTCAGAGTAAGACAGTAAGTCAACAACCAAGTTCTAACTATAAGTATGTTGTGCTGCGAGGGATTCATATTGGTCTGTAAGTAAAAAGTTCTATGGAACGGGAACTCGTGCAGATGAAATTGCCAAACAAAATAACAGAACTATTGAAACTCCATTAAATGTAGGTGATATTTTGATAATAAAATAAAATGGGATTAATAAGCTGGATAAAAGGCAAATATTATGATAGTCGCTTGGATAAGGCAGACGGTCTGGTATCAGAAAATAGCTTAGACCAGGACGAAAAAATATATCGGTCTCTTTTAGGCAATCAGGATCTTGCAATAGTCCATCTGGCCGACATGTTTGTTTCACATTCACAAGGCGTGGAAGGAAAGTTGAAGGCTCTTAAAGACATTGTTGATTTACAAGGTTATTCAAATGAGCAGAATAGGCAGGACTATGAAAGGTGTCTGACTACTCACTTGAATAACATAGAGTCATTCGCTAATGATAGATTTAGGGGTGAAAGCTATCATGATGCGGTTTTGTTGATTGATGCAATTCAGACATATCGGAAAAATAATCGTGCTTATGATGAGAAACGTCATAGATACCATGCTTATCTGGCTTTTTCTAAATCTCAGCAAACTTCTTCTTATGACCTGCTAACCAATGAAACAATTGCCGAATTGAATCAATATGAACAGAGCCGTACATCAGATATAATGGCATTTGTTGATTTGTTGAAGTCTAAGAATCGATATTCTCGCATCATAAGGCTATTGACTCCTTTCTTGTCTTTAGATAAAGACTTTAAAAAACTTGCGGTTGATGCTGTCGTGAATGTTGTTTTAAAGAAGGACGAGGATGTAAAAAATTCAAGGAAAATATCTGAATTCTGTTCAGATTCGTCGTTGTGCAAAGATGCTGCTAATGAACTGGTTTCATTGTCAGTTTCCTTTGCAAAGAAATCAGATTATAAGACTTCTGTTTTATTTGATTCTTTTGCATCTGAATATTTCTCATCAGACAATCAGTTTAACAATACAAGGTGTGTTCATGTACTTGAAGAGTTAAGTGCCAGGGCAAATGCTACAGAAGTAAAGCTGTTGCTTAAAATGGCTAATGACTTGAAGCTTACTGACGCTCAGATTGATTCTTTAAAAATGCGAATAGCAAAGATTGCAGAAAAGGCTGATCCTGAGTCTGCAATCAATATTTGCCGCTTGTTTATTTCTGAGAAGACATTTGACTTCATCTACATCAATCAAGCTGAAAACCTTGTTTCAAATGGTAATCAGTCAAAGATTAATGAAAGTGAGCTGAAACAGCTTATTCATGATAATACAGATGAAGATACCATTGTAGATGTACTGTCTCCATTTGTTAGTATATCGTCGTTTGAAAAACTTTTCTTTGATACTGCTATATCTAAGATAAAAAGACATAAAAGTATGTCTTTCTTGGAAAAATACTGGGATGTCAAAGAAAGTACGATCTTTTTGCCACTTTGATTTCACTATCTTCGGATATTGCGAAGGAAGTTGTCAAGTTTGTTTCGGATAAGCATAAGAAGTTTTTGCATACAAAAGAATTAAGGACAGCATTCTGCAAATCACTGATTCTTTGAATGACAATGCTTATGCATATACGGCTTCTGAGTATTTGATTCAAAAAAGTGCGATGTGAACAGTTATTATGTAACGGTTTCATTGAACGAATCTAAGAATAAGAAATCGCCTGATGCAATAGCCATTATCAATCATTCAATTTCTGTTTTATCTGATAAACAGTTGCTGGATAGGAAAAAAACAGATAATTCGACAGTTGATAAAAGAACAGAATTCGGAACTTTCTGAGAAAGAAGCAAAATCACTGGTAGGTGATGATAATGAAGCTGAGACACTGCTTGCAGAAGTTTATTATAATAGAGGTAAATATACATCCGAAACTTCGGAGAAAATAGAGTGCTATTATCTCGTTTTAGGTTTATGTGAAGATGGCAAGGTCAATTCGTCTTTCAAGTCATCAAAAGAAGATGTTTTAAAGGAACTTGTCCTCCTCTCCAGGAACGCTTATGATGGTGGCAAAGAACAAGAAGCGTATGAAATCTTAAATAGAATAAAAAGGTTATCAGACGTATTGGCTACCACTTTTCATCGAATTGCGTAACCGCGACTTTTCTAAGGTTAGTTCCCTGGGGCAAAAAATGAAGTTTGAGGAAGATACAATTTCTCAAATCTCTGAAAGTGTAGAGAATACAAAAAGATATTAAGGATTCTTCATATTATGCACTATGGGACAGCTATATAGATTTGCTGTACAATAAAGCTAAATCACAACCGAAGGAAAAGGCAATTGACAGCTTTATTAAAGTAAGAACCTTATTAAACGCCCAGTGCAATTCGGATTATGCGAAAGAAAAAAAGTTGACATTTTAACCAAAGATATTGTTAAGTTAGAATGGTCTTGTGCAATCGAACTGGAATCTGATATAGAATACGAAAGGGCGATTTCACTCTATGAAGCAGTTAAATCAGAGAATCTTCCTTCTTATAAAGGTCGCGCCGAATTGCGTTCTCTAATTTGTAATGTCAAATCGGGTACTATCGACACGTCAAAAGAGCAGCGTATAGTTAATGCGTTGGATTTGAAATCGCATGAATCGCTTAAGGATGATTTGGCTTACCGCTATGCTTGTTATTTGTTACAGTCTACTCGACCTGCTGATGCAGAAAAACTGTTAAAGAAGTATCTTCCTAATGAAACGTCTCTCTTGACTTTATGTGAAAATATTTACATAAAGGAGTCCGAGAAGTATCTTTTAGAGTTCAATAAGAAGATAAAGTCTGTTATTGAAGGGACAATGACTGTCGCAGAGGCAACCTCTTTCTTACAAGATATTGATCAATATAAGGCTAAAATATCAAGTAATTTAACCGATACCTCTTCAAAATTCAACTCTTACAAGAGCAAATTGGAGTCTTATATATTAAGGGGAATGTTTAATGAGGAACAGTATGATAAAGCTTTCGACAAACTCATAGCAATGTACCCTGCATATATTGAGAATGACAACCAGTTCCGTAATGTTGCCATTGCTGCATTAGGTGTCGTCGAGTCTGGAAAAGCTAAGGAGAAAAATCCTGAAATATGCAATATCAATTTGGCTTTCTGCTGTATATACCGACAGGTTGTTTGTGAAGAGTTTGGATTATACTTCTTGGGATGATAATTTCACATTTACTCTTCAAGGCAGTTTAGGTCAAACAAGTGATTATGATTATGATAATCTGCCAGATAACATTAATTTTGATGATCCGGTAGATAATCAAAATATTGCCATTAAGGATGTTCAAGTTTCATTGTCTTCTAGAATGGAAACTTTCATTCGTGACAATTATCCTAAATATGAGCAGTTCTTCACTGATGAAAAGGAAGCTTTGGATGATTTGATGGAACTTAACTTGGATCAGGATTGTATTACGGCATCACCGTATTTGGCAAATCAGTTGTCAACTGTCAGAAAATCCATAAAGGAGGCTTTGGATTATGATATAGCACAAGGCTATGATAATGAAGAAAACGCATTAGACGTTGGGGTGAGATATGGTTTTTCGGGTAATGATTATTCTTCTTATAGTGATGCTCAACAGAAAGTTGATAAATGCAAGTCTGCTATGTCGGGGAGTGTTACGACTATACGTTCGGCTTTTTCTTCTTTTGCCCCAGATTAAGAATTACTCCAAGTTGTATGCCTCATTAAAGTCTTTTGCTTCAAGTCGCATGAATGAGGATATAAAGTCCAAAATGGATTATAAGAAATTCATTGATGTGTATGAGATTATCTGTAAGTCATTCAATGAAGCTCCATTGTCTTTGGCTTTCTCTAATTATGCAAATGGCGAAATAGTTCAACGCCTGAACGATGATAGAATGCAATTACGAGATGGTGTTGGGTATATGGTTCGTGTTTACACAATTGCTCCGTCAAGCATTCAAGTAAAACAGAACTTGAAGGTATGTTAGCGGCATTGGCAGTCCAGGCTGAACAAAATAATAGTAGTGCAGATAGAGCAGTAGTAAACAATGCTCTTCTAAGTACAGAAAATACCTTTAAGTCCACAGTAGAGGATGCACGTGTGCAAGCATCCCTTTCTGTAATAGTCGATAAAGTCAACAGTGGTTCTATGGCAAAAGACAAGGCTTTAAAAGAAGTGTATGACCTGTATAAGAAGAATCCAAATAATGACCGTATTTGTGAGAATCTGGTTACCCTGTGTGATATGTGCATAATGGAATATATTATAGCTGACAAGTGGGGCGCATCTTCTGTAAAGTCAATTCTTGATTCACTTAATAATAATAAGAGTGCTGCATTTAATAGGCACAAGGGAAAATTGGCTCAGTCATATTCCAATATTTGGAATCAACTCGATATAAATAACCGTATGCTTCTAATGGGACGAAGCGTTCCAGGAAGATCTCTTAATGATAAAGGTTGGGCACTTAAAGCCGGACTAGATTATTATAAAAAACTTGGCGATGTACGCAGCTCTAGTTCTAGCAGACTTAGCGGACTTGCTGGTCTTGGTCTTTTTGATGATCTTGATCTTCCATTCTAACGTAATAAAAGTGTAAGTATGAAGAATCCATATAAAGTATTAGGGTTAAAGCAAGATGCTAGTAACTCAGACATTGTTAAATCGCAAATTAAAGCTCTGAAGTCGAAAAAAATATACGATGAAAGAGATAACCGAAGCACAGGCGACCCTCAGAAAGCCAGCCCAGCGTTTGGCCGCTGACTTTACTTTCCCGATTTTGGATGAAGAGAAAGTAATTCCATTAGCGTCTTCTGTTAAAAGTGAAGAGGTTAATTTGGATGCGTTGGATTTGAATAAGTATAACTCGTTAAAATAGAATCCTATGAGTGTAAGAAGTGAAATAGCTAATAAAGTTTCTGAACTATCAAGAGAGAATCTTACATTAAGAAATCAACTTGAAGAGTTTGAAAAAAGTCAAGATAAGAGAATTGACGAGATTTTCTGTGAGTTTTTGACTGTCCTGGACACGTTCGAAAGAGCAGAACAAACAATTAAAGAGCGTGAATTGGACAAGGATGAAACTACAAAGAAAGCAATCAATAGACTTCTTAATGCAAAGAAAAAAAGCATTGTTTGTATTAGAGAAATTTGATGTAAAGAGAATTGAGTTTGAAAACAGTAAGTCTGTTGAAGAACTCTGTGAAGTGTCAGATACAGAACCTGATTCCAATAGAGAAACAGGTGATATTGTGTCTATTGAAAAGCAGGGCTATACTAGGCAAGGCCATTTGATTCGCCCTGCCGAAGTTATTATAGTTAAAAATTAAAAAGACTTTGCTTATGTTCCTATTTAAGAAAAATGACATCATTGGAAAGTATGTAGTTGTCTTCCCCACAAAGAAGGCCTCTATGCTCAAAACATATCGTGTTAAAGACGAAAATGGGAAGGTCAAGTTCCTTAAATTGATTTTCATGGAGGAACTTGAAGTATATCAATATGACAAGGATGGACAAGTAATTGAGGTTGAGTTGGCTGGCAGCTTAAATCACATGAACCTTTGTACATTCGTTGACTCAGGAAAACTTGAATGGGGCGGTCACCAATTGTTGTATATTGTCACTGAATATGTCAAAGGTGAAAACTTGAATGACAGGTTGCATAGATGTGGCTCACTTAGCCCAATGGAAATACGTCAAGTAATGGTTGCCCTGCTTTCTGCCATCAATTTTATCCATACGCTTAATCGCCCGGTTATTCATAATGAGGTAACAGTTGAGAATATTATTATGCTTGATACTGTGGGTAATTTGAATAACTTGAAACTTATAGACTTCGGGGCAGCAAGATTTGCAGATTTAAAGCCTGATACAGAATCTTGGCATGGTCAGAATCTTTATTACGTTGCTTCAGAACGGTTCTTTGGTGAAGGATGTACTCGTTCTGACTTGTTTTCAGCAGGAGTTGTACTTTATAAGCTTATTTTTTTGGGGTTATGCCTTGGGAAACAAACATTGCAGGACTAACCTTGCAAGAACAGGTTCAAACTATTGTAGAAAAACGGAATGGCCCTTTGGCATTACCCAATATGCAAATTATGGAGATGGATAATGACTTGTTAAAAATTATGGTTAAGGCATTGGCTCCAGATCCTAAACAACGTTTTGCATCAGCTCAAGAGTTTTTGGATGCAATAGAGCGCAAGATAGAAATTGATGCTCCTCCGATTTCAATGACTCGTGTTAATCAGGGTGAAGGAAAAAAATAAGATGCAGCCTAAGCATGGTAATGGTTTTTGCTGATGTTGCTGGCATGAATGAAATAAAATCCATCATGCAGAAAAAAGATTATCAACATTTTGAAAGATCCACAAAAAAGCTGAACGCTTTAAAATTCAGATACCTAATGGTATGCTGCTTTATGGGCCTCAGGATGTGGAAAGTCTTTTATCGCAGAGAAATTTGCAGAAGAAGCTGGTTATAATTACGTATTTATTAAATCGTCAGACCTTGCCAGCATATATGTACATGGTTCACAGGAAAAAGATAGGTGCTTTATTTGATGAAGCAAGGAAAAATGCCCCAACGATTCTGAATTTTGATGAATTTGAAGCATTGGTTCCCAATCGTAGTAAAATTAATAATTCAAGTGAATCGGGAGAGGTAAATGAATTTCTGTCACAAATGAATAATTGTGGTAAAGACCGTATCTTTATTATTGCCAGTTCAAATCGCCCTGACTTGATTGACCCAGCAATACTCAGAAAAGGACGCATGGATAAAGTTATTTATATACCTGTTCCTGATAAAGATGCTCGACAAGGTATATTTGAAATCCACATGAAAGATCGACCTGCATCTGATGACATAGATTATATGCATCTTGCTGAGATGACGGAAAACTTTGTAGCTTCAGATATTGCTTATATTGTTAATGATGCAGCAACAAGAGCTTTTGAAGATGATGTAGAAATCTCTCAGTCTCTTCTCGAAGAGGTTATTAAAAAGAAAACTCCTCATCTATAAAGTAGCAAAGACTTGGATTTTTTATAACAATATTAGACAACAATTTGAAGAACCTCAAAAACAAACAAGAAATAGAATAGGTTTTAGGTAATTATAGTCTCCAATTTTCATTATAAAAAACATCTATTTAAGAGTTGACCATAAAGAAGTATTTTCCCAATCGCAATCAAATCCCCTCGCAGCTATATCTATTGACGGAAAATCCGTCAACAGTTCCGAAAGTTTTTCGTTGAAGTTGTTGTTGGGAGAAACCGAAGAGAGAAAGTATCGGATTATACACAGGCGATAGTAGATACGTTTCTTATCAGTTTTTGAGGTATCAATCCATGTGTTTTTAGTTTTTTAGGTTCAGCAGGATTCAGCATAAAATCTCTGTTCCATACTCTCGCATGGTGACAACACATATTGCGGAGGTTGGCTAGTACCGTCAGCCACGACACGAAAACCTGTGGTTTCAAACCGAAATAACTTGCAATGCGCTTCATTAGTTGGTTGCTGGCTATATTGGAATAGATGTAGTTCAAATTACCGAAGGACAACACTTCCGTTATCATCCATGCAGGAGGGTAGTCCTCAATAAAATTTTGTCGAAAATCTTCAATGTAATCTTCCTTGCTTGAAGCCAGTTCCTTGTCTATGATTGCCAATGTTTGATTAAATTTATCCGCATTGGCAAAGTATTCGGGTTTTGTTATCCAAAACTTGTCTCCCAATTCTTGGCAACCGACATTTGCCAATACACTGCGAATGGCTACTTCTATTTTCTCTATTTCGTTGAAAAGGAGAAGACGCAGTTTCTTGTCAAAGCGATAGAGCGTCAAGACTTGTTCAAAGGTAGTACCCTCTTTTTAGTACCAGCTCACTCTTAGGGCTTTTTTATAGAATGGGTAAATGTATGCAGACAAACGATGATAACCAATGTTCATCAAATAATTTTCCACCCTATGCTCATCTTTTTATAAGCATCCCCCTCTGATTTTAGTACTTGAACTATCTGTTCCGGAGAAGAGTACGGTTTGGGGAAACTTGTTTTCATATATGTATAATAAAAAAAAACGACCCGCCGATTTGAGCATTGTGAAGAGGCTTGGCAGGTTCTAATGACGCAAAGGTAGTAAAAATGTTTGGAATAGCCAAATAATCTGGGGTATAATCACTCGAAAACTTGAAACATAGATCGAATAGCTATATCTTCGCAAAACAAATCGGTATTCAATAGAGCATAAGTTGGAATTTCAATGTAATCACCACAAAGACTAAAAAGACTAAATAGTGGTACTAAAATGGCACTAAATTACAAAATAACTCTTTATTAGTAGCTATAAAATATAGTAAATCAATTTATTACAAAAATTATATATCTTGTAGCCCACCAACCGATTCGGAACACCACGAGAGCAATCAACATGATGATTTTGTCTATCCCCACGATGACTCCTGCCGTCAAAGACGTGAACCACAACTTCGCCGCATCCTTTTCCATGCTCGTCACTTCGTCCACGCCGGTCTGCTCCATTGTCGCCTCTATCAGGTTGGGATCGGATGTGCCCGTGTGGGCGACATCCGCCTGTGCCTGCAGGTTCGTGTACATCGTGTCACGCACATGGATGAGCTGCTGAACTTCCTCGAACCTGTCCGATATCTGTGAAGCTTCGGCTTCATACAGGTCATGGGTGTACGAACCTATGCAGTTAGGGATGTAGGACAGGAAATCGAGAAAACACCAGTTGTTCCGGCTCCCCCGCCATACCCGTGTCCGCAGGCGGATACCACCAGCAGATGATAATCGACACGGCAAGCGGCCTAAACAGCTTCATCACGTCCAACGGCTCGTGCTTTACCATCATCTTGTAGGCGATACCTGCCGCCATGACGATGGAGAACAGTGCCGCGAGTGCCATGCACATCTGCAATATCCACCAAAAAAGGTCCCTCCCTCGTTGGCGATGTCCCGTATTGCCTTTTCATTGATAGTCAGTATCAGTGCGTCTGACGGCTCGATGTTCCCATGTTTCAGGATTTTCTCATGGAAAGCCTCCAGCATGGTCTTATAGTCACCGATACGGTCACTTACCGAACTGTAGGTATCCTTCACGTTCAGCACCGTCCGTAGGGACTGGTACATCACGTCGATGACATCAAAGGCACGGGTATAGCGGTCAAGGTCGATATTCACTTCCTTGTATTTGCCCGTCTCCTCACGGCTGTACTCGTGCAGCAGTTGGTTGCTGTATTCCAGTGTGCTTCGGGCCAATAACAGGCTGCGTTGTTTCTTGTGGTCGTTGATGTACGCTTCCACCGACATGATATCGAATGTCCATTGACCCTTGGCTACATCGGGTAGTAGCGCAAGCAACGTGATGGCTATCAGCATAGTGCGTTTCATGGCCGTACCTCCTTTCTGCCACTTCGGGATGTCCGTGCGTTTTCTACCCAGCGGTCATGGCACTCTTCCACGAGCGTCAGCCTACGACCCTCGTCCGTATCGAGTTCCGGTAGCACATCCTTCAGTACGTCGATGATGTTCCGCTTGTAGTGCATCATCTTCTCCAAGGATACGAGGTCGGCGTATATTTTCGTGATACGTGAATCCACTTCTCGTGCGATTTCGAGGCGGTCACTTGACCAAAGCAGGTGGTACACGTCGCTGTTCGGTACTTCTTCCATAGGTTCTGTACGGGCATACTCGGTAGTGATTTTACAGTTGGGATATTCCCGTGCAATTTCCGATATGCGATTATTCACGATTTTAGTCTTTTCCTCGTTCGGCAGGTTCGGATCGAGTGTCAGTACATCGGCAACGTGCGTGTCTGTGTATGCCGAAGTCAATTCCCAACTGATTTGGATGATGGCACGGTGGATTTTGATACCCAGAAAGTATTTCGGCTTCCGTGCGATAGAAATAGTCGCACGGAACGTAATGATACCATTGATGTTCGGCATCGTCGCCTTACGGACGAACGTATAGCCGCTCCATGTACCTCCGTCCTGCCAAGTGAGGCTGTAGGCTGTCTTACAATCCTGCATGATGGCCGGTAGGCGGTAGTAATCATCTGTCGGCACATCGTTCTCAGCTTCCGCTTCCTGCTTCGCATCTGCGTACTCCTTCTGCTTTTGTTGCCACTCGGCAAGTTCGCTTTTCAGTTCCTCGATACGTGTCCGGTTGGAGTTATATTGTTGCCGGTAAGCTGCTGCGTCTTCCACGCTCGCCTCGGCAATTTTTTTCAGAAGGTCGGCGTTTTCCTTTTTCAAGGCACTAATCTGAGATTGAAGAACGGCAACCTGATTGTCCGCTTCCCGTATCAGTGCGTCCAGTTCTGAAAGGTCCAGTTCGTTCTCCGTTACCGAGGTCTGCATGACGCACTCTTTGGAGTGGGCATCCAGTGAGCCGCCACACTTACGGCACTTGTATTGTGTCGAGCCTTGTCCCAGCGTCGCCCCGTCTGAACAGGTTACACTGATGGTCACGCTTTCACATCCCTGCAATTTTGCGGCGTCCGTCGCCTGATAATAGTTCCGTGCATCGGATGCTATGTAATAGACATAGCCTTCCTCGTTGTCATTGAACTCCGAGAGGCGGGCATTGAGCTGCGCTTTGAACGTGTTCAGATCCATCGAATAGGAATCGAAGACATCCTCATAGACTACCTCCGTCCGGTTCCAGCTCTGTGTCACATGTATCTCATAGGCGTATGCCTTCTTGGTTTGCTTGTTGCCTTTGCTGATGATGTAGGCCTGTTGTCGGGTATTGATAGTATAGGTGTAACCGTCGTTGCTGTTGTTGAGCTGTTGTACTCGGCTTCTTGACCATCCGGCATACTGTTCTGAGTTGGCAAGGGCCTGCTCCCGTTGCGAAGCGTTCGGGTAAAATCCCGGATCGCTCGTATTAAAGCGTGTCCATGCGCCCCCGTTCAATATGCTGTTGTCGTCTGTCGGTGGGTAGTAGTCGCATAGAGAAATGCTTCCTTGCTCACGCCGTGCGATATACCACCGTTGCGTGTAATAGTTCCCGACTGCATTGTCCATGTAGTCGGTCATCCACGATGTGAGGTCGTAGTTGCTGAAATTGAACAATGCGGCCACGCTGTCCTGACCGCCCACCATGTCGATTAGCAGACTACCGATGTCATGTTCCGCCTGCTCGAAGAGAGTACCGTAGTGTTCATACAGGTTGCCGATTTCATTGGCTTTGCCGCCCAACAGGTCATGGAACGCACTGCTTTGCAGTAGAGCGTCACCGAGGTTCTCCATACCAGATGTTGCCAGCCCTACGCCCATGTTATAAAGGTTGTCGATATCGCCTTTCAAGTTCTCGATGGTGAAATTGCCCGGCACTTTGGCCAAGTTGTCCAACATCCGTTGCCAATCGGTACCGCCCAGTTCTGCGAGGTTCAGCAAACTGGCGATGTCGTGGTCAATTTCCAGAAAAGCGATGTCCGAGAACGTCAGTGTGCTGTTGGTCACAACGCTTTCGAACTGCATACACAGGCTCTTCGTATCATCGCAGACTTTCATCAGGTAACTGCCCCAG
>VOFC01006235.1_pt1 | contig 21965 bp, 29 predicted proteins | sample 5384161 | NCBI WGS metagenome assembly VOFC01 (sample SAMN12384722, study PRJNA508395) | human gut metagenome | isolation source: healthy gut B | host: Homo sapiens | reverse complement strand
CTGTGGCAACATGGTTTCGAAGATTGCGCCGGCGGTTATTGTAGGTGTGACAAACGGAGATAAGATCCTGATGACAAAATATGCGGGCAGGAGTATAAAAATATGCGCTGATCGCAGGTTTTACGGAGATCGGAGACAGCGGAGCAGACGGTAGAGGAAGTCATGGAAGAGGTAGGACTTCGCTGTCAAAATATCCGTTATTACAAAAGCCAGCCATGGGGATATGACAGTGATCTTCTGCTTGGTTATTTTGCGAACTTGCAGAGGAACATAAGATAGAACTGGATGAAACGGAGACTTTCCCTTGCAGAATGGATAGATTACAAGGATGTTCCGGATGATCGGAAGGACTCAGTCTTACTAGAGAGATGATGCAGACCTTCGGGAGAAAAAAGAAAAGAGAGCATGAGGAACTTTCATAATTCTTAAGTTTTTTACGGGTAAAAAGACATAAAAAAGACACATTTATTATGTATAAATGACGGTATTGAAAAGAGAAAGAAAGGATGAAAACAAATGAAAAGCAAAACAAATTGCAATACTTTTTTTTACAACAACTATGATGATCGCAGGGTGTGGATCAAATACAAAAGAATGCAGATTCACAGACTGAGGTTAGTACAAAATACAGAAACGACAGATGAGGCTTCATCTGATGAAACAGATACAGAAGAAACGGTTCCAATTCCGGCGAGACTGCAAATGAAGCAACAGATTCGCAGCAGGAAGCTGCAGATCCGGGAGATGGAAATTATGAAGACAATTTTGCGGTAAGTCATGAAGCAGCAGTCGATTTTGCAGAAAAAGATTAAAAAGTGCTGTAGCTGCAAAGGATCAGGAGGCTCTGGCTGATCTTGTAAATTATCCGGTCTATATTGGTTTTAAAGATGAAGGACAGACTGTGGATACAAAGGAAGATTTTATGAAGCTTGATGCTTCTGAATTATTTACAGATGATCTGCTTAATGCTGTTGCAAATGCAGATGAGAGCGAGGATGTTTTAAGTCCGAGTATGGCTGGATTTAATTTATACAGCAATGACGCAAGTGCAAGCCTGACCTTTAGTGTACAGGACGGAAAGCTGGGCGTTACAGGAATTAATTATTAATGATGGTATTTCATACAATATACTGAGAGAAATTTTTATTGTCAATGCTTTGCAACAATGGTATAGCTGTTGCAAAGCATATTTTCTTTTCGAAAGTTTTCTGCTTCCGGCGAACCATATCTTTATGATGTTGTGTGATTTCCATGATACTTTCTTTTTTATCAGTAATTATCTGAATCTGTATGAACATCAGTCTACATACAGTCCGAATGCACCACTGCGTTTTCTGATTTAATTAACGAGTCTGATGGAAGTTTAAAAATAGTTTAAATTAAAAAATTGCTACTTACATTTTTCAAAAAAGTATGTTATTCTAGCAAAGCATTACAATTAATTGAATATAGGTATAAATTGGAAACGCACAATCCTCCCGGATGATAACGAACAACACAGATTCATGTTTATTCATTATCAGAAGGAGGATTTTTTATGCCCCAAAATAAGTTTCAGGATGTCATTTTCACTGCCATTATGGCAACTATCATGGTGTACGGGACGATCGTATACAATGTAGCTTTAAATACCGGAGGCGTTTCCGGTACTACCTTTCTGGCAGCTTTTCATGAAATGCCGATCATGGTTCCGATTGCGTTTGTACTGGAGTTTTTTGTAGTAGGAAAGCTCGCAAAAATGCTTGCATTTACAGTAATGAGACCGGATGACAGACCACAGTTTATCACTTATGCCATTTCTATTTGTATTTGCTGCATTATGTGTCCGGTTATGAGCCTGTTTGCCACATTATTATTTAAAGAAACAAAAACATTTGGTACATGGGTGCAGACATGGGGGAATGAATTTCCCAATGGCGATTTTGTACCAAATGTTTTATTGTGGTCCTTTTGTAAGGCTGATATTCCGGCTGCTTTTTCCACAGAAGAAAAGCAGTAAATAGTATTATTTATTCAATATCCGGTCAGCTCTGTAAACGGATAAATTAAATTTCCGGGGGCTCATATTTCCTGATTTTTTATGGGAAGCCTCCCTGAAATTTTCCAGGATTTGGTTATATGCTTCTCCATTTAATGGACCGTCTGCATCAAACACACCGGCTCGTTCCATAGCGGGAACTGCGTCCAGACTAAGATCACTTAAATAATAAGCATCCACATTTTCCCGCTGACAGTTATATGCTGCGGTGATCGCATCCGGTCTTGCCAGAGAGAACAGCAGGTAGCAGACGGTAACAGTTACTGTCATGAAAAAAAGAACAGTGGGAAACTGCTTTTGTAGATGGATATAACAACACCGGTCAGGCAGATGGCAAGTGTAAGAAGCGACACCAGTACAAAAATCCGTAAAAAGGTCAATTGGTAAGATGCAATATACAAAAAGCATCCGCATTGTACTGGAGGCGATCATAATATAAGTGCATCCACAGATAATGGTCAGGATCGTTTTAAGCACCTTATTTTCCCGATAATGCTTCTGGCAGAACAGGACGAGCACAAGATTGATCAGGCAGACAAACAGGAGTTGGAAAAAGCCTTGTCTGGCATATGCTGCATAGGTGTAACCGTCAGGTAACTTCATGTTACCGATAAACAAATAAGCAATCTGAATGATACTGAAGCACAGATAGATCACCGTTAAAATAGAAGAAAAAGTAATGGCAATGATCGGTTCCATTGTCTTTTTTATTTTCCATGACAGGGTTTATATCCTGAAAAGCAAGCTCGATCAGGATACAATAAGAAGAAAACATACCAAAACAGATGGTAAATACAACTGCAAAAATCGTACCAAAGTCAATGTTTTCAAAAGGCCGGAAAACAGGCGGTCTGAAAAGGATCGGAATACGACATCCGCACTTAACAGTAAGGAGCAGACAACCAAAAGCAAAGGGATTGCGATCAAAATGCCTAAAAAACATAATAAATCTTGGTGTTTTTTCTTTTCCGGTGTTCTTTTAAATACTGCTGCAGGCTCTTAAACGGATAGTTGAATCGGCCGACGGAGCAGATAATCGTCCGGGAAAGTGCGCTGCAGAATTTGGAAAAAATCCCATTCCTTTGTATCGTAAAAATGGCGCAGCAAAAAGCAGAAGAATAAGAGTATAATACCTACATAATTTAAAAAGGCAAGAACTACACTGTCTGTCAGCATATTGGAAAGTCCTAAAAGGCAGATGGAAATAATAAAAAACCATCTCTTATTGTCTGTTTTTGATAGAGAGCTTTTTAAAACAGAATAGTACATAACCGATCGTGGCGGCGCAAAGTAAGACAGAGGTAACTGCCATAAAATTCTGGTAAATACAAAAACAGAAAAAACAAACCGTATAAAATACTGCCAACGCCGAAGGCAGAGAAATTGTCCACCACAGCTCTTACAAGTAGTGGTTCTTCTTTTTTGTAAGTTACAGGACTCATATTGGGAGACAGCCCAGTATTATTTGTGTCCTGTTTATTTTGATCCGCAGTATAATTTTCCGGATCCTGCTGATTCTGATTTGTAATATTCATTTTACTTCCCTTCTTTCTTACTCATTTTCGGTACTGTTTTCATCCGGCTCATACGCTAAAAATATCGCCGGGCTGACAATCGAGAGCTCTGCAGATCGCATCAAGAGTCTGCAGGCGGATTGCCTTTGCCTTATTATTCTTTAAAACAGACAGGTTTGCCATTGTAATATCTACTTCTTTGGATAATTCAGTCAGGCCCTTTTTTCGTTTCGCCATCATGACATCCAGATTGATAATGATTGCCATCGTATATTTCCTCGTCTTTCTTTTCTAAATGATAGAATGCTTCCGAATTGGTTGATCAGATCGTCAGATCATTTTCTTCTTTGTAGCTGACAGCGCGGCCAAATACACCGGCGAGCACTTTACTGAACAGTCCTGCGATCACAAAAACGAGAATAATGATCAAAACAGCAGGTGTTAAGTAAAGAAACAGGCGGAAAGCTGTCAAAAGTGCGATCAGAAAGCTGTATGTACCCATTTTATGCAGGCTTTTCACATTTTCCCTGACAAAACAGTTGTCCGCAAGAACCGTATCAAACATTTTCCGTAATTCTCCGATCAGCAAAATTGCCAGAACGCCGGACAGGAAAAAGATCACGACAAGCGGCCAGTAGTAGATAACAAACAGATCGTTGTAGGATCCGTACCATTTGAATGTAAATGGCAGTGTCAGGCATACAAGCATGCCCGCAAAATACATAAAATCCAATAAAAATTTTGTAATTTTAGTCAATTTCAGATTCATGGTAATTCCTCATCTTTCTTTCCTTGATTTATCCAGATCATAATACAAGGTTATATGAATGTCAATAATAAATTATCGACTTACGATAAATTATTATTGTAAAACATAACTCAAAATTCCCCGGAAGTATATCCCATCACTTCCGGGAATTTTTATGGATACAGGTTATTTTCTGCCACTTACCTGCGTATTTCGACCGCTTACCGAAAAGGCATTTACATTTATTTTAGATACCGTATAATGACAACAACAGGAGGTGGTCAGGTGAAGATACGAGTGGAAATAGATCCGGAAGCACCGGAAGAAGAAATCGTGCTCCATTGCAGGGAGCTGACACCGAGGTCGTGAAGCTTCAGCAGTTGTTGGCGAAGCAGATCAAAAGCACCGGTCAGATCATATTGTATCAAAACGACACCGAGTATTATCTGGAAACAGACAGGATCCTGTTTTTTGAAACGGAAGGCTCGCAGGTGCTGGCGCATACGGAAACAGAAATATTTGAAGCAAGGAAAAAAGCTGTATGAGCTGGAGGATATGCTGGGATCGGATTTTCTGCGGATCTCCAAGTTGCGATCGTAAATCTGAACCGGATTTATGCGATCCGGCGGAATCTGGCAGCGTCCTCGGAGATTTCTTTTCAGGGAACGCATAAACAGATTTATGTTTCAAGAGCATACATAAAAGTATTAAAGGAAAGATTAGAAGAAAAAGAGGTTGGAAAGATGAAAAAAAACAAGCAGAATATTTTGGGGACTTGGATTTATCACAGCAGCGGTATTTCTGGTATTGAGCCAGATGCATCTGATCACAGCACAGATCAGTGTATGGAGCGCATTGATCGGTATTTTATGCGTGGCACTCCTTGTCAGCAGCATTGCAGACAGAAGCTTTGGCGGGATATTCTTCTCTCTGGGGCTTGCCTGGCTGACATTTGCCGAAGTGCTGGGGCTTCCCAAAGTTGGTTTTTGGAATGTGGTGATCATCGTTGTATTTTTGACGATCGGATTCAATTTTTTGTTTCCGCATAAGCACAGAAGCCATGGAGATCAGGATGATCCACATGCAAAGAGATCCGATTACACAAAGTACCAGAAGGTAACTGAGGAAGAAGGAGACGGTTTTGTGGAATGCTCCAATTCTTTTGGTGAGACAACAAAATATGTTAATATGTCTGATTTAAAACGTGGACATTTTCAGAATTCTTTTGGGGAAATGAAGGTGTATCTGGATCAGGCACATATGGCAGGGGACAGCGTGACGATCGAAGTATCCAACAGTTTCGGGCAGCTTACTTTATTTATACCGAAAGAGTGGAATGTAGTGCAGAAGGTCAGCGTATTTGCAGCAAGTGTCGATGAAAAGCGTTGTGGAGATTCCAATGGGCCGATCTGCTATCTGAAGGGAAGTGTCAGCTTCGGAGAGATTGAAATTGTATATGTATGATCATTCTTCTTTTTTTCTTCCGGTAACACATTCTATATTCTATTTCGCCGAGATCCTCGTGCGGAAGAGAGCGGAGCTTCTGGAAATTACGGTTTTCGTAAAAACAGACAGCTCCGTAATTTTTTTCAAAAACATCCAGCTCAATGAAGTCATAGTATTGCAGGACATAGGCGATCAGCTTTGTTCCGACACCAAGCCCGCGGTAATCCTTTATGGACAAAAAGCCCTTCAATATAGCCTTCATCCACACCAATAAAAACCGACGATCAGACCGTTTATCTCATATACATAAACTTCTGATTTCGGAATCAGCCTGGAAACATAGCCAAAGCTCCTGTCCCAGTAGGAGATAGGAATAAAGTCATGCACCTCACAGTTACAATCGTACCAGATCTGCATGACTTTCTTTAAGTCCATATCGTAAAATTTCCGAATGATATCCATATAATCAATCCCCCAATCGATTATAGTCTGCCATATTTCTCATATTGTAAAAATTCCGCTTTATAAAAAATCGGAGTGACAAGATTCGAACTTGCGACCTCCGCCTCCCTAAGACGGCGCTCTAACCAAACTGAGCCACACCCCGAAAATCAACAGTTGAAAAACCGTATCAATACTGTACCATCATATATGCAATTCCCTAAAAACGCAAGAGAAAATTATATATTCTTTATATATTTCAGAGTGCGCAATATGATATAATGTAATAAACGCAAAAAGAAAACAAGCAACACCGAAGGTGTTATTTGTTTTCTTGCGTTTATTAACGAGCAAACAGTCTGCGAAGCAGACAGAGAGCACCGGAGGTGCGTGTTTGCGAGTAAAACCGGAGGAGAAGAAAGAGCAAACGGTCTGCGAAGCAGACAAGGAGCACCGGAGGTGCGGTTTGCGAGTAAATCCGGAGGAGAAGAAAGAGCAAACGGTCTGCGAAGCAGACAGAGAGCACCGGAGGTGCGTGTTTGCGAGTAAATCCGGAGGAGAAGAAAGAGCAAATGGACTGCGAAGCAGACAGAGAGCACCGGAGGTGCGGGTTTGCGAGTGAATCCGGAGGAGAAGAAAGAGCAAACGGTCTGCGAAGCAGACAAGGAGCACCGGAGGTGCGGGTTTGCGAGTAAATCCGGAGGAGAAAATTTACAATAGAAAAGAATAAAAAGGAACTCAACATGAAACAAGGCATACTTTTTGATTTAGACGGAACATTATGGGACAGCGCGCAGGCTGTCGTAGACTCTGGAACGAGATCATCGAAACCTTACCGGACTTTCATAAGCTGATCACGAATGAAGACATGTGTCAGCTTATGGGTAAGACAATGGATGATATTGCATATACTTACTTTAATACAGTCAGCAAAGAAAGGGCACTTGAGATCCTGCAGATCTGTATGGATCATGAAAACGCATATATTGAGCAGCATGGCGGTGTTTTATTTCCGTGGGTTGGAAGAGGTGCTGAAGGAGTTGTCGGAAAAATATGACCTCTTTATCGTCAGCAACTGCCAGCTTGGCTATATCGAAGCCTTCCTGTCATACCATAAGCTTGGAAAATACTTTAAAGATACGGAATGCTATGGACGCACGAAGCGCTGCAAGGGAGATTCGATCGCGATCCTTCTGGGCAGACAGGATCTGGAGCAGGCAGTTTATGGGGAGATATTGAAGGCGATTTCATTTCCGCTACACAGGCGGGCCTTCCATTTATTCACGCAGCGTACGGTTTTGGCAAAGTACCGCAGGCAGTTTACGCGATCCGGTCCGTACAGGAGCTTCCTGCCATGGCAAAAAAGGTATTTGCAAAGAAAGACATCCGTGCTTTTCTGCATACACAGAAGCTGATCACAGATGGTGCATTTGGTACGTATTTCAGCAGCATCTGCCAGAACGGCATTTTCCCGGAGCGTGCCAATACACAGGCGCCTGCACTGGTAAAACAGGTGCACGAGGCTTATCTTTCAGCCGGCGCACAGCTGATCCGTACGAATACATTTGCAGCGAATACGAAAACGCTGGATATGGGACTGGATGAGGTGCTGGAAACGATAGAAGCGGGCTTTACGATTGCCAAAGAGGCAGCAGAGCCTTACAGACAAAAGCATCCGGTCTTTCTGGCGGGTGATATCGGACCGATCCCCGGTGGCAGACAGGAGCAGGAAGAAGAGATCACAGAGGAATATTTACAGATCGCGCGGAAATTTGTGGCACTTGGAGCAGATCTTCTGGTATTTGAGACATTCCCGAATCCGGATCAGATCCTGCCTGTGATCCGGCAGATCCGCAAGGAATCACCGATCTTTATTCTGGTGCAGTTTACGGTCAACCAGCTTGGCTACAGTGTGGCGGGCATCAGCGCAAGAAGCCTGCTTGAGGAAGCCGGGCAGGTAACAGAGATCGATGCGGCGGGCTTAAACTGTGGTGTCGGTCCGGGGCATATGTATAATATCATCAAGCAGGTAAGCAGCCTGAGCGGTAAATATATATCCGTGCTTCCAAATGCAAGTTATCCGAAGGTCGTACAGGACAGGCTCGTATTTCTGGAAAATATGGATTATTTTGCGGACAAGATGGTGGAGATTGCAGATCTCGGTGCTTCTATCATTGGTGGCTGCTGTGGTACCAATCCGGACTACATCAGAAGGCTGGTAAAAGCACTCGGAGAAAAGCATCTGCGGGCAGAAAAGCCGTCTCCGGTGCATATCACCGTAAAGGAAAGGACAGAGCAGGCAGAGGATCATAGCTTTTATGCGGGAAAAAACGGAAAGCTGATCGCAGTCGAGCTTTCACCGCCGCCTTCTGCGAACGATCAGAAGCTGTTAGAAGCAGCACATCTGCTTTCTGCCATGCATGTAGATACAGTCACTTTCCCGGATTCCCCATCCGGGCGGACAAGAGCGGATTCCATTTTAATGGCGGCAAAGGTAGCGCGGGAAACAGATCTTTGTGTTATGCCGCATATCTGCTGCAGGGACAAAAACGCGATCGCGATCCGTTCGCAGCTTCTGGGCGCATATTTAAGCGATATAAGAAATGCACTGGTGATCACGGGAGATCCTGTGCCAAGTATGGCAAGAGAAGATGTCAGAAGTGTATTTAATTTCGATTCTGTCGGTCTTATGAAGCTGGTTCAGGAGATGAACAGGGAGGAATTTGCATCCGATCCGTTTTTTGTAGGTGGTGCGATCAACCAGAACAGGCTCAGACTTGATGTAGAGATCAACCGTGTGAAACGGAAAATGGAACATGGAGCAACTTTTTTCATGACACAGCCTGTTTTTACAAAAGAGGAGATTGATAAGATCCGACGTATCAAGGAAGAGACAGGTGCGCGGATCCTCTGTGGTATTATGCCGCTTGTCAGCCGAAAAAATGCGCTGTTCATCAAAAATGAGATGACAGGCATGTGTGTGACGGATGAGATCGTGGCACGTTTTGCGGATGGCATGAGCCGCAGTGAGGGAGAAGCGGCCGGCTGCGCAATTGCAAGGGAAATGATGGCACTTGCGGCAGATTTTGCAGATGGTTATTACTTCTCGATTCCGTTTAACAGGGTATATTTATTACATGATATGACAGGAGTTATCAATGAGTCAGGAAAAGAAAAATGATGGATTTATCATGCAGGCCGGTATTCTGGCGATCACCGGTATTTTAGTCCGTGTCATTGGAATCTTATACCGTGCGCCGCTTACAGGCATCATAGGGGATGAAGGAAACGGCTATTATACAAGTGCATACAATATATATACGATCATTCTGCTGATCTCATCTTACAGCATTCCCTCTGCAATCTCCAAGGTGATCGCACAGCGGCTGGCACTTCGCGAATATCGGAATGCCCATAAGATCTTCCGCTGTTCGATCCTGTATGTATTTATTGTGGGCGGAGTTGCCAGTCTGGTTGCGTTTTTTGCTGCGCCCTGGCTTGTGGAGACGAATTCCACGATCGTACTTCGTGTGTTTGCGCCGACTATCTTTTTATCCGGTTTTTTAGGTGTACTTCGCGGCTATTTCCAGGCGCATCGGACAATGCTGCAGACATCCTTTTCTCAGATCATCGAGCAGATCTTAAATGCAGTGGTCAGTCTTGGAGCTGCCTATCTGCTGATCAAAACTGTTTCCGAAAAGGATGAAACAACGCAGGCGATCTACGGAGCCATGGGAAGTGCCATGGGTACGGGCAGCGGTGTTTTGATCGCACTTCTTTTTATGTGGCTTGTGTACAAGCTGAACCAGAAGTTTATCCTGCGCAGGGCAGATCGTGACAGAAATCATACGGAACTGAGCTACTCCCAGATATTCAGCATTATTTTCAGCATGGTAACGCCGTTTATCCTGAGTACATTTATTTACAATTTTTCCACCTCATTAAACCAGACTGTTTACACAAAGATCATGAAATATGTGCTTGGCATTACGGAAAAAGAGATTGCGACCAATTATGGTGTGTTCGGAGGAAAAGCAGTTGTCATAGCCAATATTCCGATTGCGATCGCATCTGCGATGTCTTCTGCCATGATTCCAAGCATTTCCGGCTCTTATGCGCAGGGAGACCTGAAAAAGGCGCGTCATCAGGTGGCAGCGGCAATTAAAACAACCATGCTGATCTCCATTCCGTGTGCAGCAGGTTTATTTGCACTGGCACAGCCTGTTACACAGCTATTATTCCCGCAGAGATCTTCCCTTGCACTGGCATCTTCCCTGCTTCGGGCGATCAGTGTCACAGTTGTCTTTTTATGCGCTGTCTACATTGACAAATGCGGTATTACAGGGAATCGGAAAAGTCAATGTTCCGGTCATTAATGCGGCGCTTGCTCTTGTTGTGCAGACGGTTGTTTTAGTACCGCTTCTGCTGTTTACAAAGCTTTCCTTATATGCACTGGCGATCGCGATGATCACAATTCGCTGCTGATGTGTGTACTCAATAATATAGCGGTCAGAAAGTCCCTGCATTACAAGCAGGAATGGCTGCGTACTTTTGTGGTCCCGGGGCTTGCTTCCCTGATCATGGGCGTTCTGGCATATCTGATCTATCAGGGCATCTATATGCTGCTGAAGATCAACGTGGTTGCACTTTGCGTTGCGATCTTAGTTGCGGTTTTTGTATACTTTGCGCTTGTGATCTGGGCAGGCGGGCTGACGAAGGATGAGATCCTGAACATGCCAAAAGGAGCGACTCTGGTCCGCATTTTACAGAAAATAAAATTATTGTAATAAATGTCATGAACCATGTCACATATTTGCGGAGCAAATGTGCGACTAAAATGTGCGACTAAAATGTGCGACCAAATAACCTGTGAAACAGGTTATAGTATGTAATGAGATAAATTTTAAGAAGTCGTAGGAGGATAAAAATGAAAAAAAGAACCTTGATCCTATGTGGACTGCTTCTTTCCATCAGCCTGCTGGCAGGCTGTCAGACGCAGGAAGCAGCGACAGCAGATAAGACGCAGGAGGCTTCCGATATTTCTGCGGAGGATACACAGGAGGAAGACGGACAGGCGTCTGATACAGATACGACAGATGATGAGACGGAAATCGCAGAGCCGGAGGATGATGCGTCATCCGCTGCTCAGGAAAATGTATCCGGTAAAGCAGCATCCTTTGAGATTTCCTTTGAAAAGAAACGGGCGAGATGAAATCAGACGATGGCTCGATTTCCTATCTGCAGTATGAATTCAATATGCCAAAGGTAACCAGTGCGGATAATCCGGAAGCAGCAGAGCAGATCAACAGCTATTTTGTACAGCGTCAGGAAGAGCTGATGGCAGATTGTAACGAATATTACGAGTGGGCAAAAGAGGATTATCAGATCAGAGTGGATGTCGCGAAGGAAAACGGAACGGAGGGACCGACGGAAAATACCTTTGGCTATTATAGTAGTTGTGATTACACGATAATGCGGCAGGACGATACAGTGATCAGTTTTCAGGAGCAGTCCTCAACCTATACAGGAGGTGCACATGGTAACAATATAGTGGCGGGTGTTACCTTTGATGCCAAAACAGGGCAGAGGATCCAGCTTGCCGATCTGATGGAAAATGAAGAAGACGGAAAAGCTGAGGTTGATCAGATCCTGCTTGAGAAAGCGCAGGAGATGCAGGAAAAATCCATGCAGGAAGACGGATATGGTATCTTCTTTGAAGAATATGAAACATATATTCCGGATGTGCTGACAGAGGATTCCTGGTATCTGACAGAAGATGGCATGACGATCGTATCGAATGAATATCTGCTTGCGCCCTATGCAGCAGGTGCAACCTATTTTGATCTGCCTTATGAGACCTGTGACTTTATAAAGGAAGTGTATCGGAAATGAGCGAAAATATCTATGCAGTCAGGACGAATCAGCTGAGAAGCAGGATGCAGCAGGAAGATCTGCGTGCATATCTGATCCCGATGAATGATTTTCACGGTTCGGAATATATTGGCGAATATTTTAAAACGATCGCGTGGTTTAGCGGATTTACAGGATCTGCTGCCACGCTTCTTGTGACTGAAACGGAAAGCCTTTTATGGACAGACGGCAGATACTTTCTGCAGGCAGAGGAGCAGCTTGCGGGAACGGGTATCCGTTTAATGAAAATGGGAGAAGCTGATGTTCCGACGGGAACTGCATATATTGCCGGCTATTTACAAGAATGTAAGCAGGCAGGAAAAACGCTGCGGATCGGCTTTGATGGCAGGATCGTCAGTGCTGCTTATGTGGAAACGCTGCAGCAGGAAATTGAAAAATCGTGTGGCCAGAAGGCGCAGATAGAGGACGGAAAGGATCTGGCAGGTGAGATCTGGGGCGCAGAAAGACCTGCACTTTCCAAAGAGCCGATCTGGGAGCTTCCGCTTTCCTATGCCGGGGCAGGCAGAGACATCAAACTGAAGGCTGCACAGATCAAGATGCAGGAGCAGGGCGTTGATTACCTGATCCTGACTTCGCTGGATGAGATCGCCTGGATCATGAACCTGCGCGGGAATGATATTGCCTATAATCCGGTCTTTCTTTCTTATCTGGTGCTTTCGGGGGCAAGAGCAACCTTATATGTCCGTAACAGGGAATCCTTACCGATATTTGAGGAGGCAGTCGATGTCAGGGCATATGAGGACTTTTATCAGGATCTTAAATCGTTTCCGGCGGGAAGCAGGATCTGGCTGGATGCAGATACGGTAAATTACAAAATTGTAAGTCTCCTGGAGGGCAAATACAAGATTATGACCGCCAAGAGCCCGATCGCATTGGAAAAGGCAGTGAAAAATCATACGGAAATAGAAAATGAAAGACTGGCGCATATCCGGGACGGCGTTGCGGTGACACGTTTTATCCGCTGGCTGAAGACAGAGGTCAGAACCGGGAAGGAAGAAGCTACAGAGCTTTCCGCGGCAGAAAAGCTGGAAGGCTACAGGAAGCAGATGCCCCATTATCTGGGACAGAGCTTTGCGCCGATCATAGCCTATGGCAGTCACGGTGCCATCGTACATTATGAGCCGACAGAAGGAACGGATATCCCGCTTGGGAATGAAAGTTTTCTTCTGGCAGATACGGGCGGGCATTATCTGGAGGGAACGACAGATATTACAAGGACAATTGTCATGGGACCGGTCACAAAATTGCAAAAAGCAGCATTATACTGCGGTACTTATGGGTAACTTACGTCTGATGGATGCAAAATTCCGCTACGGACTGAGCGGAGCACATCTGGATTATCTGGCGAGAGAGCCCTTATACAGAATGGGGCTGGATTTCAAGCATGGAACGGGGCATGGTGTCGGTTATCTGCTGAATGTGCATGAAGGTCCGAATGCGATCCGAAGCCGCGTGGCGGAGGAGGGCGTATTCAAGCAGGGAATGATCACCTCCGATGAACCGGGGCTTTATATAGAAGGTGCGTATGGGATCCGTCTGGAAAACCTGATCCTGTGCGTGCATGCGGAAAAGACAGAATACGGACAGTTTATGCAGTTTGAGCCGCTTACGTTTGTACCTTTTGATCCGGAGGCGGTCGACCTGGAAATGTTGACCGGGCGGGATAAAGAGTTGTTTGAAGGTTACCAGAAACAGGTATATGAAACACTGGCACCTTATTTAACAGAAGAAGAAAAGCAGTGGCTTTTACGGAAACAAGGAATTTGTGATGCAAAAGGAGGAAAATGCATGAAAACAGGCAATATCTTGGTCATAGACGACGATGCGGAGATCCGTGAGATCGTACAGGTACTTCTTTCGAGTGAAGGATACACGGTAGAAACCGTGGCAGACGGAATGCAGGCATTGACAATGCTGACGGAAAAGACATTTTTACCGGATGTGATCATTCTGGATATCATGATGCCCGATATGGACGGATACAGTGTCTGCAAACAGATCCGTGAGATCTCGCAGGTTCCGGTCCTGTTTCTGACAGCGAAGAACAGAGAGACCGATCTGGTGGAGGGCTTTCTGGCAGGCGGCGACGATTATATGCAGAAGCCGTTTTCTTACACAGAGCTGATCGCCAGAGTGGGCGGTCTGATGCGCAGATACAGACAATATGGCGGGCAGTCCGATCCGCAGAAGGAAAAGCAGGTCTTTATCAGCGATCTCGTCATCGACAAGGATCAGGTTTCCGTGACGAAAAACGGTAAAAACGTGGAACTCACAAATACAGAATATGGTATTTTACTGCTGCTTTCCGAAAACAAGGGTAAGGTATTCTCCCTGTTTATGAAGCAGTCTGAAGGATACTTTTCTACCTTCTGCAAGCAACACAGTCATGGTGCATATCAGAAATCTGCGGGAAAAACTCAAGCAGGAAGAAGGACAGGGCGAGCTGATCAAGAATAAGTGGGGAAGAGGCTACTATATTGAGTAAGGAAAAGAAGCAAAAAGAAATCTATACCTCTGTATTTAAGACAAAGCTCTGGAAAAAGCTGTCTCTCTGCTGTATGGGGGGGGCAGCAACGGGTTCTGTTTTGCTGCTTGCGCTGCTTTTCTTTGGCAGCAGGAGCATTATTTATCGTCATATGGAAAACAGGAATGTACAGCAGACGCAGAAGGATCAGGTCATGGCGGAGCTGCAGGCTTTTGTTTCCCAGCGGGGACTTTCCACGATCAACAAAAAGGAGATCCTGCAGTGGGAAAAGAAAAAGGGCGTGACAATTTCCTTTTTGGGCACAAAAGATACGATCCGTGAGCTTGAAACACTGCAGGAAAAATATAACAATTCCGTCATTTCGATTTACCAAAGACCGCAGGAGATACAGCCGTACGAGGTGCGTTTCAAGGATGCGGTTGTCCTGTGCAAACCGGTTCTCGACAGAATGACAGAACGGTATACGACGGCCGCACTTGTTATTTCTGTGCTGATCTCGACGTTATTTTTTATCTTTCTGCTGATGCTGTGTATGAAAAAAAGATTATCTTATGTGGTAGATCTGCGGGATGATCTGCGCCTGCTTGAAGCGGGAGATCTGGATCACGAGGTCACAGTAAGCGGAAATGATGAACTGTCGCAGATCGGAGAGGGCATCAATAATCTGCGGCGGAATGTATTGCATAAGATTCAGACAGAGAGAGATGCCATTACGGCAAACCATGAGCTGATCACGGCGATGTCGCATGACCTGCGGACACCTCTGACAAAGCAGATCGGTTATCTGGAGATTTTGTACCGGCGCAAATTTACACAGGAAGAGGAACTGTTTGATTATATCCAGAAGGCGAGAAGCAATGCATTTATCATGAAGGATACAACAGACAAGCTGTTTCGGTATTTCCTTGCATTTGGCGGGCAGCAGCAGGAAGCGCAGCAGTCCGAGGTAGATGGCAAAGCGTTGCTGAATTCCGTCTTGAAGGAACAGATCGCCTATATCAACAGCCGGGCTTTGTTGTTTCTTTTTCACCGATTACAGAAGCTTTCCGCATGCTGATTAATCCGGAGGAATTTGCCAGAATTTTTGACAATATATTCCATAATCTGCGCAAATACGGAGATAATACGGTTCCTGTCAATATCAGCTATACACTGCAGCCGGGAGAACTGCTTTTAATGGTGCAGAACGGTATCAGACAGGATACCTCCAAGGTGGAAAGCACGAAGATCGGGCTGAAAATTGTGGAAAAGATCATGAAATCCATGGGTGGAAGTGTAGAAGTCATGAATGATGGACAGTATTTTATCATTCAGCTGGTTTTTAAAATTGAGTATGCATAATGTCTATTAGTACAAGGAGAACGGTATGAAAGAATATATGATGGCACTCGATCAGGGTACGACAAGCTCCAGATGTATTCTGTTTGATAAAATGGGGAATATCCGTGCAAAAGCACAGAAGGAATTTGCACAGATCTATCCGCAGGAGGGCTGGGTAGAGCACAATCCGAAGGATATCTGGTCTTCCCAGTATTCGGTCATGACGGAAGCACTGACAATGCTGGGTGAGGATGAGTGTATTGCCGGTATCGGGATCACGAACCAGCGTGAGACAACGATCGTCTGGAATAAGCAGACAGGCGAGCCCGTCTACAATGCCATTGTCTGGCAGTGCAGAAGAACGGCAAAGGAGATCGACCGCCTAAAGGAAGAAGAGCCGACGCTTTCGCCTATATCACGGAAAAAGACAGGGCTTCTGCCGGATCCGTATTTTTCCGCTTCCAAGATTGCATGGATCCTCGATCATGTCGAAAATGCAAGACAGGAAGCAGACGCCGGAAATCTACTGTTCGGAACGGTTGATACATGGCTGATCTGGAATCTGACCAGAGGAAAAGTACATGTGACAGATTATACAAATGCATCCAGGACGATGCTGTTTGATATTCATGCGCTGTGCTGGGATCAGAAAATACTGGATTATTTCCGGATCCCCGCTTCCATGCTTCCTCAGGTAAAGCCGAGCAGCCATGTTTATGGTTATGCAAATCTGGGTTCTTTGGGAGAAAGTATTCCGATCGCCGGTGCAGCGGGCGACCAGCAGGCAGCGCTGTTCGGGCAATGCTGTTTTACACAGGGCGAGGTAAAAAATACATACGGAACGGGCTGTTTTATGCTGATGCATACAGGTGACAGAGCTGTAAAATCGCGGGCAGGGCTTTTGACAACGATCGCCGCATCCGCGGACGGAACAGCAGAATATGCACTCGAAGGCAGTGTTTTTGTGGCAGGTGCTGCGATCCAGTGGCTCAGGGACGGAATGCATCTGATCGAGCAGGCGCCGCAGACACAGAAGATCTGCGAATCGGTAGAAGATACCGCAGGCACGATGATCGTTCCTGCTTTCACGGGAATGGGAGCGCCTTATTGGAATCCATATGCCAGAGGTATGGTAACGGGACTGACGAGAGGCTGTCAGAAAGAGCACTTTATACGTGCTATTATGGAGTCAATCGCATTCCAGACGATGGATGTGCTTACTGCCATGCGTGCGGATGCGGAGCTTTCCCTGCTGAAGCTGAAGGTGGACGGCGGTGCAAGTGCCAATGATTTTCTGATGCAGTTTCAGGCAGATCTGCTTGGTGTGGATGTGCAGCGTCCGCGTTGTATTGAGACGACCGCACTTGGTGCGGCTTATCTGGCAGGTCTGGCAGTCGGATACTGGAAGGATAAGGAGGAGATCAAAGAAAACTGGCAGCTTGACCGGGTGTTTACCGCTTCCATGCCACAGGAAAAGAGACAGGAGCTTGTCAGAAGCTGGAAGCGTGCGGTAGATTGCGCGCTCTATTATGCGAAATGGGAGGAAGAACATGATTGATTCTTCAAAAATATCACTGAACTTTATCAAAAAACTGGAATATACGGGTGGTTATCAGGGAATGCGCTATATGCTGCGGAAAGAAAGCAGGGATGAAGACACGGTACTGACCGCGTATGCATGGCCGGAGCCGTTCTGCTTTTCCAAAACAGCGCCGGAGAAAAAAATACAAAAAGAATTCCCCCTTACCCCGGAGGGCAAGGAGGAAGCGGTAGTCTGGTTAAATGAAACATATCAGTCGCAGTTTGCATAATTGCCGACATTTCTGCCTGCATCTGTTCCGATCAGGTTCAGTGCCTTCTGCGTCAGGTGAAGACCGTCTCCTTGCAGATAAGCAGCAGAAAGTGTTGCGGCTTTCGCAGAACCCATCGTAAAGGAACTGCTGCTTTTACAAAGACGTGTCTGTGCATTTCGTATTCTTGTATAGCCGTTGGCTATTTCCGGATCATTATAGTATTTTGGAAGACCGATGATGAAGCACTGCTCCATCTTGGTCTTCTTTTTTATTTTCTGATACATGGATTTCAGGTTGGAAGTATGTTGTTTTGCGGACATACCGGCAAATGCATCGTTTTCCCCTGCATCCATATCAGATACGTATGCCTGACAGTCAGCCCCTTTTTTCTGTGCGAGCTTTTTTGCCGCATTGACTCTGGTGACCACGGACTTATATCGGAAATCCGCCCAGAAACAGAGCCGGTTCCGACTGCGGAAGCGGGAACGGCGATCACGGGCGTCTTTGTCTTCTGATAATAGGCATTGACAAAGGCTGTCACCATAGAACCCCTGGCATAATCATAGTTTTGGAGATTTTCATCATCCTGTCCTCTGCCAAAAGGTTCTTTCAGATCAGAAAATTTGTTTTTTGCGGTTACATAATTGTATGCATAGCCTGCATGATTCTTGAGCTTTGGTGCCAGGGCTGTATTTCCGACACCTGTCATATTGCTCTGCCCTGCAAAGACGATAATGTCAACCTTATCCCTTACAGTTACAGTGCGGGTTATTCTTTTCTTACCTGATTTTGCAGTGATCACAGCTTTTCCGCCGCTTTTTGCCTTCATGCGCCCGGTTTTCTGATTGACACGGACGACAGACGGAGCGGAAGAGGTATAGGTATAACCGCTGCCTGCAGAAAAAGTGGCTGTTTCCCCTTTCAGCAAAGTCATGCTTTTCCCTGCGGCGTTGACAGATAAAGAAGGACAGATCAGCAGGACCAGTCCCAGAAAAAGAAAGAAAATACCATATTTACGTTTCATAAAGTCCCCCAATTATAACACGTTATTTATGCAGTTTTAATTTCCAGATACCCAACAAGATTCTTCTGATCGAAGCTGTCTAAAATACCCATGGTCGGATCGTAATAGGTACCGTCATAGCAGAGCAGATAATGGCTGTAGCGTCCCATCTTTTCCATTAAGATCGCACATTTCGGAAGTGTGACCTCTGCCCCCTGTGTATAGTAGATCACATTTTCATGCTGCAGTCCGAGATAATCGAGCGTGTCGACCATTTTGCCCATGCTTGCCTGCCAGTCTCTGCAGTGCATGATCTCACAGGCTTCATCAAGTGTAACCCCTGCCAGCATGGCGATACAGGTCTGTCCGCATAAACCGTCGTTTGGCTGTGTGATCAGCTTTACGGAATCGATCTTTCGGATCGGCTGTGCAGCGGAATAAGGAGAATCGCCGCGGTAATGCGGGCTGCGGTTTAAGATTTCAAAGACAACCGGGAATTCTTCGTCCATATGTCCTTCTGCCTGCTGCTCTGTCACCGGAATGGTGTAATAGCCCTTGCCGAGCGGTGTCAGATTACATTCCCAGGAAAGCCCCATGGCATTGACGGAGATCATAAGGACACCTGGCTGTCGCAGACCTCCCATACATTAAACGGTATATTTATTTTCAGTTCTCCGTTTTCGGATAAAATTTGACCACTGAAGTGGAATTTCATGTTCTAAACCTCCTGTATCATATCTTCACTCCGTTTTGCGGCAGAAAACTGCCATTCTTTCGAGAGTGTATTTAGTAATATGATAGCATACGCCGCTTTGCCGGAAAAGAGATAAAGTGGGATTTTCTTGTACTTTTTGACAAGCAATCATAGAATGTATATAATTTGAAGAGCTGACTGATTGCAAATATTATGTGATATCGTGCAGAAGATAGAGGTATGACAAAAAGAAAACAGAGGATACAAAATGAAAACAAAAGTACTGGTACTGGATATTGACGGAACACTGACAAATTCCAAGAAGGAGATCACGCCGGAAACAAAGCGCGGCATTATCCATATTATGGAGCGCGGACATAAAGTGATCCTTGCATCGGGCAGACCGACACCGGGCATGCGCCGCTATGCGGATGAGCTGGAGCTGGCTGCTTACGGCGGTTATCTGCTTTCCTTTAACGGAGGCAGGATCATCAACTGTAAAACCGGTGAGATCGTATACCAGCGCACGCTTCCGCCGCATGTCATTTCCGGGCTTTACCAATATGCCTGCAAACATGATATGGGTATCATTACCTATATGGGGGATGATATTCTGGTCGGCAGAAGAATGGATGAATATATTGAGCTGGAATCGCGGATCAACGCGATGCCATGCAAGGCTGTCAAAAATTTTGCAGCTTACGGCGAATATAACCTGAATAAATGCCTGATGACTGCAGAACCGGAGGCGGCTGTACGCCATGTGGAAAAGCTGAATGAGCTGTATGGCGACATTTTGAGCATTTACCGTTCAGAGCCTTTCTTTATCGAAGTAATGCCTAAGAACGTAGATAAAGCCACCTCGCTTGACCGCATGCTCGAGACAGTGGGACTGACAAGAGAAGATGCGATCTGCTGCGGAGATGGCTTCAATGATATTTCGATGATAAAATACGCAGGTGTCGGTGTTGCCATGGCAAATGCACAGGAAGAAGTCAAGAAATCAGCCGATTTTATTACAGATTCCAATGACGAGGATGGCATTGTCAAGGTTATTGACACATTTGTGCTGAATCAGGAGAATGCGTAATTTTTAAAAACCGATACATCGGAACAGATACCAGAATACCTGACAGGATCCATAGGATCGGTTCACAGATGCAGACGGCGAGGTAGCCCATGCGCGGTACGAGTACAAATACGATGATGGCTTTGCCGGATAATTTGGCACAATGTATGTTGTGAGAGTGCATTTCAATGAGGATGCAAAGGAAACCATGAAGGACAAGATAAAGAGACTGATTGAGAGACTGTGATCAGAAACATCATCGATCTAGATTATCTTTGGCTCCAAATGCATTGGCAGTCAGAATGGAAAACCCGAGGATATTTCCCAGCAGAAGAATTTGTAGTTTTGTGCAGGATAAGGACAGAGAGGTTCTTTTTTTTTAAGTATTTGGAACAGATAGAAAAAAACAGATACGGATTTTACACGGAAATTTCCAAATCTTATGATCTTGAATAGTTTATTTTGTACTGAAATGAATTACGTGAGAGGAAGGAGGAGAAAAGAAATTAGGGAAAAGGAGAACACAAAATGGAGAATACAGCAGGTGGCACAATTTTTTTGCATTTCAGTTATATACACAATTCAATGTATATTCTGAATTGAATGAATTATATTTTTGGAGAGTACGCATGCTTAGGAAAAGAAAAAGAATGAAATATATGTCAAAAATCGGAACACCGGATAAACACATTCAATTAATATTTGAGAATGAGAGTTTGTACGGAAATGTGAATTTGGATGGAATTTGAATTCACATTTGCACTTGGTTAAATTCACTTTTGATCAAACAGATGGGGCTAAAAAAATGGACAATGTAAAAGCATTTTGATAGACCAAAATTTCTTTTTTGATTAAAGTGGGTTATGAAGGAGGTGACAAAGATTTGTACGGAAGTGGAACTTAGCAAGCAGATAAAAAAATATCGAACAGAGGACAAATTTATCGAACAAGAGGAGTTGGCAGATAAAATTTAGAAGAGAGCGAGTGTTTCAAGACAAACTATATCAAATTGGGAAAATGAAAAAAAATTATCCTGATATTAAAAGTTTAGTGCTTATGAGTGAAGTCTTTCAGGTATCTCTTGATAATTTAGTCAAAGGAGATTTAGAAAGAATGAAAAAAGAAATTGACACACAGGAATATGCAAAATTTCAAAAGGATAGCACTATTTTTACCGTATTATTTATTGCTTTGCTGATAGTACCTATACCGCTTGTAATGTTATGGAAGTGGTTTGGAATGGCATTGTATTTATGTTTGTTTGGAATAGGAATGTATTTTGCTGTCAGAATTGAAAAGTACAAGAAGAAATATGATATTCAGACTTTTTAAAGAAATTGTTGCATTTACTGACGGGAAGAGTTTGGATGAAATTGAAAAAGCAAGAGAAGAAGGCAAAAGGCCATATCAAAAAGCTCTCTTGGTAGCTGGTTCAGCGGCATTGGCTGTTATAATTGCACTTATAATGACTGCTGTAATGAGA
>VOFC01006147.1_pt1 | contig 21974 bp, 26 predicted proteins | sample 5384161 | NCBI WGS metagenome assembly VOFC01 (sample SAMN12384722, study PRJNA508395) | human gut metagenome | isolation source: healthy gut B | host: Homo sapiens | reverse complement strand
CTCGATCAAGTGTTACGCATTTTGATATTCAACCCGACTATGATTTGAACATCATGAAACAAGGGGCAGGATTTATATGACGACAGCTCGTGTGTTAGTGGGATGCGAAATGTGTTGAGAAAAAGTTCTACCGGATGTTGTACTGGTACATGGAGACACTACCACTTCCACAGCAGCGGCTTTCAGCGGCTTTTACTCAGCAGATCCCAGTAAGAGAAGCGGGTTTGCGTACTCACGATATTTATAGTCCTTGGCCTGAGGAAATGAATAACAATAGATTACCAGCCGTATCGCAAACCTATCACTTCTCTCCTACACCGCTGAGCAAGCAAAATCTGTTGGCTGAAGGTATAAAGAGGAGCAGATTGTAGTTACCGGAAAATACGGTGATTGATGCTTTGTATAGGGCAGTGGATCATATAAAGAAAATCTTGTTGGATGCTGAACTGAAAGTTTGTTGAAGCAAAGCAGGTTATGACATGTGACCCGTTTGAAAGAGGGGAAGAAGCTGCAGCTGATTACTGCTAATCGTCGTGGTAAATTTTAAGTGAAGGTTTCGTCCGGTTACATGTATGGCCATTAAAGATTTAACAAAAGAAATACCTCGATGGACTTGCTCTTATCCAATGCATTTGAACTCAATGTACGCAAACCCATTCACAGGGTATTTGGAAGATAATCTAACTGGTTTAGGTAATATGTTCTTTATTGGGAACCTTGGAACATTTGAGTTTTGTTTATCTGATGGAAAAATCCAATATCGTATTGACAGATAGTGGAGGTATTCAGGAAGAGCTCAGGACTAGGGAAAACCTGTGCTTATGCGTGATACAACGGAAAGGCCGGGCATTAGAGCTGGAACGGTGAAACTGGTAGGAACGAGCTATGATAAAATAGTTAACAAGAAGTCTCAGCATTATTGGAAAATCAAGATTATTACAATAAGATGAGTAAAGCGATTAATCATGGAGATGGGAAGGCTTGTGGAAGAATTTGTACAGCACTGATCTGATATGTTTGTCTATTATTTTTTAGTGTACTTAGTTGTTTTTTGCGACGTTTTTTTAAAAGATAAAAAATAAAAACTTTTATCTTGATTGGCTTGGCACTATTTTTTTGTGTGCAGGTTATATGTGTGGTACAGACTGGCGTAATTATGAATATGCTTATAATCATTCATCTTTAGCAACCGTTGATCAAAAATTATTTGAATTAGGATACAGCTATTTTGCAAACTATTTTTCATACAATAGGTATAGATTTTTGGCTCTTTCATATTGTATTCAAGTTTTTGGTATTTTCCTCACTCTGTTATTTTGTTAGAGTATTTAAACAGGATGTTTTTTGTTTTGGTTCTTGTTCCTTCCTGATATGGGACTTTATCTTTTTATAGACTGCCCTTTCCGAATTTATTAGCTGCAGGAGGTTTTCTTCTGGGCGATAAAATTCCTTTGAATAAATGCTGTATTTTTCTTTGCGATAACAGTTTTGCTAGCTCAAATACATTCAAGTGCTTATTTCTTAGTGATTGTATATTTGTTTCTAATATTTTTTGTAAAGAGCAAATACTTTTATTATACTTTTTGTCCTTTCGAATATTTTAGCATATAGATTGGACTTGATTGTTGATTATATATTATTTCCATTGATAGGTGTTGATGGCTACTTGGGAGAGCGTGTAAGAAATTTTTTATGCGAGATGAATTCACCAGTTCTACAGTTGCTTTAGGTACAATTTATCGAGTTACATCATTCTTTATTATATTATACAATCGTAAATTTATAGAGAATAGTTTTGCTTATGGTAAATATGTGTTTAATTTGTCTATGTTGTTTTTTATGATTTATCCTTTTGGAATGTCAATGAAGATGATACAACGGTTCTTGTTTTATACTATGCCTTTTTTATAATTTCAATCGAAATTATTTTCGGGATATAAAACTGTTATCGATGTCGTTTCAGAAAAAGAATGTTATTTATGATATTCTTTTTTTTTTGGGAATGATTAAAATTTATCAAATTACTTCTTATGATTATCGCTATATTCCTTATACTAATTATTTTGAATATATAGGGAATCATCCTGCCTATTCATACCAGTAGTCTTTATAATATACAAAAATCGCCTTATGATGCAAATTAATGTCGCTTTTTGCAACCGTCCTTTATATGATAATCCGTTGGGAGGTGATGCAATACAAATGCTGAAACAAAAAAGTGGCTGGAGGTCTTTGTATGGTTTCCATATTTCTGTAATAACAGATCCAAAAGAGTTAACAGACGATTTTGATATCGTACATATATTTAATTTTTCTACCTACGAAATAACAAATAGATTCATGGAAAAAAGCTCATCAATTGGGTATTCCTATCGTATCATCATGTATTTATTGGGACTATTCTTATTCTATTCCTCCATTACACTATTTTTTTTTGGATATCCTTCGCATATACGAAAATCTTGTGTGCTTTTTTATCGTTTTTATATGGAAATATTACTGCCTTCCTTAGAAGACCTAGAACCGTTTCATGGGAATTTAGAAAACATGTACGTAAGTTTATAGATTATTCCAGTTTTGTGCTACCTAATTCTCTGGAGGAAGGAATTTTACTTTATGATTTTGCACGAATGAAAAATATGAATAAGCTACGTGTTGTCTATAATGGTGTTGAACTTAAAGAAACCAAATACTATCGTCAGAAATATTTTTTTTCTAAATATAAGCTTCCTAGAACTATATTTTTGCAGGTTGGAAGAATTGAATATTTGAAAAACCAACTTAATTTGATTTATGCTCTTCCGGAATCATTCAGATATACCGATTGTGTTTATAGGTCAAATTAGTGATTTTAAATACGGACGAAAATTACATGCGATAGCTCAAGAACGTGGAAATGTGTTTTTCTTGGATAAAGTTCCGCATGATGAAATTGCTTCTTTTCTATCATTATGCTAATTTGCATGTGTTACTTTCTTTAAGGGAGTCTCCAGGTTTAGTTAGTATGGAAGCTGCATCACAAGGATGTCCTATAGTTATTTCAACTTCAGAATATCTTCCTAAAGAAACTTATTTTCTAAAGCTCCTTATGTGGTAGATCCTTTAGATATATCTGCCATTGAACGAACACTTTTACAAGCCTATCAAGAGCGGAAGGTTTTTTGATTTGAATATAAAAGACTTTTCATGGTCTAATGTGGCAGTGCAAACATGTAAAGTTTATGAAGAAATAATGAATAATAAAAACGTATTGAATCTATGATTTCAGTTTGCATGGCTACCTATAATGGTGAAAGGTATATAAAAGAGCAAATAGATAGTATCTTATGTCAATTATCAGAAGATGATGAATTGATAGTATCTGATGATCACTCTACAGACTCTACATGCGTAATTATAAAGTCATATAATGATAATCGAATAAAATTGTTCATGAATGAATTGGAAAAAGGTGTCACTCATAATTTTGAAAATGCCCTTTTACACTCTAGTGGTGATATTATATTTCTCGCCGATCAAGATGATGTTTGGCTTCCGAATAAATTATGCGAGTTAACGGATTTCCTTATTCAAGGTAATTATGACTTGGTTACCAGTAATTGCGCTTTGACTGATTCAGAATTGAATATAACTCAAGATATGTTTTATGTAGAGCAATCGCCTTTAGATAAGAGTGCTTTGGAAAAATTGGGTGAAAAATCTATGGTTAGGTAGTTGCATGGCTTTTTCATCGTAAAGTCCTTGAAGTAACTTTGCCATTTCAGACAAAGTGGTAGCTCACGATTTATGGATTGCATTATTTAGCCAGATTCACTTCAAATGCGGTTATTACCCCAAAGTCTTGCAATTGTATAGAAGACATGAAAATACTGTATCTTTTGCAGGTGCGAAAAGTACCAATAGTTTTTGGTATAAGATTGCTTATCGTGTCTATCTAGCTTATTTTTTGTTGATAAAAGCATTACAAAATAATTAATTATGAATATCTATTTCATCAATCCCCCATTCAAGGCTGAGTATGGAAAATTCTCTCGTGAGTCCCGTAGTCCGGCCATTACAAAAAGCGGGGCTTTATATTATCCTCTATGGCTGATTTACGCTGCTTTGTATTCACGGAAGCAGGGACATATTGTCTCTTTTTTGGATGCTCCGGCTAAACAGCTAAATGAGGAACAATCTTTAGATATTATTGAGAAGACGAATAATGAGCATTCTTTGTTTGTCTTGGATACAAGTACGCCTTCCATTAAAAACGATGTGGCTTTCGCAGGGAAATTGAAAGCGATTTATCCACACTTTTTGTCGTATTGGTGGGTACTCATCCTTCGGCCTGTGCGGAAGAGACGTTGGGTTATTCGAATGCGGTGGATGCGGTCGCTATTGGGGAATATGATTGTATCGTGAATGAGCTAGCGAATGTTCTGGACGCAGGAAAGGATCTGCGGAGGTTCGAGGGGCTTTGTTTTTGGGACGGGAAGGAGTTTGTACGAACCGCGCATATGCCACCGATGAAGAATTTGGATGATCTTCCTTTTGCCTCACAATTTATCAAGGAACATTTAAATGAGAGGGATTACTTTTTCGCTGCTGCCACATATCCCTCTATCCAGATATTTACCGGGCGTGGATGTCCCTTCCGTTGTAATTTCTGTGTCTATCCGCAAACGATGCATGGGCATGCTTTTTCGGGCACGATCCGCAGAGAATGTGGTGGCCGAGTTCGAATACATTGCCGCTAATTTCCCAGATGTGAAAGAGGTAGTAATCGAAGATGATACATTTACAGCCAATAAGAAGCGAGTATTGGACATTTGTCGTTTGTTAGTGGAAAAAGAAATTGAATAAACGGCTGAAATGGTTATGTAATGCTCGTGTGGACCTTGATTTGGAAACGATGTTGGCTATGAAAAAGGCCGGATGTCGTTTGATTATTCCGGGTATAGAGAGTGGTAGCCAACAGATATTGGATAACATCAAGAAAGGAACGAAGGTGGAATATTTCTATCAGTATGTTGCCAACGCTAAAAAGGCGGGTTTGTTAATACATGCTTGTTATATGGTCGGTAACCAAGGTGCAACCCGGAAACCATGGAAGAGACTCTTCGGTTGGCGTTGAGGTTGAATACGGATACCGCCCAGTTTTTCCGTTGATACCTTTATCCCGGTACGGAGGCTTATCAGTGGGCGAGGGAAAACAACTATATAGAGACGGATTATGAGAAGTATTGTTTGCCGGATGGTACACATAACACCGTATTGTCTTTACCGGATCTTTCCGCAGGGGAAATGGTTGATTTCTGTAATAGGGCACGGAAGAAAATATTATTTACGTGCCAGTTACATTTTACACAGGCTGAGAGTCGGTTTGCGTAATCCTTCAGACTTGAAACGTTCGCTTAAGGCATTCGCTAAGTTGAAACGTTATTTATTTAAATAATTATTTGTATTTTAACGTGTTGCCTCTTGTATCCATTATAACCCCGTGTTATAATGCGGCTCCTTTATATCTCAAGCGATTGAGTCCGTATTGGCTCAATCGTTTGGGGATTGGGAGATGATTATTGTGGATGATTGTTCTAGTGATGATTCGCTCTTGATCATTCAAGAGTATGCGAGAATAGATTCCCGTATTCGATATTTACGGACGGATAAACCATCCGGTTCGCCTACGTTACCCGTAATATGGGGAATAAAGGAAGCGAAAGGACGGTATATTGCTTTCTTGGATAGCGATGATATATGGTTACCGAATAAGCTAAGCGATCAGTTAAAAGTTTTTTGAAAAGTCCGAGGTCGCTATTGTTTTCTCTAATTATGAGAAAGTAAACCTAGATGGTGAGCGAAGCGGACGTGAAATAATAGCTCCTTGTGAGGTTGATTATCCTTTGTTATTGAAAGGGAATTGTATAGGATGCTTGACAGCCATGTATGATTCAGCCTTGACGGGAAAGATATTTTTCAAGGAAATTGGGCATGAGGATTATGTATGTTGGCTTTCTATCTTAAAGCAAGGGTATAAAGCGCGGAACACAAATACGGTGACGGCTCTTTACCGAGTTAGTGACCATTCGGTCTCTTCGAATAAATTAAAAAGCCATGCGTTGGCAGTGGAACATTTTGAGAAATGAGATGGATTTGCCGGTGTATAAGGCTGTTTATTATTTTATTCATTATGCGATTAGAGCTTTGCTAAGGCTATGAGGTGATCTTACTCAGTGAAATATTTGTATGCCTTAGATCTAGTGCTTACTCATAGACAAACTGTCTTGTAAAATAGAGGGCGATATTCTACTTCCAGCTTATGGAAAGTAAAATATCGCCCTCTATTAGTGTAGAAAAATTGAGTATTTCATAGAATGAAAACTATAATCGGAGACTTGTTCCGGAAAAAAGTTCTATCTTTGTTCAACAACAGGTGTAGTAAGAAAAAAGGTTATTACGACTATGCGTAAATTACCGATAGGAATACAGAGTTTCGAAAATATTCGGAATGAGAACTATTTATATGTGGATAAGACTGCCTTGATTTACCAATTGGTGACGAAAGGTAAGCCTTACTTTCTGAGTCGTCCTCGCCGTTTTTGGGAAAAGTTTATTGATATCTACGCTAGAAGCGCTATGGTTTTCTGAACTTTATAACTCCTTTTTATTCATCTATATCTGATGAGGAAAGAAGCGTACGCTGAAAAAAACTGGAGGCTAAATGCGAGGGGAAAGATTAGGAGCGTCTTTTATGTCAAATCCCATTCGTATGTAAGTGAGTTTACGTATATTTGTGTTGACTTTAAATGTAAATAGATTATATGGAAAAACAAAAACAACAACCCCAGCGGTTGCAATCATTGGATGCCCTTAGGGGTTTTGACATGCTCTTTATTATGGGCGGTGCTTCTTTATTTGTCGCTTTGGCGACATTGTTTCCGAATCCTTTTTTTCAGGCGATAGCCGGGCAGATGGAACATGTGGAATGGAACGGGTTGGCACATCACGACACGATCTTCCCATTGTTCCTCTTTATTGCGGGTATCTCGTTTCCGTTCTCACTAGAGAAGCAACGAGGAAAAGGTATGACGGAAGGGGCGATTTATAAGAAGATCGTCCGTCGGGGGATTACCTTGGTTTTCTTGGGATTGGTATATAACGGGCTATTGTCGTTCGAATTTGACCACCTGCGTTGTGCGAGCGTGCTGGCGCGTATCGGGTTGGGATGGATGTTCGCAGCCTTGTTGTTTGTCCGTTTCGGTTGGAAAGTGCGTGCGGGGATAACGGTTCTTATTTTGGTTGGCTATTGGCTGGCGATGGCTTTTGTGCCTGTGCCGGATGTCGGTGGAGCGGGGCCGTTCACGCTCGAGGGAAACTTGGTAGGGTATATTGACCGCCTGTTTCTTCCCGGACGTTTGCACGAGACTGTTTTTGATCCGGAGGGTTTATTCTCCACCGTCCCTGCGATTGCCACGGCGATGCTGGGCATGTTCACCGGTGAGTGGATTAAGTTACGGAAAGAGGGGCTGACCGACCGAAAGAAAGAGCTTTGTTTAGTAGGGCGGGAGCTGTATTGTTGATCGTCGGCTTGTTATGGAGTTTGGTCTTCCCGATCAATAAGAAGCTATGGACAAGTTCCTTTGTCTGTGTGGTAGGTGCTTATTCCGTTTGGATGTTTGCTTTGTTCTTCTATATCATAGACGTATTGGGGTGGCGTAAATGGACCTTGTTTTTTACCGTGATCGGCATGAACTCTATTACGATCTATTTGGCGCAGCGTTTTATCCGTTTCTCCTATACTTCCGAGGCTATATTCGGAGGGCTGGCGAAGTTGATGCCCGAGACCGCCCAGTTTTGGTTAGCGCTTTATCGCATATATCGCTGTTTGTTGGGATTTTGTATTTCTTATATCGCCAACGTATTTTCTTGAAAGTATAATAAACGGATGGAGAAGAAGAAATTAAATCGGTTGGAGTCATTGACGTACCCGTGGCTTCGACCTTTTTTTTGCTTAGTGGTGTTGGAGATGGTGTTGCATCCGCTGGCCCATGCGATCGATATGCCTTGGTTTAATTCTTTTTATGTGGGGATTCTCGCATGTGGAATGGGAGGGATTCTCTACGTGGATCTCGTGATGCCCTTATTCTTATTCATGGCGGAGTTTCCATGCCTTTCTCTTTGTCTCGTTATAAGGATATGCCCGATAAGATGGCGGTATATCGGCGGATCGGGAAACGGGTGGTACTGCTTTGGGTCTTCGGTATGATGTGCCAAGGTAATTTATTGGCTTTGGACCTCGGACCGGGTTTATTTGTATTCAAATACTTTGCAGTCGATCGCTTTATGGGGTATTTGATTGCTTCCTTTGTTATTCTTGCATGTAAGGATACGGGTACAGATCGGTATAGCGGCATCTCTTTTATTAATCTTTTGGGGAACGATGGAGTTTATTACAGTCGGTAACTATGGGGGAGGTTCGTACACACCCGGATAGTAATTTGGCCGAATGGATCGATCGCACCGTACTGAGACGTTTCCGGGATGGGGCGACGGTGGAGAACGGGGAGGTGATATTCGCTACTTGGTATCGTTATACATGGATACTGAGCAGCTTGAATTTCGGGGTAACCGTGTTGACCGGGTTGTTCGCCGGATATATCCTAAAGAACAAATTATATTCCGAGCGGCTCAAATTACGGATGTTATTCGGTATTGGTCTGGGATGGTTATCGCCGGATGGCTTTTGGGGTATCGAGCTTCCCGTTATTAAGAAACTGTGGACTAGTTCGATGGTATTGGTGAGCAGTGGGGTACTGTTTCTTGCTTATGGGGTTGTTCTATTATTGATCGACTATAAAGGGCATCGAAAGTATACGACTTGGCTGAAAGTGTATGGCATGAATTCAATACTGGCTTATATGCTCACTAACGTGGTAAGTTTTAGGTGTATCGGCGAATCCTTGTTTTTCGGAACCCAGCAATATTTAGGAAATTATTATCCGGTGCTCATTGCCATGTGCAATGTAATCGGTAATTTATGTACTTTTTGTATGCGTTTTATAAACATAATATTTTCCTTAAAGTATAGAAACAAGAAAACTTAGATCGAAGAAAGATGGAATCAATCAAACAAATATACCGGATGGGTCATGGCCCTTCAAGCAGTCATACTATGGGGCCGATGCGTGCGGCACAAATGTTCTTGGAACGTAACCGGGGCGCTGTTCGTTTTAACGTAACCTTATATGGTAGCCTAGCGGCTACGGGAAAAGGCCATATGACGGATGCAGCTATTCTTGAGGTATTACAGCCGGTCGCGAAGACAAATATTACTTGGGAACCCAAGACTTTTTCTTGCCGTTTCACCCGAACGGGATGTTGTTCGAGTCGTATAATGAGAGTGGCGAGGAGCTGGATACGTGGACCGTATATAGTATCGGCGGGGGAACCTTGGCGAACGAGTCTTTCAATGAGTTGAGGACGGAGCAAGTATACGATATGCATACGATCAAGGAGATACAGGCTTGGTGTGAGAAGACTGGCCATTCCTATTGGGAATATGTCGAGCAGCACGAAGGCCCTTCTATCTGGGATTATCTGGCTGAGGTATGGGGAAGTGATGCAGGATGCGGTTCGTCGTGGTCTGGAAGCGGAAGGCATCTTGCCGGGAGGTTTGGGCATTCGTCGTAAGGCTTCCGATTATATGATCCGTGCGAAAGGTTATGGCAGCAGTATCAAGAGCCGGGGAATGGTGTATGCCTATGCCTTGGCGGTGTCTGAGGAGAATGCGTGCGGTGGGAAGATCGTGACCGCTCCGACTTGTGGTTCTTGCGGTGTAATGCCTGCGGTCCTTTATCACTTGAAGGAGACGCGTGAGTTCCGTGATTCGCGTATATTGCGTGCGTTGGCTACGGCAGGCTTGTTTGGAAATGTGGTGCGTACGAATGCCTCCGTATCGGGGGCAGAGGTAGGTTGCCAAGGTGAGGTTGGCGTGGCTTGCGCTATGGCTGCCGCTGCCGCCAGTCAGTTGTTTGGTGGTACGCCTGCGCAGATCGAGTATGCCGCCGAGATGGGATTGAGCATCACTTGGGAATGACTTGCGATCCGGTATGCGGCTTGGTACAAATCCCTTGTATCGAGCGAAACGCTTTTGCCGCCGCCCGTGCACTTGACGCGAATACGTTCTCGAACTTCTCCGACGGAAAACACCGGGTAAGTTTTGATCAGGTGGTTGAGGTGATGCGCCAGACAGGTAATGATTTGCCCAGTCTTTATAAGGAGACCTCGGAAGGTGGTTTGGCGAAGAACATGGAGAACTCGAATAATTAAAAGATACTATTTGATTTACTAATAAATAATCTACTATTGATGATAAACGGAAAGAAAAGCCTGTTTTACACAGTATTGATGGCCGGTGCCTTGATGTCCTGCGGGGGTCCTAAACAGGCTCCAAGCGAAGAGGTAGCGAAGAGTGGTAATCCTGTATTCGAGGGTTGGTACGCCGATCCGGAGGGAATTATTTACGGGGATACCTATTGGATTTACCCGACTACGAGTGATTTATATGAGAAGCAAACCTTCTTCGATTGCTTCTCTTCCAAGGATTTGGTGAGTTGACTAAGCATACCGCCATTCTTGATACGGCAGAGGTGAAATGGGCGAAGATCGCTATGTGGGCTCCTTCAGTAATCAACAAGGACGGTAAGTATTATCTTTTCTTTGGGGCGAATGACGCACGAGGGAGAGATCGGAGGTATCGGTGTTGCCGTGAGCGATCGTCCGAAGGGCCTTATAAGGATTTGCTGGGTAAGCCGCTGATCAACGAGATCGTGAATGGGGCGCAGCCGATCGACCAGTTTGTTTTCCACGACGCTGACAATGATGAGTATTATATGTATTACGGTGGTTGGAAACACTGCAACATGGTACGCTTGAATAAAGACTTTACCGGACTTATACCGTTTGAGGACGGAACGATTTATAAAGAGGTAACTCCCAAAGGATTACGTGGAAGGCCCGTTTATGTTTAAGAAGAATGGTAAATATTACTTCATGTGGAGTGAGGTGGTGGCTGGACCGGACCGGATTACAAGGTCGCTTACGCCATCTCCGATTCTCCTTTTGGCCCGTTCAATCGTATCGGGGAGGTCTTGCGGCAAAATTTCGATATCGCCAACGGAGCGGGGCACCACTCGATCATGCATGTGCCGAATTCGGGAAGATTACTACATCGTGTACCATCGCCGGCCGGCCGGGGTCAAGACACGTGACCACCGGGAGACTTGTATCGAGAAGATGACGTTCAACGAGGAGGGATTGATCAATCCCGTGGAGATTACGACCGAAGGAGTTGAGGCTCGCACGATCCAATAATTACTTCCGATAGAAATGAAAGGCGGGTTCGAAGGGAATCCGCCTTCCTCTCGAAAGGAATCGTATTTCCTCCTCGAATGAAAAAGAAGGATTACATAGCAAGAAAACTTAGGTTTTACTTGCTATGTAATTTTTTATACTATTTTTGACGCATGTGTCAAACAACAATGACAAACAATGGTGACAAAACAAAAAATAACATTTTATTATGGAAGCGAAAGACATGAATGAGATGGAGCCTCGCATCATAGAAGCGGCGAAGCGAGTGTTTGTCCGAAAGGGGTACGAGGCGGCTACCATGAGTGACGTGGCGGCAGAAGTGGGTATTGGCAGGACGGCCTTACATTATTATTATAGGACGAAAGAGATTCTGTTCGACGCTATTTTCGGGCAATTGCTTTCTTCATTGTTGCCGAACATCGATCGGGTTTTGGATGAGAAGAGTACGATGCTGGAGAAAATGCCGGTGATCGTTGATCTGTATATGGGAATTGTTCGTGCGAACCCGATGTTTCCGAGTTTTGTGGTGGGCGAGTTAAACAGAGATCCGGAACGTTTATTCCAGACCGTGCTGAGAGACCCGAAAAAATACAGCCCATCTTGCGTCTTCGTCGTCAGATAGAGGAGGAGATGGACAAGGGGCTTCTACGGAAGATGCCGGTCATAGATTTAGTTTCGACCTTGGTGAGCCTAGTGGTCTTCCTGTTGTTGATCCGCAAGCCACTAGCGGCGGCTTTTTGGATAACGATATGGGTCGGTTTGAGGAATATATGGATAGGCGCAGGGATTTGATCGTCGAGGTAATAACCCAGCTGATGGTCCCGGATGCCAGATGATGGATTTGTTCAATTTAATAAACATATCATAGAGTATATGAGAGGTGTATATGTATTATTGTTAATTAGCCTGTTGGGTTATACCGGAAGGGTTAGCGGACAGGAATCGGTCACGATCACCCAATGTTACGAGTGGGCGAGGGCGAATTATCCGCAGATTCATCAAATGGGTTTGATCGATCAGACGGAGCGTTATAGCTTGAGTAATGTGGGCAAGGCTTGGCTTCCCCAGCTTTCGGTAAGCGGTAAGGCAAGCTATCAGAGCGACGTGACGAAGTTGCCTTTCGATGGCGATAAGATTTCCTCGCTTCTTCCCGGCTTTGAGATCCCGAGCTTGAGCAAGGATCAGTATCAAGTCGTGGCGCAGGTGGACCAGACGATTTGGGACGGCGGTAGCACCTGTTCGGCCCGTGCCTTGACTCGTGCTGAGGCGATCGCCAACCGGGAGCAATTGGAAAGTGAGTTGTATGCGCTGAACGACCGGGTGAATCAAATCTACTTCGGTTGCCTGCTGCAAGACGAGTTGATACGTCAGAACGCTTTGCTTCAAAAAAAGAGTTGCAGGTCAATATCGAGCGTATCAAGGCGATGATGGACAATGGCGTGGCGAATCAATCGGATCTGGAAAGTATGGAAGTGGAACTGCTGAATGCCCGCCAAAATGAGATTGAGCTAAAAGCGTCTCGTACGGCATATCGGCAGATGTTGGCGACCTTTATCAATAAACCGCTGACGGATCAAGTCGTCTTGAGGACTCCGGAGTCACCCGAGCGTTCATTGTCCACGCAAATCAACCGTCCGGAATTACGGGCCTTGGATGCTAAGAGCGAATGGATCGAGACGCAAAACAAGCAGGTAACGGCGGGCTTGATGCCTCGTATCGGAGCTTTCGTACAAGGTGGTTACGGCCGGCCGGGCTTGAACATGCTGGAGGATAGTTTCGAGCCTTATTATGTGGCCGGTGTCCGTCTTTCTTGGAATCTGGGGAAGTTGTACACGCTGAAGAACGACCGGAGGAAGATCGAGGTAAGCCGTCGCCAGATTGATGTGCAACGGGAGACCTTCTTATTCAATACCCGCCTGCAACTTTTGCGGCAAAACACGGAGATAAAGAAAATGACGGACCTGATGCGTGCCGATGACGATATCATCCGTCTGAGAACAAGCATCAAGCAGGCAGCGGAGGTGAAGCTGGAGAATGGCGTGATTTCCGTCACGGACCTGATCCGGGAGATCAACGCCGAGGACATGGCCCGGCAAACCGCCGCGGCGCACCGTGTACAGCGCTTGATGACCATTTATAATTATATGTATACAACGAATTAAATAGAGTATGACAAATACAATTGATTTATGAGACATTTGATTTTTATCAGCTTATGCAGCCTTCTATGGACGGCTTGCGGTAATACAGACAATGATTTTGACGCTTCCGGTACCTTTGAGGCAACCGAGATCTTGGTATCTTCGGAAGCCAACGGAAAGATCATGGAACTGAATATCGAGGAGGGCGATCGCTTGGATGCCGGCGCCATCGTGGGTTACGTGGATAGTACCCAGCTTTTTCTGCGGAAGATGCAACTCTCTGCCAGCCTGCGCTCAGTAGATATTCGCAAGGCGGATATCCGCAAGCAGATCGCCGTTCTGGAACAACAAATCGCCACGGCCAAGACCGAGCAGCAGCGACAAGAGAACTTGGTGCGCGCCAAAGCGGGTAACCAAAAGCAACTGGACGATATCGTGAATAACATCAAATATCTCCAGAAACAACTGGATGCCCAATACTCTTCCTTAAGCAAGACGACGGGAGGTGCCGACGCCGAGGCGGAGGGCCTGCAATATCAGATCATGCAATTGGATGATCAACTGATGAAAAGCCGTATCCTCAATCCCCAGACCGGTACGGTATTGGTGAAATACGCCGAGCCGGGAGAGGTGACGGCGGCAGGCAAACCGCTTTACAAGATCGCCGATACGGACTTGCTTTATCTCCGCGCCTATGTGACGGCGGATCAGTTATCCCACCTGAAACTAGGGCAATCTCTCAAGGTCTTCGCCGACTATGGGAATGATCGCCGGGAATACCCCGGTACGATCACGTGGATCTCCGATAAATCCGAGTTTACCCCGAAAGGTATCCAGACGAAGGACGAACGGGCTAATTTGGTATATGCCATCAAGATCGCCGTCCGCAACGATGGTTATCTGAAGATCGGGCAATATGGGGAGATTAAATATGAATAACGAGATTCATATAAATCATATCACCAAGCGTTATGGCGATGTCGAGGCCCTGCGGATCTGTCGCTGGAGATCGGCTCTGGTGAGTTGTTCGGGCTGATCGGTCCGGATGGGGCGGGAAAGACCACCCTGTTCCGTATCCTGACCACGTTGTTGCTGGCCGATAGCGGTACCGCCTCTGTCTGCGGCTTGGACGTGGTGAAAGACTTGAAGGAGATCCGTCGGCGGGTAGGATATATGCCCGGCCGCTTCTCGCTCTACCAAGACCTGACAGTAGAGGAGAACTTGAACTTCTTCGCTACGGTCTTCAATACGACGATCGAGGAGAACTACGATCTGGTACGGGATATCTATAGTCAGATAGAGCCGTTCAAGCATCGGCGGGCGGGGAAGCTGTCCGGTGGTATGAAGCAGAAGCTGGCTTTGAGTTGCGCCTTGATCCATCGTCCGGATGTCTTGTTCTTGGATGAGCCTACGACGGGGGTCGATCCTGTCTCCCGCTCTGAGTTCTGGGATATGCTGGATCGTCTGAAACGGCAAGGCATTACGATACTTGTCTCTACGCCTTATATGGATGAGGCCTCCCGTTGCGACCGTATCGCTTTGGTGCGTTCTGGGGAATGCCTATCTATCAATACGCCGGTAGGTATCCGTACCTCATTCGATAGGCGGCTATACGCGGTGCGATGCGCGTCGATGTATAAGTTGTTGGGAGACTTGCGGGAGTTCCCGGATACAAACTCGTGTTTCGCTTTTGGAGATGCTCATCATCTTACGTTGAGGAGGGATGGGGAGGATGTCATGAGGCGATTACAGGAATATCTGAAAGGCAAAGGTTACGCAGATGTAAGCATCGAACGCCTTGAGCCAAGCGTTGAGGATTGTTTCATGGCCTTGTAAGAGAGGGGATGTGTCGCATTTCCCCAAGATTCGACCTCGCGTCGGGTGCGAAGTCGAATCTTGGAAAAATACGGGGCTTGCGTCAGGCGCGAGGTCGAATCGCGGAAAAATGCGAGGGCTCGCGTCGGGCGCGAGGTCGAATCTCGGGAAAATGCGGGGCTCGCGTCGGGCGCGAGGTCGAATCTCGGGGAATGCGAGGCCTCGCATTGGGCGCGAGGTCGAATCTTGGAGAAATGCGGCATTGTAATTATGAAATAAGGATAAAAAATGAAAGCGATAGAAGTAAAACAACTGACCAAACGTTTCGGCACCTTCACCGCCGTCGATCATATCAGTTTCGAGGTGGAGCCGGGCGAGATATTCGGCTTCCTCGGGGCAAACGGGGCAGGGAAGACCACCGCCATGCGTATGCTCTGCGGCCTGTCGGTCCCGACATCCGGCGAGGCCCGGGTAGCCGGTTTCGATGTCTACCGGGAGAGCGAGTCCATCAAACGGAATATCGGATACATGAGCCAGAAATTCTCCCTATACGGCGATCTAAAGGTATGGGAGAATATCCGTCTCTTCGGCGGTATCTACGGCTTGTCTAAACGGCAGCTGTCCCAGAAAACGGATGAGTTGCTGGATATCCTCGGGCTGGAAAAGGAGCGGAATACCTTGGTCGATTCCCTGCCCTTGGGGTGGAAACAGAAGCTATCCTTCTCCGTGGCGATCATCCATGATCCCAAGATCGTTTTCTTGGATGAGCCTACCGGAGGCGTCGATCCCGTCACCCGCCGCCAGTTCTGGGAGTTGATCTATGAAGCGGCTGCCCGGGGGATCACGATCTTCGTCACCACCCATTATATGGATGAGGCGGAGTATTGTAACCGTGTCTCCATCATGGTAGACGGAAAGATCGAAGCGTTAGACAGTCCCTCCGCCTTGAAGCGGGATTTTAAGACAACGAATATGAACCAAGTCTTCCACGCCTTGGCTCGAAAAGCAACGAGAGGAGAATAAACGATGAAACAATTCATATCCTTTGTTAGAAAGGAGTTCTATCACATTTTCAGGGACGCACGCACGACAATGATCCTCTTGCTCATGCCCGTCATCCTGATCATCTTATTCGGATATGCCATCACGACCGAGATCAAGCGTGTGCCGATCGCTATTTTCGACCAAAGCCGGGATGAGCTGACACTGAAGATGGCAGACCGCTTGAATGCCAGCGAGTACTTCGAGCTGTATACGACCGTCGATAGCTATGAGGACGCCGAGGCCTTGTTTCGGCAAGGAAAGGTACACGTCATAGTTGTCTTTCCCCCTCAATACGCTTCCACGGCCGATGCCCAAGTACAAGTCTTGGCGGACGCTACCGATCCGAACGAGGCGACTCAGCTAATCGCTTATTGTTCGGCGATCATCGCGAGCAGTTGAAAGGCGAGTCGGCGGTTGAGAGTAAAGCCGTGACCCCGGTTACCACTTTGCTCTACAACCCTCAAATGAAAGGCGCCTACAACTTCGTGCCCGGCGTAATGGGTTTGATTTTGATCCTTATATGCGCCATGATGACCTCGATCGGCATCGTGAAAGAGAAGGAGATGGGAACGATGGAAGTCCTGCTGGTCTCCCCGTTGAAACCCATCTACATCATTCTGGCCAAGGCGATCCCATACCTATTGCTGAGTATGGTGAATATCGCTACGATCTTGCTGCTATCCTATTTCCTGCTGGACGTTCCGATAAAAGGCAGCCTGCTGTTGCTGGTTTCCGTGTCCATCCTGTACGCGATCGTATCCCTCTGTCTGGGCCTGCTGATCTCCACGGTAGCCGATACCCAGCAGGCGGCTATGTTGATCAGCGGTATCGCCTTGATGCTTCCGATCATGTTGTTGAGCGGCATGATGTTCCCGATAGAGAATATGCCGGATATCCTGCGATGGTTCTCCCATATCGTTCCGGCCAAATGGTATATCATCGCCGTGAAGGACGTGATGATCAAGGGGCTTCCCGCCGTGTCGATCTTGAAGGAGATCGGGATACTGTCGTTCATGGCGGTCGTGCTGGTATTCTTGAGTGTGAAACGTTTTAAAATACGATTATAAGCTATGTTACGATATTTGTTAGAGAAAGAGTTCAAGCAGATCCGTCGGGACCGGTTCATGCCGAAGATTATCTTCATCATCCCGATCATGCAGTTGATCATCTTGCCTTTCGCCGCTAATTTCGAGATGCGAAATATTAACCTTAGCATCGTGGACAACGATCATTCCGTCACCTCCATGCAATTGGTAGATAAGGTACTATCCTCCGGATATTTCCGCCTGACAGACCGGTCAGATCGTTACGACGAGGCGCTGACCTCGGTGGAGAGCAATGAGTCCGATATCATTCTGGAAATCCCCTCTGATTTCGAGCGGGACTTGGGTAAGGAGGGCAGGGCGGACGTGATGATCGCCGCTAACGCCGTGAACGGAACCAAGGGCGGCTTGGGTAGCTCCTACCTCTCCTCGATTATACAGGATTTCAATAGGGAGAAAGGTTTCGCCTCTATGGGATCGGGCAGGGGAGTGGCTTCGATTAACCTGTTCAATCCCCACTTGAGCTACAAGATCTATATGGTTCCCGGCATCATGGTATTCTTGCTGACGATTATCGGGGGATCGATCTCCGCCTTGAATATCGTGAGCGAGAAGGAGAAAGGGACGATCGAGCAGATAAACGTCTCGCCCGTACCCAAGTCCCTGTTCCTGCTGTCGAAGCTGATCCCTTTCTGGGTGATAGGCTTTGTCCTGCTGACGGTGGCGATCCTCATCGCTTGGCTGATCTACGGCTTGGTGCCGGAGGGGAGTTTCGGGGTGATCTATTTGTTCGCCGCCGTATATTTGATCGCTTTTACGGGATTTGGCTTGGCGATCTCCTCCTTCTCGTCCACGCAGCAACAAGCGATGCTTACGGCGTTTTTTCTTCTTGATCATTTTCGCCTTGCTAAGCGGATTGTTCACGCCGATCAGCAGTATGCCGGAATGGGCGCAGAAGATCACGCTGGCGAACCCGGTGCGTTATTTCGTGGAGGTGATGCGTATGGTCTATTTAAAGGGGAGCGGCTTTGCCGATTTACGGGGACATTTTTTTGTGATTGTCTGTCTATTTGCTGTTTTTTTTAATCTGTTAGCGGTAATTAGTTATCGTAAAAAGGGGTAGTTCGAAATAAATGTTTTCTTTTGTATCCCGTTTACGGATTATAAACTAATACAGCGAAAAAACATGTCATTTATCATTGTCGTACTTTTTGTTTGGCCTTATTGATTGTCTTGATATCCTACTTTAAGGTGGATGCTTTCATCGCGTTTCTGATCTCCTCTATCTTGGCGGGCATCGCTTTGGGCATTCCGTTGGAGAAGCTGCCGGACTCGGTGAATAACGGTATCGGGAGTATCTTGGGTGGGTTGACGTTGATTATCGTATTAGGCGCTATGCTAGGCAAGTTGGTGGCCGAGAGCGGAGCGGCACAGAAGATCGCTTCCGTGATGGTGTCGCTTTTTGGTACTAAGCATATACAATGGGGGCTGATGGTGACAGGCTTTGTCGTGGGTATTCCGTTATTTTATGGGATCGGATTTGTGTTGTTGGTGCCATTGATCTTCTCGATCGTGTATAAATACAAGCTTCCGGCGGTCTATATCGGGTTGCCGATGTTGGCGGCGTTGTCCGTGACGCATGGATTCCTGCCCCCGCATCCGTCTCCGGTAGCCTTGGTGGTACAGTTCAACGCAAATATCGGCCTTACGCTGATCTATGGCTTGTTCTTGGCGATTCCAGCTATCATTATCGCCGGGCCGGTGTTCGGCAGTCGGTTGAAACATATAAAATCCGGTCCGGTCACGTTGTTCGAGCAGAAAGAGGATAGCGGGAGATATAGCATGCCGGGCAAGGCGAATAGTTTTATCAGCGCTACGTTGCCTGTCTTTTTACTGATTATCGTGACGGTTATTCCTTATTGCTTTAAGGATATGGGCGAGATGGCGAGCGGGATAGTCTCTTTTATTGGTGCTCCTTCCATTGTAATGCTGATCGCCTTGTTGTTCGCTACATATACGCTGGGCATCCGGCAGGGACGTAGTATCAAGTCGGTTATGGCAGTCTATGGGGGAGGCCGTGAAAGATATCTCTATGATCCTTTTGATCATCGCGGGTTCCGGTATCTTCAAGCAGATCATGGAGGATAGCGGGGTAAGCAATGAGCTGGCGACAAGCCTAGAGCAATTGCCCGTTCATCCGTTGATCTTGGGTTGGTTGATCTCTGCCGTGATCCGTTTGTGCGTGGGATCGGCTACGGTGGCGGCGTTGACGGCGGCGGGCGTGGTGATGCCTTTTAGTTACGCAAACGGGTGCGAACCCGAACTTGATGGTTTTATCTTTAGGAGCGGGTAGCTTGATGTTCTCGCATGTCAACGATTCCGGTTTCTGGATGTTCAAGGAATATTTTAACCTAAGCATAAAGGATACGATCTGCTCATGGTCTATCATGGAGACGATCGTGTCGGTCGTAGGATTGATCGGGGGTAATGATCTTAAATATGATTGTATAATAAAAGAATGATTGAGCAATGAGAAAGAGATGGCTGCTTAGTATCGTTATTATGCTTTTCCCTTTCGTCGCCTCGTTTGCGGCGGACCCGGAGGAAGGTACTTATCCAACGGTCGGGGAGGCTTTTTCATATAGCACGAAGCGTGAATAAGAACTTGGTTTGTTACGATGTGAATCTGAGGGATGGTAAGCTGGATACACATGATCCCTTTGAACGTTTATTGGGTCAATCGGGAAAAGCATCCGGGGAAACCAATGGCTTGAGCTATATCCAACGGAAAATGGCTTATGGGTATAAACTGATCTCGGCGAGTGATAATGCTTGTGTATGCTCATTGACCGCTTATCCCTCCCGCCAGTTGACGATTACCAAACGTGATTCCCGCTATGTATGCTACATAACGATCAACAACCAACAGGCGATTCTCCAATCCCTCTACGTTAAAGCCAGCTCCAAGAATCCTTTAAGCGTCGAGTATGTAGAGCTACAAGGAATCTCTGTCGCCACGAATCAACCGGTAACGGAAAGAGTCAGGAAATAGATCAATATATTTTTTACTAACATATAAATGAAAGAAATTATGAGCATGATTAACGCAGATGAGAATTTTGAGAAATTAGGTTGACCTTACCTCCCGCACCGGCTCCGGCCGGAGTTTACAAGCCTTGTGTGATAGATGGCAAATACCTGTATCTTTCCGGTCACGGGCCTGTGCGGAATGATAAGTCCTTGATCATCGGACGTATCGGCAAGGACTTGACGATGGATGAAGGCAAACTCGCCGCCCAGCAAGTAGGACTTACCATGTTGGCGACCATCCAGGCGAACCTTGGTAGCTTCAACAAGATAAAGAGAGTGATCAAGGTATTGGGTATGGTAAATTGTACGCCCGATTTCGAAAGCATCCTTATGTGATCAATGGCTGTAGCGAGTTGTTCGCCGCCGTATGGGGCCGGATAACGGTGTAGGTACCCGTAGCGCCGTAGGATTCGGTTCTCTTCCCGATAATATTCCTGTAGAGATAGAGGCTTTGTTCGAATTATACGAATAAGCCATGGACGATTGGTACGTCATAAGTAATGTAGACCGGATAGACTCGCCAGCCTTGGCGTTCTATCCGATCGTATTTCCGGCAATATCGAGTTGGCCAAGAGGATCATAGGCGATACGAACCGGCTTCGTCCGCACGTGAAGACGAATAAGGCGGCTGAGGTATCCTGCATGCTGCTGATGCCGGAACCGGAAGTTCAAGTGCGCTACGATTGCCGAGGCCGAGATGCTGGGGCATATGAATGCCCCAGATGTATTATTAGCCTATCAGCCGGTAGGTCCGAAGATTTCCCGCTTATTAGATTTGATAAAGGCATATCCGCCACCCATTACCCTGCTTGTGCGATCAAGCGGAGAATGCCCGTGCGATCCGGCTCTTTGAGGCCGGGAATATCACCTGGATGTCTTTTATCGATCTGAACGTGGGAACGTACCGGAAAGTCCTCCCGGAGAGAGCGGAGGCGCTGGTGGATGCCATCCTGCCCGCTGAGGTCTCTGCGGATTATCGGGTTGCATGGCTACGGACATATACATGACAGCGGGCTCTCGGTACGTTGCCAAGTGCGAGATGCTGCGTACGCCTTGACCGAACGTTGTGTTCCGGGAGATATCCCCAAAGTTCATTCCATTGTTAAGGTGATGGGAGGCCCTACATTCCCGATATGCGCTTGAAAAAGGATTGCGAATGCAGTCCCGGCACGTTTGTGTTCTGGGATTGGGGGTATGGAAACGCTTATCCGGATATGCCGTTCAGGTAGCCGCCTTATTGATAACCCGGGTCATTTCCGTGCTGGATGAGCATCATGTTTGCGTAGATCTTGGATTTACAAGGCGGTAGCCTCGGAAAGTCCTTTGCCCCGTGTGTTTTTCTTGAACCATCCGGAGGCGAAACCTATCTCCCAGAGCGAGGAGCATCTGGTCTTGAAGTCCCAGACAGTCACGGCTCTATCCATTAGGTTCCGTATTCTATGGCATTCCCGTTCATATTTGTCCTACGGTCGCTTTATACGACAAG
>VOFC01005705.1_pt1 | contig 21979 bp, 32 predicted proteins | sample 5384161 | NCBI WGS metagenome assembly VOFC01 (sample SAMN12384722, study PRJNA508395) | human gut metagenome | isolation source: healthy gut B | host: Homo sapiens | reverse complement strand
GGACAAGTGTTGCAGGAGTAGCGGCAACAATCATTATTATACTGGTTTTACGCATGATGTCCTTTTCTCCGGAATCGGATATAGAAAGTATTAAAGTTTTCAGGCAGACCACGCCCCGCAGCAAGTTACTTTGCAGGTTGCCGGTGAAGAAAAAGTTGAACCTTTAAAAAAAAAAGTGCAATCACTTCCCTCTTCTACGGTGAAATTATCACCGCAGAAGATTGCTTATAATACTATTCAGACTGAGAATAAGAAAATAAGAAATAAAAAGTACAGATACATAGATTAAGTATTCCTAGGAGGAGAGACATTTAAAGTTGTTTTATCCGAGGGGACTGAAGTACTTTTTTGAATTCAGACAGTCGTTTGGCTTATCCTACTGTTTTCAAAGGAAAAGAACGAGTCGTCTCTTTGGAAGGTGAAGCCTATTTTAAATGTAACCAAAAACACTGAACATCCTTTTATCGTGAAAAGTGGAAATCTGCAGATTCGTGTATTGGGAACGGAATTTAATATGTGTAGCTATACCCCCCGACAATGTCCGTGTTACCTTAATCGAAGGAAAAGTTGCCGTCAGTGATACCTGTAGTTTACAAACTGTAGAAATGAAGCCGGGGCAAAGTGCACAACTCGTTTTCAGACGGAACATTTGCCGTTGATGAAGTTGATACGGAAACATTCTTGTATTGGAAGGAAGGATTCTTTTATTTCGACGATGTAGCATTGGTGGATATGATGAAAGAAATAGGTAAATGGTATAATATAGATATAGAATTTAGAAACAGTGAGATAATGAATCTGCGTATGCATTTCTGGCAAACCGTCAACAGAAAGTTTCTGATTTGATTGAGTTGTTAAATCGTATGGAAAGAATTCATGTCTATTTAGAAGGTGAAAGCCTTATTATCGAGTAAAAACAACTATTCAAAGAAATAAATCCGGTTAGAAAAATATTTTTGGAAAATAAATCTTTTTATGGGTAACCATTCTTTATAAAACTCGTATAAAATATAAAAAAATAGATTTATTTAACCAATCGGATTTATGGAAAGACAAGCATGGAAATTGATTGTTTTACTTTTGTTGTTCTGTTATGTCCATTCACCTTATGTTAAGGCACAAGTTGGTAATGGAAAGCAAATAACAATGGAATTTAAAAATGAAGGTTTACCTTCTATTTTAAACGTTTGCAGAAATTATCGGGATATAAAGTACTTTTTATCTACGATGAAGTTCGTTCTTATCATTCTACCGGAAAGGTGGAGAAAGCTTCGATTGAAGAAGTTTTAAAGGTAATTATTGGGAAGCATCCTTTGAAGTATGTCATTGAAGGGCAATTCATCAATATTACACATAAAATCCTCAGAATGTTATTTCGGAAGTAAAAAGGTAAAATTATTGCTGAAGAAGACGGACTACCTGTAATTGGTGCAACCATACAGGTAGAAGGAACTTCTATTCGCACCATTACAGATGCGAACGGGAATTTCAGACTTATCAATGTGCCTCAAAGCAATCGGATAAAGATATCTTATGTAGGCATGCAATCCCAATCGTTATCTCGAAACCCCAGATGTCGGTGGTACTGAAAACCGATACCAAAGCATTGGATGAAGTGGTAGTAGAGGCAGGTATTATCCAACGTAATAAAATGGGGTTTACCGGTTCGTATAGGACAGTCAATCAGGAGGAACTGAAGGCTGTGGGTAATATTAATGTGCTTCAAAGTTTAAAAACGTTGGATCGCTTCTTTCGTAGTTGCTGATGATATGTCGATAGGGGTCCGACCTAATACCATGTCCAGAATTACCATGCGTGGTGGTACTACGATGACTATTTCCGGAATTTATGATGATACGACGACCAATCCCAATGAACCTCTGTTTATTTTGGATGGTTTTTGAATCTAGCCTGCAAGAGATTAATGATTTGGATATCAATAGAATTGAATCTATCACTTTACTTAAAGATGCTGCTTCCACTGCCATTTACGGTTCAAAGGGAGCAAACGGCGTGGTGGTTGTAGAAACTATTAAACCCAAAGCCGGTGAAGTGATGATCAATTATAGTGGAGATGCGCAAGTGGCATGGGCCGACTTGAGTGTTTACAACATGATGAATGCTGCCGAAAAACTGGAATTTGAAGTCTTGGCCGGTCGTTATGGTGATTTGAATGACTGGTCAGGCAACAGAGAAAAGCATTGCACAATATCAGCGGGCTTTGGAGAATGTGAGAAGAGGAGTAGATACTTACTGGTTGAAAGTACCTATCAAACTGCCGTCACACAATCTCATTCATTGAATGTGTCAGGAGGTGACAAAGGATTCCTGTATCAGATAGGTGCTATGTTCAAAGATATCCAAGGAGTTATGAAAGGTTCTGTTCGCCAGACATTCGGAGGAAATATGCGTATGACTTACCGTAAAAAACAAGTTTAATATTTCGAATAACTTGAATGTAAACATAACAAATGGAAATAATGGTGCATGGGGCTCCTTTTCAGAGTTTGTAAATGCTAATCCTTATTATCCGGTTACTAATGAAGACGGTACTATCCCTCGTGATCTGGATGTGTATAAACGTGCGAATTATGCCGATATAACAGCTACTAATCCATATTACAATGCTATGTTGCCTTCCGAAAAACAGATCTAAAATACTGTCCGTTACTAATAACACAAACCTTAATTGGTATATTGATAATCTGCGTTGGACGGCCTCAATGAGTTTGAATACAACCAACACTGACAATATGAACTTCACCGATCCGGCTCATACGAAGTATGCTTCGTCGGATTATACCAAACAAGGTGAATATTCCTCATCGAAATCCAGAAGTTGGCGTTATACCATGAATACCGGTATCGCTTATGCACTTTCTTTGAATGATCATAATCTGACTTTCAATGGCCGCGCTGAAATCAGGTCTACTTCTTCAAATACCGAGTCATTTGTAGCTACCGGTTTTCCGAAAGGAGTAGGTGCCATTCCTTCTTTTTGCTTATTCCTTTAAAGAAAATTCGACACCCGGATATAGCGAAAGCATTAGTCGTGGAGTAAGTTTTTCTGGGGACTTTCAATTATAACTATAAGTATCGTTATTTGTTTGATGCCAGTCTTTCGAGTGACGGTTCCCACTTCTTTCGGGCGCGATAAGAAATTCCAGACATTCTGGTCGGTAGGGGCCGGTTGGAATGTCAGCAAGGAATCATTTGCTAAGGACTGGGACTGGATGCAGGAATTAAAATTACGTGGTTCATTTGGTAGTAACGGTAATCAGAATGTCAGTAACCTGACAAGTAATGTATATAGTTATTATGCAGGTAGCGATATTTTCGGTACTGCTTCTTATTTGTCCGGTTATGCCAATCCTAATTTGGAGTGGCAAGTTGTAAAGAAGACCTCTGTGGGTATTGATCTTATGTTCTGGGATAATCGTTTGTTGTTGACCATGGACTACTATCATACAAATACCAATCCATTGGTAGTATCTATTCAGCAAAAGCCTTCCAGCGGTTTGTCTACTTTACCCATTAACCTCGGTCATTTGAATACTAATGGTTTTGAGTTTAATGTGAGTTGGTATGCTATACGAAATCTGGAAAAGCGCATTATGCTGAACTTCCGTTTGAACGGAAATACTTATAAATCTGTATATGGAGGATTTGGAGAAGCTCTAGCTAACTTGAACGATGCCTATAAGAAAGACTCTTCGGTAGATAGTAGAGTTGAATGTAAACTCAATGATACAGTATCAGGATGGTGAAAGTCCTACTGCCCTTTTTGCAGTTCGTTCGTTAGGGCATCGATCCGGCAACGGGTAAGGAAGTATTTCTCACCAAGAACGGAACTCCTACATTCGATTATAATGCTGACGACCGTGTGAAGATAGATAGCCGATACCAATCCGAAAATACGGGGTGTATTCGGTATATCGTTTACTTACAAGAATTTGCAGGCAAAGTGTCAACTTACGTTATAACTTAGGTTCGTTTGCATTCAACTCGGCTTTGTTTAACAAGGTAGAAAATATTTCTGCATCGAACATTGCTTATAATCAGGATAAGCGTGCTTTGTATAGCAGATGGCAGAATGCCGGTGATATCACAGTTCAAGGGTATTTCATTAACTACCCAGACTCCGATTTCATCTCGCTTTGTTCAACGCGACAATTATCTGCGTGGCGAAAGTGCACGTATCAGTTGGGATTTTTTCCAGAGACGAATGGATTAAGCGTTTGTTCCTGAAAGACCTGCGGTTTAATGTTTCATTCAATGATTTCTTCGACTTGAGCGAAATGAAACGGGAAAGAGGAACGGACTATCCGTTCCAGAGAGCCATATCTTTCGGATTAAGTGCTCGTTTCTAACGATAACAATACACGAATAAATATAGAATTAAGTATGAAAAGAAATATATCACATTTATTATATATAGTAGCCATAGGCTTCTTTACTTCCTGTAGCGACTTTCTGGATGTGGCACCGAAGGACAAGGTATTGGAAGAAGACCAGTATAAAACGGAAGCAGGTATTCATGGAGCTTTAAACGGGCTTTACAGGCAATTAATATCTACCTCCTTTTACGGGGCGAATTTATCTCAGACTGCTCTGGACGCAATGGGGCACTTTTATACCTATCCTCCGTCACAACCGTCGGGAAATAAATTGTCTGCCACATTGTTTTTCCTCTGTAACGGACGGTCCGAAGAGTATGGAGCAGCTGAAAGCATATTTGCCGATATATGGAAAAGCGGATATAATACGCTTCTCAATATCAACTATTTTTTTGAAAAGCATGGAGGGATCGACTGCTGTTATCGGTAGTAACAATAAAGATGTATTGATGGGTGAGGCATACGGATTACGGGCTTATCTTCATTTTGACCTTTTCCGTTTGTTCGGCCCCAGATGGGAAGATCGTTCGAATATCAATAAGATTTTGCCGTATAGTAGAACTACGGATATGATACTGAATCATGTCGGTTATGAAGAAGATGTGTACTCCACTGCCGATGAATATTTGGATTATTTATTGGAGGATATTCGTGAGGCGGAACGGTTGTTGCTGCTGACCCTATTCTGTCTGATGACTCTGCTATTAGTAAGGAGCTGATAAGTGATTTTTATAAGAATCGTAACAGACGTATGAATTATTATGCGGTGAAAGCGCTCGAAGCCCGTGTATTGCAATATATAGGAGACTATAAGAATGCGGCTATAGCAGCCAAGGTAGTGACTGATCAGATAGGGGAAAAAGGAAAAGTGTTCTCATGGACAAATGTTACAACCGTACTTGCCAATATGGATTACTCTTTCTTCAATGAAGTAGTTTTTGGAATCAACAATCCGGATATGCTTTCCAATTATAACTCCTTTTATAATAAAACGGATATAAACGATTTATATGCAGTAGACCGTGATAATTTGGTTCAAAACATCTATTCCGGTTTTGGTGATAACCTGAAAGCAATAATAGATGTCCGTGCCCGGCAGTGGACGGAAAGTAACGACCAGGGAGGAAGTTCTGTCTCCTATTCGCAAATGGTACCTACATCTCTAACAAGTTTAATATTTCAGCCAATAGTAATCTTCCCGCGTTGGTCGATTTCCAACCGTTGATTCGTGTTACTGAAATGCATTATATTCAGGCGGAAGCAGCCTTGAAAGATGGTGATAAAAAGACAGCTGCCGAACTATTGAACACTGTTTCTTCTCATAGAGGCATTCCGGAGACTAGCTTTTTATTACTTGACGGAGAATGATATGGATGAACAATTCTATTCCCACATAGAGAGTGAATATTATAAGGAGTTTTATGGGGAAGGGCAAGTTTATTTTTATCATAAGCGGATGAAGAGCGATCAGATGTTTCCCGGATACGGAGGAACTTCGGTGGCAGTAAATGCCAGTGCAATGTATAATATACCTATTCCGAATATTGAAACAGATATATAATTTAGTCTTTAAAAATAAATTCAATATGAAAAGAAACAGTTTTAAATGGTGTGTTTATACATTTCTATTTCTTGGGATAGGAATGGTATCTTGCGCTGACGAGGATTTAATGACTTATGAAGATGTTCCTCGAATTTATTTTAAATATGCTGATGCATCCTCTTCCGACTTTGGAGAAAATGAAGATCAGATCACTGTTAATATGGGATATGACAGGCCGTTGAAAAACGACAGTATCATTAAGATTCCTATCAAACTAATGGGACGAGTTTCGGAAACAGACCGGGCGGTAAAAGTAGTGATGATACCTGAAGAATCGACAGCCACAGAAGGAGAAGATATAGAGATTTTGTCTGCGTATCTACCTGCCAACTCAATCTTTGGTAATGTGGAAGTAAGGCTGAAACGTACGGAAGCCGTTGATAATGAAATGTTGTTTGCCCGTATCCGGTTGGCTTCGAATGAAAACTTTCATACGGATTATTCAACGTCCAGATATGATAAAAAGGAAACAATCGAAACGGATTGATTTATAGTATTTATTTTACGGCACTGGCTGAAAACCCAGTTTATGGGCGGCTTCTTATTCGTCGATGACCTTAGAAAGTACATTCGGCGCATACAGTAATGCAAAAATGAATGTGATATATGAGGCTTGCGGAGTGACTAGAGAATATTTTGAGATTGATCCCGAAGATAACGACCCGACGGGTAAGGAAACGTTTACCAAACGTTTTTCGAGGGAAGTTTTTTTGGAATGATTTCATTGATTAATCGTTACTTAGTAAAATATAAAGAAGAACATGGAGAACCTTTGGTGGATGAGTTTGGTGAAGAGGTCAAGACTCCTCTACCGAGTATTCAATAAAAGATGACGGATATGAAATATATAATAGATTTACGGATAATAATTGTATGTGCCGGGATACTGTCTCTGTTTGCGTGTAATGAAGACAAGGGCAATTATGACTATGAGGCAATCAATCGGGTGACAGAAATTGCTAACATTCAGGAGAGTTATTCAGTGGAAGTAGGAGAACGGTTGTTGATTACTCCTGAACTCAATACAACTTCGGGTAATACGGACAATCTGGATTATACGTGGTATTATAAAAGCGGTTCTGCATGGAATGTATTGCAGGAGGGTAAAGACTTTGATTTTGTTATAGCTGATCCTATCGGATCTCCGAATAGTACTTATACTTGTGCCTTCGAAGCAAAAAAACAAAGTGACGGATATTGCTTACCGACAAATTTTCAGTATAAGAGTAGCGGGAACTTTCAACAAGGGATATGTCTTATTGTATGAGAAAGAAGATGGATTTGATATGGGAATGATCGTTCAGAATTCCCAGAATCAATATATACCGAAGTATAATATACTGGCTTCTACCGCACCTTCCCTGCAACGTGAAGGGGGTGAAACCTTATGAACTCAATATCTTTGCTGACCCTACTGCTCCTCATCCATATCAGCCGGATGGTTCTAATCGTTCGGTTTACTTGCTGACCGACCATTATACGACACGTTTGAAAGTAGCAGATTTCAGTTGGGATCGCTTCGTATGATATATCCAGTTCCGTGGAAAATGGTTCGCCTCTTCATCAAGACTATGTATCAGTTGGGCGGCCTATTGTAGCGGAAAAGATGAAAGTGGGTTATTTTGCTTTGAATGGTAATATAAAACCGCATATATATATGTATATGAAAGATGATAACGGACAGGGGAATTGGTATTTGCACAACACTTATCCTGTCTACTACTTCTTTTCCTATCCGATGAATGCTTATCGTACGGGGAATACCGTATACGATAGTAAACGTTATGAACCCGCTCCGTTTATATCGTGTGGCAGCAGAATTACTATGTTTTCAATCAGGAACAAAATAAATTCAGTTGCCAGACTACATACCGTTCTTCCAGTGATTTCAGTACATCGTTCTTCTTTACCGAAGATTTTCTGGATGAGTCTTCCGACCATATTTTCAACTTTAATGATAAAATGAAGGATTGCTGTATATGAGCGAACGCTATACCACTATAAGTAAAAATGACCTCTTTTGCTTTTCTGAAACAAAGCAACGGTACATTTAAATATATTGAGTATAGTTTACCGTCTAACACTACTGCTTTGGTGACGAAAGATAATAAATTGAGAACGTGTATATTTGATGCGTCTACCGGCATTGACCATGCAAATTTATTGCTGCCGCCCGAACTCCAACAATGCGTTTATCTATTATGCAACTGAAGATAACCGGGTTTTTATGCCGACGTATCGGGTAGCAAATGCAGTGGTTAGAGAAATAACGGATGCGGTTCTTCCCGAAGGTTACAATGAAATAACTGCTTTAAAGTTTATGATTCCCAGTACAAGCAGTAAATATTTGGGGAATCGCTACCTACAACAGTTCCTAGGAGAAAGGATGAAGGAGGCAGAATAGACTTCTATTCCATGCCGAATGCTTCTTCCGGTGCACTTGCCATAGCGACGCACAAGGTGAATGATGATGAAACGATAGAGATGTCGTGGAAAGGTTTTTGGAAAGATAGTAGGTATGGATTATAAACCTTAAACGATTTAGAAAGATGAAAAATAGAAACTTAGAAAAATAATATGTCTGTTACTGGTGACTTGCAGTTCATGCAGCTTTTTGCAGGATGCACGGATGACATCAACAATTATGAGAAACAGACAGCTGCTGAAAAAACTTCTAACAAAGTATTTATCAGCGATAAGTATGCTTCACTTGCTTTCAATGCCCAACGTACAGTAGAAGGTAAGGTTGCCAATATGGATACATTGGTTGCCAAACTGGTAGTCAATTGTACTTCTCCGGCAGGTGGCAATTTGACGGTGAAAGTTACTATTGATACATTGTTGGTAGATGTACAATAAGAAAAATGAAACATCCTATCACCGGTTTGCAAGTAATTGGATCAGGTTGAATAAATCGACCCTGACCATTCCCTAGGGAAGTATGGAATCTGCAGATACACTTACCGTTGCCTTGACCCGGCCTTTGGACGGTTTACCAGTATGGACGGATACATCATGCCGGTGCGTATCACTTCGGCTTCGGGCTATGATGCACAAGTAGATTACAGTAAAAGAGTCTCTTATCTGACGTTGGATGTGACACAGGAGAACGGTGTGGGATTTGAAGAAGGTAAAAACAGTGTGATGGTTGCAGGAAACGAAAGTTTCACCGGATACGATCTGCCGCTTATGGCTTATATTGCGTCAGACAATGATATAAATATCGGGCTGGAAGTAGACAATAGTCTGGTAGCAGCTTTCAATAGCAAATATGGGACAGCTTTCAAAACCCTTGCCGTGAGTGACTGGGATTGGCCGATGTTGCGTTACCGGCCGGCAGTACAACGGCTACGGGACATATCGCCTATAAAGGGAGAGACGTCGCAGTTTGCGGGTGATAATTATCTTGTCCCCATAAAGATAAAATCGGTTACGTCACCGGGTGCGGCAGAGCCTGTCAAGACTATGCGTACAGATGTATATTATCTAGTAGTGAATTCGGTATCCGGTGGGTACACGCTTGAAAGACGATGATACTGCGTTTGGTGTGCGACAGACAGAAAGGAGCGGTTATAAAAGCCCTGTCGGAAGAATATAAATTTACTCAAGGCAGTTGGGAAGAGTATGTTCAGAAGGAGGTTTCTGGGTATTGGATGTTCCGGCCAGTGTCACAATCGATTTGGGACATGAAGTTCGCAATATCACCGGAATATATCTCAGGGCGAACAATAGCTCGATGTCTCCTGCAAGCATGGACTTGTCTTATGCCGGAGAGGAACTCTATAATGCTACCCCGTCTTTCGGTGAGCCTCGGTTCAATAGCACTTCCCAGCCGATGCGAACACATGTACTTCAAGTTTGCCGAACCTGTGAATGCCCCGCTATATCGGACTGAATAATATGGTAGCTAAATCGAAGTACTATTCTTGCAAAGATTTTTTATATATATACTCAAAATGAATAATCCATGAAAAAATTATTATTAATGATCCTTCCTGCGTTTATCTGTGCAGGAAGTTTTGTTTGCCCAAACATCTACTGTCAGTGGCGTGTGGGAAAGGGTAAAACAAAAGCAGTCAAAATGTTCAAGATTGTAGAAGGCGGTAACTTGTCGGAAGTGGCCACTTCTGCGTTAGGAGAAGACAGTAGTTTCCAGATGACGTTTACCCCAGAGCAGGAAGGGTATTTCGTGTTGGGTACTTCCTCTTCGGTATTTCAGAATCGTTATACATTTTATATGAAGCCGGGCGACCCATTGAATGTGCGGATATTACCGAAAGTTATGAACTGATAGGAAAAGAGAATACGGCGGAGAACAAGGAAATGGCCCGTTGGCATGATTTTATTTTTCTCTGGAAGATAAAGCTGTGTATTTTATGGGAAAACACAGTACGTATGTGCAGACTTTTTCCGCTGTTGGAAGAGAAACTGGATAAACTGGGTTCTTATAAAGTGAAGAAAACAAAGAATAAGGTTTTCGACACTACGTTTGCTGATTTTTCGTAAGTATGATTTGCTGTTCAATGCTGTACAGTTCATTTATACGGTAAGGACAGCACATCCGCAGAAGGAGGATTTTATTGATTATTACCGGCAGATAGATATTCCTGCTATTGCCCGTACTGCAGGCATTCTCAATTATCCCAACGGTTGCGTTTATTTGTCAATGCATATATGCTCAAGTCCATGGTATCTGATTCCTCATCAGCCGGAGAAACAGAAAAGAATCCCGTTTCGGCTATGTTGAAAGAAGACGTTGGGATGATTAGTAATGACACTATTAAAAGGAGAAATAGCGTTAATGTTCAGCGGAATGAGCAAGACACAGGTGGGACTGGAACAATATAAGAAAGAATATGGCAGTTTCCTCATCACCGACAGTCAGAAAGAGCGTTGGCAACGTATTGAAGATAACTTTAGAGAGAGTATGGAGAAGAAAGAAATCATTAACTTGACGTTTCCTAATGCGGAAGGAAATGATATTTCTTTCCGATTTTCGTGGCAAGGTTGTCTATATTGATATCTGGGCTACCTGGTGCGGTCCGTGTAAAAAGGAGATGCCGGCTATGAAAGCACTGGAAGCCGAATATAAAGACAATAAAGATATTGTATTTATGGGGATTAGTGTCGATGCGTCTAAAAATATCCAGAAATGGAAGGACTTCGTGATAAAAGAACAGCTTCCCGGTGTACAGCTTTTTTTGCCGGAGACATGGCAGGACCTGCATTGTCCAAACCTTATAAGATAACAGGTATTCCTCGTTTTATGCTGGTTGGCAAAGACGGAAGTCTGATTTATATGGATGCTCCGCGTCCTTCTTCTTCCGAAATACGGGCAGTGTTGAACGACGCATTGAAGAAATAAACAATATTATCAACAGGTTGATATACAAGTACTTCAATGGGTGCTAATAGCAGGGTTGTTGGGTATATATATATGTGTGTTGGGCATATATATCCAACACGTTGTATCTATATACCCAGCATGTTGTATCTATATGTCCAATACATAGGCACTCAATACCCTCTTTTTCAATGTAATAGACTATGAAATACTTGAAAATAATTATATGCTTTCTGTTCTTTCCGTTGACAGCAAACGGAAAAGCGGATCAAGACAGCATCCGTCTTGCTTTGAAACACATGGAAGACGGTTTGAAAACAAAAAAATCGCTGTTGCACAAAAGAGTTTTGCTCCCGAATTTTCTATCAGCATTTATTCGTTGCCCTTTGCATCCGGTTTGTTGAAACAGATTATGGAAGGTATAACTTTCCAATCTATCCAACCCGACTGGAAGGGGATGAAAACAAAGGGGAAACGTCACCAGTCTGGAGGTCCGTTTCACATTGGCCGGCGGACAAGAAGAGAAGAGCATGATAGCTTTCAATGAGTCTGGAAAAATTCTCTTTGTCGATTATTTCGATCGGCTGTTCGGTGATAGCCGTTACCGGAAATCATCGTTGGCAGCCGTTCTGCCTTTTCGGATAGAGGGTGGCTCTATCATTTTGTCTGCCCGCTTGAACGATAGCCCCGGGTGATGTCATTCTTGCTTGATACGGAGCTGACGGAATGGCTATCCGCCGTTCGTTGGCAGATAGCATAGGACTGAAAGTCAGTCATTCGCAAGAAGCGAGTGTTGTAGGCGGACGGAAAACGGTGCAGATATCTGCCGATAATGTACTTCGTCTGTCGGACAGTTTATCATTGAAAAAGCAGAATATTGCAATTTTCGAGAGGGTGCGTAACGGTACGGATGGCATCATCGGGCTGAATCTGATAAGAAAATATCACTGAAGTGAATTTTTGATACGCAAACTATTTCGCTTTATACCTTCGGTGATTATATCTTTCAGAGGAAAGGACGTATGATCCCCCTTAGGGTACCGAGCCTTATCATGTTACCTTCCGCATTGAATCTGACCGGGGATAAAAGTATTTCGGGTAATTTTATAATGGATACGGAGCTAATTATTATTTGATAGCTTTTAGTCGGTTTGTTCGTCAAAACAGGCTGTTACTGAGCGGATTCAAACCCGAGGGAAGTGGGGCGACAGTGAGTTTGGGGCATTCAACACCAGTTTTTTATGGTCATGCGTTCATTAAAAGTGGGCAGTGTAGTGAGCAAAAATGTACCTGTCACTCTTCAAGCTTCAACGGGCGGTGATTCTTCAAAATCCATACCGATGTAGACGGATCGATAGGTATACAGTTTTCAGTGATTTCAATTTTACGATCGACTTATTGAGAAAAGTAGTACACCTGTCTCCTCGTAAGAAGTTAAAGTAAGGCATTCTTTCAGTAATGGCAGTTGCAGTTATAGTCAGGGGGAATGTTTTGCGGAAGTATACCGGTCGAATGAAGAACATCATTAAAAATGTTCAATAGAATTAATAACCTGGAGTTTTTGAGTTATCTTTGTTGTAGCTAATTAAACAATAAAAAGATGACTGTCATTTATCCATCCCCCATATTCGGTCCCGTTCATTCCCGCCGTCTGGGAGTATCTTTGGGAATAAATTTATTGCCGGCAGACGGCAAAGTATGCACCTTCGACTGTATTTACTGTGAATGTGGTTTCAATGCCGAGCATCGTCCGAAGAAGCATCTGCCTACCCGTGAAGAGGTTCGTACAGCCCTTGAAGAAAAAAACTAAAAGATATGCAGGCAAACGGTTCCGCTCCCGATGTACTGACTTGCCGGAAACGGAGAACCGACTGCGCATCCCTACTTCCCGGAAATCATAGAAGATACACTTGCGCTTCGTGACAAGTATTTCCCAAAAGCGAAAGTAAGTGTATTGAGTAACTCTACATTTATCGACCGCCCTGCCGTATTCGAAGCACTGAATAAGATAGATAATAATATCCTGAAACTGGATACGGTGGATGAAGAATACATTCATCTGTTGGACCGTCCTAACGGAAAATACTCCGTTAGGAAGATCATCGAGAAGATGAAAGAATTCAAAGGAAATTGTATCATTCAGACTATGTTTCTGAAAGGTAGTTACCTTGGAAAGGATATGGATAATACCTCAGATAAGTTTGTGCTTCCCTGGTTGGAGGCGGTAAAAGAAATCGCTCCCCGTCAGGTGATGATTTATACGATAGACCGTGAAACCCCGATCATGATTTGCAGAAGGCAACTCACGAAGAGTTGGACCGGATTGTAGAATTGATAAAGCGAACGGGAATTCCGGCAACAGCTTCTTATTAATTATAAAACAGAAAGCATACCAACAGAATTTTCAATTATCAATGATATTATCAGGATTCCTTCAATCAAGATTGATTGGAGGAATTAATGTGTATTTATTGTGTTTAAACAGACAAAAACAGAGAAAGCAAATAGAGATTTTTTTTAAGTATTTTAATGCCAATCCCATATGATATTCTACAGTTTTTCACTGATAGACAATTGCTCGGCAATTTGTTTATAGGTTAAGTTTTGCTCCCGGCTCATGCGAAAGATTTCTTGCTGCCGTGGAGGCAATTGTGATATTAGTACTGAAAGATACTTTTTAAATCGGATAATTCCAACTTATTTTTCTTCTTCATATTCTTGTTCCATTGCTTGTAGAACAGTAACTTTCAGAAATGAGTAGTTTAATTTTTTGCGTGAATAATTAAAAATCATATTACGGGTAATGATAAAAAACCCTTCAAAGGCTGCTCTTCATCTATCAGATGTCTTGCTTCCCAGAGTTTGATGAAAACCTCTTGTACCACTTCTGCGATATCTTCAGAAGAAACTAGATAAAGCCGGGTAAAGCCATAGACCTTTTCCCAGTAATGTTTATATAGAAATGAAAAACATCTTCATCTCCATTTTTAAACCTTCTAATCAACTCTTTAGATATCATTTTATCTTTTGGGACAAAATTAGCTAAATACTTTCTAAAAAAAAAATTGCTTTTTCACCAGGGTCTCAATTTTTGATGTGTATTTAATAATAGAATAACAAATAATAGAGAAAAGTAATGAGTTATAAAAGTGAATTAATTAGAAAATTATTTTCAGACAGACTGAAAAAAGACGAATTAAAGGATCTGTCCGAAATAGATATGATAGAGCGCAAAATGAAAGTGCAATGGGAGGAACAAAATCCGATAGCGGAAAACTCGGAAAGAGTAGATCCGGAACTCGGAGATTATATTTGGGCTAAAATAGTCAAAGAATATAAAAGTACGTTCGAAACGTAAGTCAATTCGACAGTTCTATTATCCGTTGGCAGCAGCCTGTGTGGCTTTAGTCGCAGTTTTGGGAGGTTGGCTTTTTTATGTGAATAGTGATTTCTTCGTTAAAGAAGAATTTGCTGAGGTAATAGCCACCCGAATATGTTGTATCAGTTGCCCGATAGTTCTGAAGTATGGATGTATCCGAATAGTTCCCATCCGTTTTGCCAAGAACTTCAATAAAGACAGAAGAGTATGGTTGGAGGGTAGTTCCATGTTCCATGTACGTAAGCAACATGGGAACACCTTCAAAGTTTATATTGATAAAGCCTTTATCGAAGTAAAAAGGTACCGGTTTCTAGTAGATAAAAAAAGAAGCGGGAAATAATGAGATTACGCTGTTCAACGGTTGTGTTGAGTTTAATGTAGAGGCGACCGGCAAACAGATAGTAATGAAGCCCATGGAAAAGATTTTTTATAACTCAGTTAACGCGGAAATAGGAATACGGAAGATTGAAAATATAGAATGGCAGGATGGTAAAATTCAAGTTTGACGCTATGCCGCTTAACCGCCTCATTTCTATCATTAATCAGATGTATCATGCTAATATAGTGTATGAAGGTAAGGACGAAACTTCTCCGTTCAGTGGTACCATTCGTCAGGAGGAAGCGTTGGATGATATTATTCTCAAAATCTGTTTCCTTATGAATTTGAAAGAAGAAAGAGTAGGTAACACAATCATTATCAGAAATTGAATTTTAATAAACTATATGTCTAATCTAATAAAATGAGAACATGAAAAATGTATTTTTTTATATCGACAGCGGTATTTGAGCTATCTCGTATTACTCTTATTATTATGGCCAACTGTGATGTTAGCAGCACAAGGGAATATTCAGATAAAGGGAAAGTTCTCTCTCAAAGGAGGCTATCCGGTATATAGAAGAAACGAGTGATTATACTTTCTTTTATAAAGATAGTGACTTGAAAGATAAATCAAAAAAGAGATTAATTGTAGTGGTACAATTGAGGAAGTCTTGAAAAATCTATTTAAGGGAAGTGGAGTTAATTATATAATTAAAGGAAAAGAAGTCATTTTAAAGTAGCAAATGCTCAAAATGCCGAACAGCAACAGCCGAAAAAAACGTGTAATTACAGGTACTATAATTGACGGAGAGACAAAAGAGCCTATTATTGGAGCTAGTGTATGGTTGAAAAATAGCTCGTCAGGTACTGTTACCAACTTGGACGGTCACTATTCTCTTACAATTGAAGGTATTGGTGGTGTACTAGAATTTTCATACATTGGTATGAAGAAGCAGGAAATAGCTATTAGCAATAAGAATGTTATTGATGTAATATTAAATCCGGATACAAAGAAGCTGGACGAAGTTGTAGTAGTAGGTTACGGACGTCAGAAGAAGGAAAGTGTTGTAGGTGCTATTTCTTCATTGGATGTGGGTGAACTCAATATACCGGGTTCTAACATTTCCAATGTACTGGCGGGGCAACTGGCAGGTGTTGTCTCTATGCAGGCATCCGGTGAGCCGGGTAAAAATAGTGCTTCCGATTTTTATATCCGTGGTATAGCTTCTTTTATAAGGTAACTCTACTCCGCTAGTTCTGGCTGACGGTATCGAACGGGAACTGGACTTGGTTGATGTAGATGATATTGCTACATTTTCTATCTTAAAAGATGCTTCTGCTTCGGCAGTATATGGTGTACGTGGTGCGAATGGCGTTATTTTGATTACTACCAAGAAAGGCAGTGAAGGCAAACCTCGTATTAATGTACGTGCGGAAATGGGTTTTAAAACTCCGACACGTATGCCGCAAATGGCAAACTCTGTACAATGGGCCGAGATGTATAATGAGGCTAAAGGCCTGACGGGTAATGGTGATGGAGGCTATTCATCGGAAGCTATTCAAAAATATAGTGATGGTTCTGATCCTGATTTATATCCAAATGTAAATTGGTTAGACCAGATGTATCGAAATTTGGCTTCGAGCGAACGTGTGACATTGAACCTTTCTGGAGGCGGTGATATTTGTAAGTATTATGTATCAGGTGGTTTTTATAATGAAGGCTCTATATTTAGAAACGCCGGGATGTTTATGATTATAATTCTTCTATTCATTATACAAAATTCAATTTTCGTGCCAATATGGATTTCTCCGTTACACCGACTACAACATTCAATGTGAATTTGGCTAATATTTATGAAAAAGTTCGTGGGGGACCAGGAGCTACGACATCTGATATTTGGGGATATGCATTTAACACCTCTCCAAATGCATTTCCTGTGGAATATTCTGATGGTACTCTTTCTGCACCAAGTGCAGCCAGTGGTAGTAATCCATGGAATCTGCTGGTACATTCCGGTTATCGTGAGCAAAGTTGGAATTCAGCCCAATCATTGATTGGTGTTACTCAAAAATTGGATATGATAACTCTAGGTTAACTGCCAATATTAAATTTTCTTGGGATGCATCTAATAATACGTTGCAAGTTCGTTCAAAGACCCCACCGCAGTTTCATGCAACAGGTCGAAATGAAGACGGTTCATTAAATTATAAAACAATATATGAGGGTTCCAATAATCTGTCGTATGCTGCTCCAGTGACCGTATCTAAGATTACTACTTATATGGAAGGTTCTCTTAATTATACTCGTTTATTTGCTCAAAAACATCGGATAGGAGCTTTGTTTTTGTACAATCATAAAATTTATAAGTTATTGACAGCAGAGAATCAGAAAAAATCATTACCATATAAAAGTCAGGGACTGGCAGGACGTTTGACTTATGCTTATATGGATAGATATTTTGCCGAATTCAATATGGGATACACTGGTTCTGAGAACTTTTTGCTCGTGGCATCGTTTTGGATTCTTCCAGCTTATGCAATAGGTTGATGGTGTCCAGTGAGAAATGGTTTGAACCGTTGACTAAAGTAGTTAATGATCTGAAATTGAAAGCGTCTTATGGTAAAGTGGGTAATGATGACATTGGAGCCTCCAGAAGATGGGCTTATGAACCTTCTGTCAATACAGTAACAGGATGGTCATACGGAAAAACTGCAAATCAGACAGGTACTGGTTATCGTGTAGGAGAAATTGAGAATACAAAATGTTTCTTGGGAAGAGGCAACTAAGGTAAATGCAGGTATTGAACTTCGTTTGTTCGAAAAATTAAAGATTCAAGCTGATTATTTTTTTATGAAGAACGTAATGGTATCTTTCTGGCTCGTGCTGGGCTACCGGCTATTGTCGGCCTTACTACTACTCCATATGTAAATGTAGGTAAAGCGAAGGTATCTGGTCTGAGATGGAACACTGGAATATCAGCAACAGGTAGGTAAGGTTTTACTGACAGGTCGCGGAAACTTTACTTTTCGCGTAACCAGATGTTGGATAATGATGAACCAGATTGGGAATATAAATATCAAAATTCTATTGGCAAACCGTTTGGCCGTAATGGTGCAGCGCAACGTAAGGGATTTATTGCTTTGGGATTTTTTGAAAGTCAGGCAGAAATAGATAATAGTCCGAAACAGATGTTTGGTGAATATAGGGTTGGTGACGTTAAGTACAAGGATGTAAATGGAGATGGTAAAATTGATACGTATGACCAGATTGCTATTGGCTATACTGATCTTCCTGAGATAACATACGGGTTCGGATTGACAGCAAAATGGAAGAATTTTTGATGCAAAGTGTATTTTTTTCAAGGGGTAGCGCGTACTTCTATCTATTTAGCGGGTACACCTTTGCGTCCTTTCAGTAGTGATAATATGGATCGTTCTGCATATCTATGAAGATCTTTATAAGTATTCATGGAAAACGACCAATACTCCTGAACAGAATGCTTCTGCTAAATATCCCCGTTTGAGTTACGGTGCAGAAGCAGGCAGTTCTAACAATAGCCAGTCGTCTACTATGTGGTTACGTGACCGTAGTTTTCTTCGTTTGAAAAACGCAGAAATAGGATATATACATTGCCAAAAAACTGGTTGAATAAGACCTTTATTAAGTCTTTTCGTTTCTATATCGCTGGTACGAACCTTCTTACATTCAGTAAGTTTAAATTATGGGACCCTGAATTGCTGGATACTACCAATGGAGCAAAATATCCGAATAACATGACCGTTACTATCGGCCTAAATGCTAATTTCTAATCAATAATACAGAATCAATATGAAACTATCATTAGTAAAATATATATTGTTATTTTGCGGGGTTATTCCTTTGTTAACTTCGTGTGAAAGTTTTCTCGATAAACAGGAAACGGAAGATCTTACTTTTGAACAACTTTGGCAGAAGAGAGCATATACACGCGGGTATTTCTTGAATGCAATGAGTTTTTGCCAAATGATTTGACTGGCTATGTTAGTACTCCTCAAAGCACTGCTACTGATGAATTGATCAATGCATCGAATGCAGCTGCTGAGTCAATGAATACGGGAGCTTGGAATGCATCCAGCGTACCAGGTGCTAATTTTAATTTGTATAACGGAATACGTGAATGTAATATTTTTATGCAGAATGTTTACAGTTGTTCAGATCCTACCGTAACACAGGAAGAAAAGGATGAATGGTACTGGTATACACGCTGGGCACGAGCATATTATTACTTCTTGATGATGCGTAATTACGGACCTATATTTTTGTTGGGAGATGAGATATTGCCATATGATGCTACGACAGAATCTCTATATCGTCCGCGTAATACTTGGGAACAATGTGTTGATTATGTTGTAAATGAAATGACTCAATGTGCTACCTACTTTAAAGAACACGGGAAAACAACTTGGACGGTAGATGCAGAATATGGGCTACCTACCGAGGGAGCTGCTTTAGCTGTGATTTCACGGTTAAAACTTTATTCAGCCCGTGATCTATATAATGGTAATAGTTTATACAATACCGTAAAGAATCCTACAACACCCGATTTTCCGGAATTATCAGACCAATATCTGTTTCCTCAAACTTATAGTAATGAAAAATGGAAAGAAGCAGTGCAGGCTGCCAAAGCTGTCATAGATTTGGGAGTATACGAGTTACATAGAGACGCTTCCAGATGACCCGTATGCTAATTATCTTGGCATTACGCAGGTAGGTGGAACAAAGAACTTATCTGGACTACCGGATATGCAAGTCGGGCTATTATAGCCAGAAGAACGACTCCGACGGGTGTAAAGACCAAAAAAGGAGGTAATGGAGCAGCTTATGGAGCACTAGGACCCTCGCAACAACAGGTGGATGCTTATGCGATGGATAATGGTAAGTATCCGATTACTGGATACGAGATAGAATGGAACTCTAAGGTTGACGAAAACTCTGGATATAGTGAAAATGGTATAACTGAATTTGCAAATCCTTTTTCTTGAATATTTAAGTAAAGGTGACACATATCAGGCTAAATATTATAAAAGAGCAACTCGGAATATGTTTATTAATCGTGAACCACGTTTTTATATAGCTGTGTATTGGGTGATAGTTACTGGAGATGCGGTCCGGGTAAAGATGACTATGTATTGTGTAACTTGGCAAAAGATGGTAATTCAAATACTTCTCATGACCATTCGAGAAGTGGATATCTAGTTAATCGTTTTGTGATCATACTGCTAGTTTTGTGAATAATCAACCGGGTAATATGGTATTTCCGACATTCCGTCTTGGAGAAATTTACTTAAACTTTATTGAAGCAGCTTTGGAATGGGAAAAGATCGAGAGACAGTCAGTATCGTACAACAGCTATGGAGTATTGGGCTGATCTGCGTGCTCGTTCAGGTATGGATCCAATAATGGAAGTCTATCCGGAAGCTACAATAGACCAATTGATAGAACTTTGTCGCAGAGAACGCAGGATAGAACTTGCATTTGAAAATCATCGTTTTTTTGATACTCGTACATGGATGATTGCTACAACTACGGATAATGGACCTATCTATGGTATGACTGTAGAGGCACAGGCTGTTAACACGGAAGATACTCGGATACTTTTTGGCGTAGAACAGTAGTTCAAAACCGTGTGTTCAGAGCTAATCACTTTTTATATCCGTTCAGTCAGAGAGAACTAGACCGTAACAAACTATTGACCCAAAATTATAATTGGAGATAGAATTATAGCATTAAAACAATCTAATCAGATTTTTAATTTATATGAAGACAAAAATATATATCCTTTCGTTGTTAGGCGGTTTGTTGCTGACTATGGTGGCTTGCTTGAACGATGGAAAAGACGATTATCTGGATGATTATGAATCATTCCTTTGCATTTTGAATAGTAATGAGCAGGATATTACCTTTTATAATACTGGAGAGTCTGCTGCTTACAATATAACGATTGACAAAGGTGGAAACGACCTGAATATGTTAGCTTCAGCTACATTGAAAGTATTGAATGAGTTCGATATTGAATATTACAATAATGAGAATAAGACTAATTTCAAGCCATTGCCTGCTGATTGTTATGAATTGCCTTCCGACATGACCGTCTCTTTTGGAGAAAAAGAACTGTATAAGATTAAAACGGTAACCTTTCATCCTGAGAAAATTTCTGTATTGAGTACGGGTAATTTCATTTATGTGTTGATGTTGGAGCTTACGGACGGTACTTCTACCATTAATGAAAAAAATAAGTATATCATCATGAAGCCTACTGTTTATCAGCCTGCTTTCTCTCTTTCAGAGTCAGGATTTAAACTTCCGTTTACTATTACTGAAGGTGTGACTGAGTATATATATGAGCTTCCTGTGACTTTGAATACTGCTCTCACAGAAGATATAACCTGCGATGTAACAGTTAAAAAGGAACTATTGGATGAATATAATGCTACATCTCCCATTGAGTATTCATTAATATCAGACAAGGGCAACAACTATACTATCGGTAAACTGACCTTTAGCAAAGGTAATGTTACAGCGAATCTGACCGTGAAGATTGATATAACTAATCTAGAAGGGAACTTTGCACTTCCGTTAGAAATAACTTCTACGAAATATGCCTTTTCCGGTGAAAATACAGTTATTATCGGATTACAGAATTCAGCACCGAAGATTACGCTCACACCGGATATGATGACCTTGATAGGCACAAATTTTGCTGACGGTAATGGATTTGCCGACTGGTTGGATGGCAAATTGGCTACTCAGGCACAAGTTACTTACGGAGGAGGTGCGCCCGCCTTCCCGCATCAAGTGGATATTCATCTGAATAGTGCTATTTCCAAGTTGAGAGTAAGATATGCAACTAGAAATACTAATCAGCATCCTACTAAGTTCATCATTTATGCTAGTAAT
>VOFC01007148.1_pt1 | contig 21985 bp, 34 predicted proteins | sample 5384161 | NCBI WGS metagenome assembly VOFC01 (sample SAMN12384722, study PRJNA508395) | human gut metagenome | isolation source: healthy gut B | host: Homo sapiens | reverse complement strand
GCGGAATGTTGATGGATGGTGCAGTTGGCAAATGCACGATATCCGATTGTAGTAACACTATCCGGCAGAACGATGCTCTCCAATGCGGTACAGCCGTCAAAGCGCATACAGGCCAATGACAGTCAGACCGTCCGGAAGCGTGATCGTTGTAAGGCTGGTGCAGCCTTTGAACGCACTCTCACCAAGGGAGGTTGTTCTAATCGGTACGGTTACGTTATTCAGTGCAACGCAGCCGGAGAACGCGGACTCACCAATAGATACCAATGTAGACGGGAGGTTTATAGTCTGTAGATAATTGCAGTCCTCAAAGGCATAGTTCGGAAGTGCCGTAACACCCTCCGGCACGGTGAGGCTTGTCAGCTTGACGCAGCCTTTGAAAATATCGCCGCCGTTCCAAATGCTGACAGTTGTCCAACTCAGCGGAATGTTGATGGATGAAAGCTTTGTGCAGTTGGCAAATGCACGATATCCGATTGTAGTAACACTATCCGGCAGAACGATGCTCTCCAATGCGGTGCAGCCATCAAAGGCATACAGGCCAATGACAGTCAGACCGTCCGGAAGCGTGATCGTTGTAAGGCTGGTGCAGCCTTTGAACGCACTCACCAAGGGAGGTTGTTCCAATCGGTACGGTTACGTTATTCAGCGCAATGCAGCCGGAGAACGCGGACTCACCAATAGACGTCAATGTAGACGGCAGAGTTATAGTCTGCAGATAATTACAATCCTCGAACGCGTAATTTGGGATTGCGGTAATGCCCTCCGGCACAGTAAGGCTTGTCAGCTTGACGCAGCCTTTGAAAATATCGCCGCCGTTCCAAATGTTGACTGTTGTCCAGTTCAGCGGAATGTTGATGGATGAAAGCTTTGTACAGTTGGCAAATGCCCGATATCCGATTGTAGTAACACTATCCGGCAGAACGATGCTCTCCAATGCGGTACAGCCGTCAAAGGCATACAGGCCAATGACAGTCAAAGCATTCGGAAGTGTGACAGTTGTAAGGCTGACACAGCCCGAAAATGCGTGTTCGCCAAGCGTGGTGATCGCGCCGGAACAAAGAACAGTCTGAGAGTCTTGTTGTCTTTTTGAACGCATTTTCTCCGATTGCCGTGACCGGATACTTGCCCAGCTTCTCCGGCAGAATGATTGCCGTGTCGCTGCCGGTGTACTTTGTGATGGTCGCCTTTTCGGAGGAAATGGTATAAGTGTAATCGCCCTCCTTGCAGACCAGGCCTGGGATGTTGAGCGCTGTCGCTGCGACGGTTTGAACAGTGGTGCCGCCGTCCGCCGCGATGACCTCGAAATTATTTGCGCTGAATCGGTAACCCGCTTTATAGAAACTCATGAGGTATGTATATCCAACCAGCACATCAAATTCAACGGAACTCCATGCACCGTTGGAATCCGTAAAGCACTGCGGCAGAAGCATGTTCTCGTCATAGTTATATAACACGACGGAAACGCCCTGCATGCCGTTCCCGGATGCGTCTACAACAGTGCCGGACAGCGTCGTAAACGCAACGTTCCCGCGTTGGACATCAACACTGTCAGTCGCATCCTGCTCCGGCTCGATGGCCTCAACCTCTTGCGAACTGTCGTCTGCCGGAAGATCTTCCTCGAGATCGGCAGCCTTGAGTTGCATCGGGAAAAAAAGAGACTACCATTGCGAAGATGAGAAATACGCTCAGGATCCTTTTGAATTGCTGCTTCATAAAGCGAGTGCCCTCCCATATGTTCCATTTTTTCTACAGGAATGATTTTCTAAATTAAGTATAGCACGAAGCATGGACGAACGCAACGAATATCCGGTCTGATAGAAAAATATTTGCAGAAAAAAAGCACTGAGACTGCAAATTGTTTGTTGATAGTATTTCAATGAAATACTATCTATCATTCCACAGCGGCTGTATACTATGCCCGGATAAAAATACAGAAAGAAGCATGAAAACATGGAACAAAAAAGCAGCTGGATATGCTGCACGGCCCAATCTGGAACAAAATTCCGCAATTTGCGCTGCCGGTAGCGGCAACGGCCATACTGGAGCAGCTGTTCAACGCCTCAGATATCGCAGTTGTCGGCAATTTTACCGGGGCCGGCCGCACGATCGCCGTGGCAGCTGTGGGCGCGAACAGCCCGCTGATTGGCTTGATTGTCAATCTATTCATTGGTATTGCGTTTGGAACCAATGTGGTGATCGCCCACGCGATCGGACACGGAAATAAGGAGGACGTCCGCAAGGCTGTTCATACCTCAGTGCTGCTGGCACTGCTTGGCGGTATGTTGGTGGCTGTCGCCGGTGAACTGATCGCCGCGCCGGTGCTGGGCCTTTTGAATGTGCCGGAGGATGTGTTTCCGCTGGCGCTTTTGTATTTGAGAATTTATCTGGCCGGAATGCCGGTGATCCTGCTTTATAACTTTGAGGCAGCGATCTTCCGCAGCGTGGGAGAAACAAAGATACCGCTGATGGCGCTGTTGGCATCCGGCATTTTAAATGTGATCCTCAATCTGTTTTTCGTAGCGGTCCTGCATATGACGGTGAACGGTGTTGCGATTGCTACGGTGATCTCCAACGCAGTCAGTTCGGTGCTGCTTTACCGAAAGCTGCGCCAGACCACACAGGATATTCATCTGGATCCGAAGCTGCTGCGGATCGATACATTTTAAAACGCATTCTTCAGATCGGCCTTCCCGCTGGAGTTCAGAGCGCTGTGTTTGCACTTTCAAACATTGTGATCCAGTCTGCAATCAACAGTCTCGGCACGGTGGTCATGGCGGCGTCCAGTGCGGCGTTCAGCATTGAGGTCATTACTTACGATATTTTGAACTCCTTTTCGCAGGCCTGCACGACCTTTGTCGGGCAGAACTTCGGCGCCGGTGAACTCCGGCGCTGTAAGAGAACGCTGCTTCTTTGCATTGCAGAAGGAATCCTTGTTCTGGCTGTTGCTATTGCTACGATTCTATTCTTTGGAAAGTCCCTGCTGGCGATTTTCAGCAGCGATCCGGAGGGGGAAAGCAGCGGCGATGACAGTACATGAGTTTCGGCGCGCGGGATGTTCCTGCACTGGGGCCTTTACGCGATCCCCGGGCGCGGCGAGTGGTACATGAGCGGAGCCCAGATGCCAGCGGAGGAATAAGCGCTATATGCGGGAGTTTACCGCGAAGGCTTATGACCCCAGAGACTGGGCGAGGCGGGCTAAACGCGCCGGAATGCAGTATGTCGTGCTGACGGCCAAGCACCATGACGGCTTTTGCCTGTTCGACTCCAAGTTGACAGACTACAAGAAGCACGAACGCGCCCTGCGGCCGCGATCTCGTGCGGGAGTTTGTGGACGCGGTGCGCGCCGAGGGGCTGCGCGTGGGCCTGTATTATTCCCTGATCGACTGGCATCACCCGGACTTCCCGAAATACAACGACTGCAATCATCCGATGCGCGGCAATCCCGCTTATCGAGACGAGCAGATCGACTTTGACCGCTACCTTGCCTATATGCACGGACAGATCGAGGAGTGGTCACGAATTACGGCAGGATCGACATTCTCTGGTTCGATTATGCCTATGACGAGCTGCGCGGCGAGGCGTGGAGGGCGACAGATCTGATCCGGATGGTGCGCCGCCATCAGCCGGACGTCATCATTGACAATCGGCTGGAAACAAGCGGCGAGGGCTTCGGCAGCCTCGTCACGGAAACCCGGCTTATTACAGCGGGGATTTCGTCAGCCCGAGCAGCTTCTGCCGCCGGAGGGCATCCGCAATATCCGCGGAGAGCGCGTGCCATGGGAACTCTGCGCGACCATGAACAACAACTGGGGCTATGTGCCCTATGACACGAATTACAAGCCTGCGTCCATGCTCATCCGCAAGCTCGTCGAGTGCGTCAGCAAGGGCGGCAATCTGATCCTGAACGTCGGCCCGGACGCAACCGGACGTTTCCCCGCGCAAAGCTGCCGCCTGCTTGACGAGATCGGCGCGTGGATGGCGCTGAACAGCGAGAGCATCTACGGCTGCGGCAGTGCGGAGCTTCCAAAGCCGGACTGGGGCTGGTACACCAGAGGCGCGCGGGGAAGCTCTACGCGCATGTGCTCGAAGCGCCGCTCGGCCCGCTGCCGCTGACCGGGCTTGTGCCGGCACACATCGGTGCAGTGCGCCGTCTCGCTGACGGCGGCGAGGTGGTGCGCGGCGAGAGCTGGGTTACGAGCGCGTATGAAAATCTCGCCTTCGTCTCGTTCGGGAACGATCCCGCAGTACACCTATCCGCTGCCCGACCCAATCGATACCGTTCTGGAGATCGAATATAACGAGTAAAATCAGCAAATCTGCAGTCCGTTCACCCGCTGCGCCGGAGAACGGGGACATCCGCGCTTTGGATGATGGAAACGGCGTCGCTGGAGAAGGGAACTGTGGAACATGGAAAAAAATGTCGTTTTTACAGACGATGCGTATCTGAAAACAAGATATCTGCCCCGTGAAGACGGCGGCTATACCATTCGGGTCGGCCGCGGCGGCCGCAGGGATATTCTGGCCTGCAAGGAGCTGTATGGCAAGGCGGTCAAGACAGCGCGGGAACTGGACTGCACGGCCTGCGCCTTTGATCCTGGCCCTGCGGCGGAGCTTGGCCAGAACGGCCTTTTTGCGGCGGTCGAGGGCGTCTGCGGCGGCGCGTATCAGAAAAAATTTGCGCTGGACGGCCGCTGGGAACCGGAACTGACATGCAGCTTTCCCGGCGCGGACGAAACGCAGCTGAATAAAGCGCGGGAGCTCGCGCGGTCGATCCTGCAGACGCGCAATCTGGTCAACCGGCCGTCAAACCTGCTCCGGCCGGAGGCGCTTGCGCAGCAGCTGCAGGAGATGGCCGCCGGCCTGCCGGTCGAAGCGGAGATCTATGACCGGCCCGGCGTTGGAGCGGCTGGGACTGCGTGCGCTTCTGACCGTCGGCGACAGCAGTGCCCATGCACCTGTGATGGCCGTCCTGCGCTATACCGGCGCGCCGGGAAGCCGCCGGAGACTCGGGCTTGTCGGAAGGGCGTGACGGTCGATTCGGGCGGGTACAGCCTGAAAGCCGCTTCGTCCATGGCCGGGATCAAGGGCGATATGGCGGGCGGAGCCGCGGCCGCCGCTGCGGTGCGCGCGCTGGCGGCGAACGGTGCGGCCGTCAACGTGACAGCGGTCGTCCCGATCTGCGAAAACCGCATTTCAGACGCGAGCATGCTGCCCGGCGACGTCATCACCAGCTTCTCCGGCCAGACGATCGAGATCCTGAACGCCGATGCCGAGGGGCGGCTGATCCTTGCCGACGGCCTCGCGTGGGCCGCAGAGAAGGAGGGCTGCACCCATCTGGCGGATATTGCCACACTGACCGGCGCGATCTGCGCGATGCTCGGCTTTGTGACGACCGGCGTGATGGCTAGCGACGACAGGCTTTATGACTGCCTCGCGCGCGGCTGCGCGCTCCGGCGAGAAATTCTGGCGCATGCCGGATGATCCCGAATATGAAACCCTGATCGAGAGCGACTATGCGGACGTCCGAAACACCAGTAAGGACGGCTGCGGCGCAATTACGGCCGGGCTGTTCCTGAAAAAATTCACAGCCGATCGGCCATGGCTGCATCTGGACATTGCGGGGACGGCCGACAACAGCGGCATCGTCTGGCAGCATCAGGTCCCCGGCGCGACCGGGACTGCCGTCAGTACGCTCTATCATCTGGCGCAGGTGCTTTTTGAAACAAGGAGGAAACAGCATGATACATCCCTAATTGAAGCTTGTGTGGATTCTTACGCTTCCTGCAGGGCGGCGTGGCTTGGCGGCGCGGACCGGCTGGAACTGTGTGCGCATCTCGTCATCGGTGGAACAACACCTTCGACGGCACTGTTCCGGCAGGTGCAGCGCGATATTCCGGTTAAGACGAATGTTCTGATCCGTCCGCGCTTCGGCGATTTTCTTTACAGCAAGGAAGAACTGGAGCAGATGTGCGAGGAGATCCGGATGTACCGCGAACTTGGCGCGAACGGCGTTGTGATCGGCGCGCTGACGCCGGACGGCGATCTGGACATACAAAGCATGCGCCGGATGATGGACTGCGCGGGCGGGCTGGACGTGACGCTGCACCGCGCGTTCGACATGACACGCGACCCAATCCGGACGATGGAGGATGCCATCCGGCTCGGCTGCAAAACCATTCTCACATCCGGACAGCAGAAGGACGCGCTGACCGGCGTGGAGCTTCTGCGCCAGCTTCAGGAAACAGCGGCCGGGCGGATCGATATTATGGCTGGCTGCGGTGTGAAAAAATGGAATATCCAGGAGATTCATGACCGCGCGGGTATTGTGGTGTTCCACACGACCGGGCGCAAAGGCGCGCTCGACAGCGACATGCGCTACCGCAAGCAGACCGTGGCGATGGGCTGCCGTCTTGTCCGAGTATGAGATCTGGCAGACGGATGAGGAGGAATTCCGTGCTTGCGCCGAGATTGTCCACAGCTTCGCAGGAGCGGGCACATGAGACTGTCAGACGCAGAGCTGCAGTGGATGCAGACCCGCCTGGCGCAGCGATACGCGGCGGCGGGCCGCGAGGCGCAGGAGACAAAGCTCGAACGGAAGCTCGCCGCGCTCCCGCCGGATCAGGCGCTTCTGACAAGCTGGTGCTATGCTGCAAGTCCGCTTAGCGACTGGGCGAATTACGATTTCTCTCTCTTTAGCGCCTGCGCGGCGCACGCGCTGTTTATGCGGAAGCAGTCTCCGGAAGTCCGTGCGCTTCCTGAGCAGCTGTTTCTCAATTACGTGCTCCACCCGCGCGTCAATGAGGAGGAGCTCTGCAATTGCAGAGGCGTTTCTACGCGCAGCTGGCAGAAAGAATCCAAGGCCTTTCTGCATGTGAGGCGATTCTTGCTATCAATGCTGGAATGCGGAGCAGGTCTGCTACCGCTCGACCGACGGGCGAACCATCAGTGCGCTGGGCGCGCAGCGCTCCGGCTTCGGGCGCTGCGGCGAGGAATCCACGTTCGCAGTCAACGCGCTGCGAGCAGTCGGGATCCCGGCGCGGCAGGTGTATACGCCCCGCTGGGCGCACTGCGATGATAACCACGCCTGGGGCGAGGCGTTCTGCGACGGCGCGTGGCACTATCTCGGCGCGTGCGAGCCGGAGCCGGAACTTGACCGCGGCTGGTTTACCGGTGCGGCCAGCCGCGCGCTTCTGGTGCACAGCCGCTGCTTCGGCAGACCCGCGCCGGACGACGCAGTCATCTCCGAAGACGGTGCGGTAACGTTTCTGAACCAGACGGCGCGCTACGCGCCCGTGCGCCCGCTGACCGTGCTCGTGCGCGAGCCGGACGGCAGCCCGGCTGCCGGGGCAGAGGTGACGTTCGGCATTGTCAACGCGTCGGAAATTTTTCCCGCGGCAGTGATCCGGACGGACAGCCGCGGCGCGGCGCAGCTTGTCTGCGGCTATGGCGATCTCGCCCTGCAGGCGCGGAAGAGCGGATGGTCCTGCGAAGCGCTCTGCCCGGCCGCGCAGCAGACGCTCGAGCTGACGCTCACGCAGCCGGAAAAGCGCCGTCCGGCCGCTGGGAGGCGTTCACGATCCACGCGCCGAAGGCGCAGCTTCGGCAGATTGCCCGCGCGCAGGCCGCCTGACCCGGCAGAAAAAAGCGCGCGCCGCAGAGCAGCTGGCAGCGGCGAAATGAAAAACGCCGCCTCCGAAGCAGCCAGTTGCATTTGCAGAGTTGGCCGTAGATTTTACGCTGGCCGACTTTGAAGCGGAAAGCGCTGGATGGACGCAAAGCCTCCGCCGCAGAGTTGACGCAGGAGTTGACGCTGCTTCTATGGTTGGATGCGGGAAGCGAACCAACGGAGCATCTTTTTGAATGAACTGCTGGCAAGCCGCGAGCGCATCCGGGGACTGCACATGGTGTTTTTCCTTTGCGCACGGCAGGTGATGCAGAACGAAAAGCTGCGCGCCGTGCTTGCGGCTTTCCCGGAAGCGGAGGTCTGGCTGAGCACCGATTCCGCAGAACCGGCGGCGCGAAGCGCTTATACAGACCCGGACAGACTGCCGCTGCTGATTCTGTGCGACCGCCCGCGCCATATCATCCATGCTTGCGCCGGATACCGCGTCGGCAGCGTAGACACCGCGCTGGCCTTCTGTCAGCTGGAAACAAAGTAACGATTCACTGGATATTTTCAGAAAACGCAGGGACGGACAAATTTGTCCGTCCCTCAACTTGTCTAAAGAACCCCGCTTTCGAGGAGCGAAAGCGGGAGTTTTTTTTCGTAATTTGGACAAAACCAAGCGAAAATGAAGGCGAAAATGGAGTTTTTCCAACTCCATACCGCCAGCTTTTTGAGATTCATGGCAGCAAATTTAAGCCTGACCCATCGTGTGACAGCAGCCAGGCCTCGGTGGTGCGTATAACGCATCGCGTGTCTTTCCTTCGCGTCCGCAAAGACCCGTTCAATCGTTTCCTTGCGCTGTGCGTAAATTGCTTTCGCACGATCCGTTTTTCGTATCTGCTCCACTAAATCCAGATACTCCTGCCAGATGTGCGTCGTGTGTGTCTTTTGCCCCTTTTCGTTCGCCCCGCATTTCGCTTTGCATGGGCAGTTCCTGCACTGCTCCGGCGTGCTTCGGTAGGTCCGCTTTGCCATCCCGGTCTGTCGTGGTATGCCGCAGGACCCCGCCCCACGGGGCAGGTATAGGTGTCATTTGCCGGATCGTAGGTATATTCCCAAGGCTTGTATCTGTCCTGCCGCCCGGTGTATCTTGTATACGGAAGCACCGGAACTCTTCCGTCCTCTATGGTTTTCTTTGCGATCCACGGGGTCTTGTAGCCCGCGTCCGTTGTGACAAACTTTACTTCGTTGAATTTCCTTGTGACTTCGTGACTTCATCATATACGGCATCCCATGCTGTGCTGTCGTGGACGTTTCCTGCCGTTACCTCCACACCGAGAACAAACCCGCTTTTGTCGCAGACTGTATGTGCCTCATACGCAAACTGCCGTTCATGCTCTCCTTTTTACGAACATTCCGCAGTCCGGGTCTGTTGTGGAGACTGTCTTTTCTGCTGTCTCTCCGCCGCTGGGATCCTGCGGATCGTTGTCGTCATCGTCTTCCTCCTCGATCGGCTTCTTCCCCAGCTTTTCGCGCTCTGCATTGACCTCCCGGCGAAGCTCACCTGTATTTCCCGGTATGTCTGCCGCAGCGACGCGATCCCGAACAGGTGCTGGATCAGCACCATCTTGATCAGTACCACCGGGTCGATCCCCGGACGGTCAGTCTGTCAAAAAACTATTGTTTTCCTATTTTGTGTAGGGTTTCCGCGGCTGGCGTAGGGGCGGACGCCTCTGTCTGCCCGATGAGCAGCCGTGAATTCTCGCAGTACTCTGTAGGGGCCGATGCCTGCATCGGCCCGCCTGGAAGTTGCGAATTCGCCGCAGATTACCGTAAAAACGGTGCAATCTGCCGGGTCGATGCGACGCCCGCAGGCTAGTTTCGAGGCGCAACCGCGCATCGCGCGGCTCTTAGCGCCGAAGATGGGCATCGACCCCTACACCGAAACGGGCAGTGCATGCGTATGTGCCGCAGCTTTTCGCAAAATCAGCTGCACTCTGCCGGGCGGACAGAGTCGTCCACCCATACGAAGCAGAACGATATCGATCGTGATCGGACTTTTTTGACACGCTGGCTTTTTTGACAGACTGGGACAAATTTGTCCGTCCCTTTCAGGCAGGCGCAGAAACGCATGAAAATGGATTGTTTTGACATGCTGCGCCTGTTGAGAATCAGAATTTTACTGCAGGATGCCTTCTTTGGATTCAGAAGCGGATGCTGTGTGCGCATCTGTATCCATGGAGACACGAATCTGCTCAATATGATGGTTTGCAACCCGCGTGATCTGCACATGCAGGCCTTCAAAGTCAAACGAAGCGCCGGAATCGGGGAGCCGTCCGAACTGCTCCATGACCCAGCCGCTGACGGAGGCCATATCCGAGTCGGATTTCAGACCGAAATAATCTGCAAAATCGTCAAAACTCATTTCTGCATCGACCAGATAGGTGCCGTCGGTGCTCTTACTGATCGGCGTTTCTTCTTCGTCATGCTCGTCCCAGATCTCGCCGACCAGCTCCTCCAGAATGTCTTCCATCGTCACGATGCCGCAGGTGCCGCCGTATTCATCGACCACGACGGCGACGTGCGTTTTTGCCTGCTGGAGCTTTTTTGAGCAGCAGGCTGATGGGCTCCATCTCCAGCGCGTAGACCGGTGGCAGAATAATATCCCGCAGCGGCTTGTCCGTCACGCCGCAGCCGACATAAAAGTCCTTCTGGTGGATGGTGCCGAGAATATTGTCGATCGAATCCTGATAGATCAGGAGCCTTGAATATTTCGTCTCCGTGAACAGCGCGGCGACCTCCTCCTTCGTCGCCGTGATCGGAAGCGCAGCCAAGTCAGTACGGTGGATCAGAATGTCCTCCGCTCGCTGTTCGGAAAAATCAATCGCGTTTTTGAGCAGTTCGCCCTCGTTTTTATCGATGCTGCCGTCCTGCTGCACCTCGTCGACGAGCATGAGCAGCTCCTCCTGCGACATTTTATTGTCGGAGCTGAGGCGGAAGACCTTCGCCAGCAGCTTCTTCCAAAGTGAAAAAAAATCGCGTTCAGCGGCGTAAAGACCCAGATCAAGATCTGCAGCATCGGCGCAGACAGCATAGCGCATTGCTCCGCACAGTCCTTCGCAATACTCTTCGGTGAAATTTCTCCGAAAATCAGCACAACGACCGTGACGACGACGGTAGAGATCGTGGCGCCTGCGTCGCCGTAATGCTTGACAAACAGCACAGTGCCGATCGAGGCTGTGGCAATATTCACGATGTTGTTTCCAATCAGAATCGTAGACAGCAGCCGGTCGTAACGTTCGAGCAGCCTGCAGACCAGCGCTGCCCGTTTATTCCCTTTCTCTGCAAGGGTCTTGAGCCGTGTCGTGTTTGCGGAGGAAAAAGCCGTTTCCGTCGCTGAAAAATAGGCGGAGAGAATCAGACAGCCTGCCATGATAATCAGGCATGTGGTGGTAGACAATGTAAGTAAACTCCTTTTCTGTTATCTGATTATTTGCATGTAAAGACGCAAAAAAGCACGTCCGCCCTGCATCCCGCAGCGCAGATATGCTTCCAAAAACAGATGACAGATCAGACGTGTACTATGACAATCGCTGTCGTCAGAATCCATTCGGTTCATTCCTTTCTCATAAAATCAGGTTTATTATAACAAAAATCACGAATTCGTCAAGAAACAAATTCACCAGAAAGCAGAGGCTTTTGTCGGTCCGACAGAGTTGCTGCTTGCTGAAAGCGGCCGCGCCCAAGCCGCCCCTTGTCATGCCTTGCATGGTAAGGGGAGGCTTGGGTTGATGTTACAGAGCAGGGGACCGTCGTTACTCCGCCTGATAAACGATCTCGCCGTTTACAATGGTCATGTACGCCTCGCCGCCGATGGTGGTCAACGGGTCTGCTGTCCAGAGAACAAGATCGGCGTCCTTGCCCGGTTCCAGGCTGCCGACACGGTCGGCAATGCCGAGGCTTTTAGCCGGGTTGATGGTGATGGCATGCCACGCTTCCTCCATCGGCAGTCCAGCCGCTGCTGCAAGTCCAGCCGCCAGCGGCAGATATTGCAGCGGAATGACCGGTGCATCGGTGATGATGCTGACCGTCAGTCCTGCGCGGTATAAAACGCCCGCCGTCGTAAAGCTTTTGTTCCGCAGTTCGACCTTGCTCTTGCTGCCGAGCGATGGGCCGACAAAGACCGGATATCCTTCTTCGGCCAGTTCATCTGCGATGACCTCGCCGTCTGTGCAGTGGTCAAGCGTCAGCTTCAGATTAAACTCGCGCGCGATGCGCACGGCGGTCAGAATATCGTCCGCGCGGTGTGCATGGCACTTGATCGGGATCTCGCCATTCACGACCGGGAGCATCGCCTCCAGCTTCATGTCCAGCGGCGGATTTTTCCCAGCGGCCTTGTCGTCGCGGTAGCGTATGGTGCGCATCAGCAGTTCGCGCAGCAGACCGGCCACGGCCATGCGCGTCATGGGGCTCTGCTTTTTGTTTTGCCCGTAGCAGCCCTTTGGGTTTTCGCCGAACGCGCATTTCATTGCTGCGGGCGACCGCAGGACCATCTTGTCAACGCGCTTGCCAGCCAGCTTGAGAATGGCGAACGTGCCGCCGACGACGTTTGCACTGCCGGGGCCGGTGCAGGCGGTCGTTACGCCGCCGCGAAGCGCCAGACCGAACGCCTCATCCTGCGGATTGATCGAGTCGATGGCACGCAGCTGCGGCGTCAGCGGATCAACGATCTCGTTATAGTCCATGCCTTCCCAACGCATGGATTGATTGTCAAGGCCGATGTGGCAGTGTGCCTCCACGCAGCCCGGCGTGAGCAGCCGCCCCTGCGCATCAATGACCTTTGCGCCCACGGGCGCGTCGATTTCCGGCGCGACAGCAGCGATTTTTCCGTCCTCGATCAGCAGGCATCCATTTAGAATGTCCGCTCCGGCCATCGTTTTGATGTGTGCGTTCTGAATCAGCAGCATATTGTATCTCCTTTCACAGCGCCAATTCGCTGTTTCCTCCAGTATAACGCGAGCCGCCGCCAAAAAGCAAGCGCTGTTTTTCCCCTCAGTCCGCTAGACAAAAAAGGCAGATATGATAGAAACAGAAAATCCAAAAACGACGATCAAGGATGAAACAGTATTATCTTGGAATTGAGTTCGGTTCCACCGGCCCGTCCTGATCGACACACCGCCATTCGCAACGTAATATGGAGGATCGCATGATGCACGGCTATCTGGCCTTTGATAAGGACTGGAACCTGCTCGCGCCCTTCCGCACCTGGCAGAACACCATGACCGGCGAGGCCGCGGACAAGCTGACCGAGGCCTTCGGCTTCAACATCCCGCAGCGTTGGTCCATTGCGCATCTGTATCAGGCTGTACTGAACGGCGAAGCGCACGTCAAGAATATTGCGCACATCACAACGCTTGCAGGCTATGTCCATTATTTGCTCACGGGCGAAAATGTCCTCGGCGTGGGAGAAGCCTCCGGTATGTTCCCCATTGACAGCGAGACACTGACGTATGACGCGGCGATGCTGGACAAATTCTGACGCGCTGATGGCGAAATACGGTTTTGACTGGAACATCCGTGCAGTCCTTCCGGAGGTCCGGACTGCCGGTCAGTCGGCTGGCCTGCTGACGCCGAGCGGCAGCGAATACCTCGGCGGCCTCCTGCCCGCGGGCATCCCCCTCTGCCCGCCCGAGGGCGACGCAGGTACCGGCATGACGGCGACGAACGCCGTCGCACCCAGCACCGGCAACGTCTCGGCAGGTACGTCCATCTTCGCCATGGTCGTTCTGGAGAAGCCTCTCTCGAAGCTCTACCCGGAGATCGACATGGTCACCACCCCGCCGGGCAAGCCCGTCGCCATGGTACACTGCAATAACTGCACGAACGATATGAACGCATGGGTGAGTCTGCTCGGCGAGACGGCGAAGCTGTTCGGCGCGGAGGTCTCGACCGGCGAGCTGTTTACGAAGCTCTATCAGAAGAGCCTTGAGGGCGATGCTGACTGCTCCGGCGTCCTGACCTATAACTATATGGCAGGCGAGGGCATCACATCTGGACGAGGGCCGTCCGATGGTCGTCCGAAAGCCAGAAAGCAGCTTTACGCTTGCAAATTTCCTGCGTTCCCAGCTTTACGCAACCATGTCAACGCTCAAGCTTGGTATGGATATTCTCGCAGAAGAGCATGTTGCCATCGACTCCCTGACCGGCCACGGCGGCCTGTTCAAGACGCCGGTTGTCGGCCAGAAGTATATGGCTGCTGCCTGCCGCGCGCCTGTGACCTGTATGGAATCGGCGGGCGAGGGCGGGCCTTACGGCATGGCGCTGCTTGCGTCCTATCTGGTGCAGAAACAGGACGGCCAGACGCTTGAACAGTATCTGGAGACTGAGATTTTCGCGGACGTCAAGCGCACGACGCTTGCGCCCGATCCCGAAGATGAAGCCGGCTTCGACCGCTATCTTAGCTGGTACCGCAGCGCACTCGCAGCGGAAAATGCCGCAGTAAAAGCGTTCTGATCAATCATTCCGAAAACAAGGAAAAGGCTCCCCGTCTCCGGGAAGCCTTTTCTGCTTACATGGCCGAAGAAATCGCGTCTACAGCCTTTTCTGCTCCGTTTTGAATGGCCTTGGCGACCTGTTTCGTCATGCGGTATGCGTCGCTGTTTTTCGGCAGCATCATCGCGCCCAGCGCGCCGACGGCGACGCCTGCGCCCATGGTCAGAAAGAAGCCCCGTACTGTCATATGCGCACCTCTTTACCGCATCGCTGTACCGGACGTACTGCCGGTCACAGTTCTGCCGGTTGCCGTACCGCTCTGGCTGTAGCCCGCGCCGTTGTAGCCGGGGTTGTAGTTTGTGCCGTTATACACGCCGCCATAGCCGTTTGTGCCGTTGACATAGCCGTTCCGGGTCGTGGAGACGTTGGAATAGCCGTCGTAATACGGCTGCGTCGCCGCACACGCGGTCAGAGATGCCGCGAGCATCAGCGCGGCCAGCATCAGAATCAAGCCTTTTTTTCATGAGAAATTCCTCCTTTTTTTGCGAATCATATCGCTGAGGCTAGTTTCTGCAAGCACTGCGCGCGGTATGCTGTGAGTTTTTTACAGAGCAGGAATCGATAAAAATCGAGATAAGCATATTGAAAGTTTGCGTTTATGCTGTATAATAAAAACAGATAAAAATGAGAAGGAGAACGCTCATGAAAAAGCTGTCCATCAAAAAAAGGCGTGCAGTGCATGGCCTGTCTGGAGTGCGTCCGCGCCTGCTCCAACGCATACTATAAGGAATTCCACCCCGATAAGGCCGCTCTGAAGATCGTCCAGCGCGGCGAGAACGTCCGTCCCATGGTCTGTGTCCAGTGCGGCAAGTGCGCCGAGGCCTGTCCCTCCGGGGCAATCACCCAGAACCCCAAGGGTGTCTGGATGATCAGCCGCAAGCTCTGCACCGGCTGCGGAAAATGCGTTGAAGCGTGTCCCTTCGGCCTCATCGTCAAGGACGAGGCTGCCCCGTATTCCAGTAAATGCACCGCCTGCGGCATCTGCGTCAAGGCATGTCCCATGGAACTGCTGGAGATTGTTGAAAAATAAACCCAAAGCGGCGGATTTGCGAATCTGCCGCTTTCGTTTATCATAAAGATAGCTAGCTGCAGATTTGCGGGCTGGTCAAGCCTCCGGCGGCACTATCTTTTCTGCCTTGCCGGAAAAGACAGGGGAGAAGCGGTAAAAACGCCCTGCGTTTAGAATTTGCAGAGTAGTACGAATTCGCCGAAGATTTCCATAAAAACAGTGCGTCCTGCCGGGGCGATGCGACGCCCGCGGGCTAGCTTTGAGGCGCAACCGCGCGTAGCACGGTTCTTAGTGCCGAAGATGGACATCGCTCCCTGCGAAGCTTATACGCACAGCGTCAAAAAATTTTGAACGCTATCAAATTTCGCGGGAAAAGCCCGGAGGGAAATCAAACTCCCTCCGGGCTTGTTTTCCCGATTTTTTGTGCTGGTTCGTATCAGGAAAATTGCCTTATATTATGTAAATTCATTCGCCTTCGGCCGAACTGTCCTGGCCCTCCGGCTTCTTCTCTTTTTCTACCCAGACCATGCCGACCAGAAGCAGAAAGATTCCTGCGGCGCGCAACAGGCTGAATGTTCCGTAAAATACATAGTCAAGTGTCAGAGACATGCCTAGATTGCCTGCCAGCATCAGAATTGACGACACAAGCGTGTTCGAGCGCAGCGTCCCGACAATCTGCAAAAGCTGTGCCAGCAGTCCGCAAATACTCCCGAGATACACCCACCACGGGACGCAGACGATATGGCCCCATGCCAGTTCGTTCCCATTTTTCAGTACAAGCATCAGCAGCAGAGACAAGACGGTTGCCTCTACATAGTTGATCAGCGCGCCGTTGGCCGTGCCGAACAGCTTTCCGGCCCGGACGTTCGTCATGCGGTTGATGGAGTTGAAAAAGCCGTTCAGCAGGGCAGTCAGATAATAGATCATGGTGCAGCCCTCCCTCAGTTTAAAACTACAAGAATCACGCCCAGCAGCACGAGCGCATAGCCCGGCAGCTGCCGCCTGCGGATCCGCGTGACCGGCATGCCGAACAGACCGAACCGGTCGATCAGCGCCGAGGAGACGAGCTGCCCCGCCGTGGAGAGCGCCATAAACGCGCTCGCGCCGACATGCAGCGTACACCAGCTGGACGACGCGACGATGGCAATACCCATCACGCCGACGAGATACACATACCACGGCGCTGCAAGATACCGGCCAGATTTACAGCAGAACAACCCCTTATGGAACTGAGCGTATCTTACCACGGAACCGTCGTTTTTCTGCTGGCCTTGCAGGCTGAATGCACACAGATATTTGCATCAAAAAACCGCCGTGGCGACAACAAGGAACTATCTGGATTTTGTCTGTACGCAGCTTGCACGACTATAAGCGGATGCGGCGAATATCAGTCCGAATGCGCCGGCCTGCGACAATACAGGGGCGCTTGCTGCTGTCCGATATCCGGGCGCGAAGCCGCAGAAAATTCTGGACGTGGAAAACCGCGCGCTGACCGCGCAGGTCCTGGAGATTCTGGAGCGCGTCACGCCCGTTTCCAAACGCCGCGTACAGAAGACCTACGGCGCGCTTTGATGGAAATCCATAATCTGTATACTTTGGACGCGCGGGTGATTGCAATTTCTTCGCAAATGTGTTAAAATCAATTCCATTCCAAGCTGGAGCATGGTTTATGATGAAAAAAACAAAGCTTATCCGCAGCTGCGTCATGGCACTTTTTGTGCTTGTGGCGCTGCTGCTGGTCTATCTTGTGGTGAGGCAGACGATGCCGGATATCATTCCGCTGCTGCGCAGCGGCGATGAGCAGGCGCTGGAAGCGTACCTGAGCCGCGACATGTCGTTCACCGGCATTTTGTACATGGCACTTTTGCAGATGGTGCAGGTCTGGTCGATCGTCATTTCCGGCGTGATCGTCAATGTGGCCGCCGGCGTCGTCTATGGCGTCTGGCGCGCATTTGCAATCTGCCTGATTTCCTCTTCGCTTGCACATGGAATCAGCTTTACACTTTACCAGCGGCTGGGGAAGTATCTCGATAAATTCCTGCCGGACAACGGCTCGGACAAGCTCGATATCGTCGCAAAGGCAGAACATCCGGCCTATATGGTCGTGACGCTCTGCTTCCTGCCGCTCATCCCGAACGGCTTTTTATCTCCATCGCTGCCAGCCGCTCCCGGCTGAAGCCATGGGAGTTTACGCTTGCCATGTTTTTTTGGCAGCGCATTCAGCACGTTTGTCTACTGCTGGCTGGGCAGCAATCTTGTCCATGGAGACTGGCTCGGCTCCGCAGCGCTGGTCGTGCTGATGCTGAGCATTGCATTTTGCTGTGGAAATACCAGAAGCAGGTGCTGCATCTGGTCGGACAGTTCGTGGAAAAAAGGAAGTACAGAAATGGAACCAAAACCGCTGATCTTTTTCGGAAAGCCGCCGCGTCTGATCTTGACGCTATAACGGCAATCTATGATAAGATCCACGCACAGGAGGACGCGGGCCGCGTGACTATTGGCTGGGTCACGGGCGTGTACCCCACGCGATTTGACGCAGAACAGGCGGCTGCCCGGAATGAGTTGTACGTCTGCGAGACGGAAGGCCGCGTCGCGGCGTCCGGGATCCTCAACCAGAGACAGGTGAATGTCTACGCGGATGGACATTGGGCCTATCCAGCGGAGGACAGCACCGTGTTCGTCCTGCACACGCTGACCGTCGATCCCGAACTATCCGGTCGGGGCATCGGCCGTGCGTTCGTGCAATTCTATGAGGATACTGCAAGAGAACGGGGCTGCGCGGTACTGCGAATGGACACCAACGCAAAAAACGCCGCTGCGGCGTTTATATGCACATCTCGGCTATCGAGAAGCGGATATCGTGCCGTGCGCGTTCAACAGCATCCCGAATGTCCGGCTCGTGCTGCTCGAAAAGAAACTATAAAATTTTAATATGGAGGGCTGCGGAAATGGCAAGACCTGCATGGACAGCACAATGCACAGACAGGAAGCTGGTAGGAGAACTGTTACCGGTCCGGCGGCGGGAGAGCCACAAGGGCGATTACGGCAGAGTCCTTCTGCTCTGCGGCTCCGAGGGGTTGACCGGCGCGGCGCGGCTTGCAGCAAAGGCGGCGCTCCGCGCGGGAAGCGGTCTTGTATATCTCGGCGTGCCAGAAAAAATCTACCCGATTATTGCTGCGGGTGCGGGAAGCGAGATTGTCTTCCCGCTTCCGTGCGACGAGGCAGGACGGCTCTGCATGGCCTCGCTGCCTGCAATCACGGAAAGGCTTTCCGAAATGGACGCTGTGCTGCTCGGCCCCGGCCTTGGCCGCTCAGAAGAACTGAAACGGCTAGTGCAGGCGCTTCTTTCCATCTGCTGTGTGCCGCTCGTTCTGGATGCGGACGGCATAAACGCGGTCGCAGCGCATATAGATGTGTTGCGCGGATGTGCCTGTCCGGTCGTGCTTACGCCGCATGACGGCGAGTTTTTGCGGCTGGGCGGCGACCCCAAAGCAGCCGACCGGACGCAGGAGGCGATGCGCCTCGCGGACCGGACGCATGCCGTCCTTCTGCTCAAGGGCAGCCGGACAGTCATCACCGATGGCCTGAATATTTATGTAAACCATACAGGGAACCCAGGCCTTGCGACCGGGGGCAGCGGCGATGTTCTGGCCGGGATGATCGTGTCGCTTCTAGGCCAGCATATCATGCCACTGGAGGCAGCTGCCGCAGCTGCATGGCTACACGGCGCTGCTGCTGATCTCGCGGCAGAGAAACTGGGGGAGTATGGCATGGTGCCGGAGGATCTGCTGTTGCGCACTCCGCGACTTCTGCCATAAGGGTGATATTTGTTGCGAAAAAAACTGGCACTTCTTCTCTGCGCATTTCCCATACTGCTGTCTGCCTGCTCGGCTAAAAGCCCTGCCCAGCCGCCGCTGACGTTCCGCACGGCACTTTTGCAGGCAGGCGGCTGCACGTTCACTGCTGCCATCACAGCGGATTACGGCGAAACTGCTGCATCGTTCACGCTGGACTGTGCATTCTCGCCCGAAACAGGTGCTTCCGTGACCGTGACGGAACCGGAGTCGATCGCGGGCATTCAGGCGCAGGTCAAGAATACTGCGGCGTCCGTTTCCTATGACGGGATGCAGCTTGGCCTTGGCTCGCTGGCAAATGGAAATCTTGCGCCGCTGGCAGCGCCCTATGTGCTGGGGCAGTGCTGGGCAGGGGAGTACATTGACTCGACCGGAACGGAGGACGGTCTTCTGCGGACGACCTACCGGATGGGCTACGAGGAAAAGGAACTTGTCGTTGACACATGGTTTTCGCAGGAGCCGCTTACACCTGTCCGCGCGGAGATCAGCTTTGAAGGGCGGATGGTCCTGCGCACAGATATTTCTGCATTTTCAATGCGCCAGCCGACGCAATTAACAGAGGAATAGATATGAAGACACTCAAAAGAACATGGGCGGACATCTCGCTCGACAATCTGGAATATAACTACCGCTCGATTCGGGCACATCTGCCGTCCGGCACGCGCTTTCTCGGCGTGATGAAGGCCGATGCCTACGGCCACGGGGCCGTGCCGGTCAGCCGGGCGCTGGCCGATCTCGGCGCAGAAGTATCTGGCCGTGTCCAATCTGGAGGAGGCCGTGCAGATCCGGCGCGGCGAGGTGCGCCTGCCAATCCTGATACTTGGCTACACGCCTGCGGGAGTTTGCGGCGAATATGATCTTCCTTGATATTACGCAGGAGGTGCATTCGCTTGCTTACGCGCAGGAACTGAACGAAGCGCTGGCGGGGACGAATTATATTCTGAATGTCCATCTCAAGCTTGATACCGGCATGACGCGCATCGGCTTCTTTGCCTATAACAACGACCGAACGCTGGACGAACTGAAGCAGGTCGCGGCGCTGACGCATCTGCACATTGAGGGCGTTTTCATGCACTTCTGCGTCGCCGACAGCCGGGCAGAGGAAGACGTTTCGTTTACAAGACTGCAATACAAGCGCTTCATGGACATGCTCAGCGCCATGGAGGGGGGCCGGAATCAAGCCGGAGATCCGCCACTGCTGCAACTCCGGCGCGACGATCCTGTACCCGGAGTTTGCGCTCGATATGGTGCGCCCCGGCATCATCACCTACGGCAACGCGCCGTCGGAGGAGTTGGAGGGCGCGATCAGCCTGCGGCCCATGATGTCGCTGCATTCCATGGTCGCGCAGGTGCGCACTGTCCCTGCCGGGACGGATATCAGCTACGGCAGGCTCTACAGAACCGCGCGCGCGATACCCGCGTCGCCGTCCTGCCCATCGGCTATGCCGACGGCCTGAGCCGCCTGCTGACCGGAAAGGCAAGCTTCTATCTGCGCGGGAAACTGGTTCCCGTTATCGGACGGATCTGCATGGACATGTGCATGCTGGACGTCTCGGAAGTTCCGGATGCGAAGCCCGGCGATATCGTCACCATCTTCGGCTACGACGGCGACGGAACGCTTGTGCCGTGCGAACGCCTTGCGGCTGCGCAGGGGACGATCAATTATGAACTTCTTTGCCAGATCAGCAAGCGCATCCCGCGCATCTGTCACCGTGGCGCAGAGACATCGCAGATACTTCAATATATCGTCTGAAAATCCGCCATTTTTCGCCGCTTTCTGCATAGTATGAAGTGGAAGCATCCGAATGTGAAAAGAAAGCGAGGGTTCCTTGTTTATTTTTGCCCTCTGCGTGGGAGAATAGAAACAGCGGCGCGAAACGCGCGCGTACTTTTTCCGCGGAGTGTGAAGCAAATGGATACGAACGTGAAACGCGGCGACATTTTTTACGCCGACCTGAGCCCGGTCGTGGGCAGCGAACAGGGCGGGTGCCGGCCTGTGCTCATCGTGCAGAACGACACCGGCAATAAGCATTCGCCGACGGTTATTGCCGCTGCCATCACCAGCCAGACCGGCAAAGCGCGCCTGCCGACGCACATTTCGCTGAGCGGACACGACGTGGGCCTCACGAAGGATTCCGTCATTCTGCTCGAGCAGATCCGAACTATCGACAAGCGCCGCCTGCGCGAGCATACCGGCCACGCGGACCGCAGTGTCATGGAGCAGGTCGATTCGGCTTTAGCCGTCAGTTTCGGTCTTCAGGGCAGCTGAGCCGCCGCATGGAATATGGAAAGCACCTCCTGCATATCGTTTGCAGGAGGTGTTTTTATGCTTTCATATCCAATCACCGGCGTCCGCGAGGGGACGCTTCAGGCCGAGCGGGACGGCCTGTATTGGAACGTCAGCGCCGTATGCAGCAAGGACTGGGACTTTCCCATCCGCCTGATCGCCGAAGCGGACGGCGTCCGCACGGTGCTGGGTGTCCCGCAGCCGGGGCCAGACGGCCTTCGGCTGCAAACAAGGCTTTCCAATCGAAGCTGCCCGTTTTCCGGGCAGACGCGCATCCTGACCGACCAGACACCGGAGCCTGAGCCAGAGCCAGAACCCGCATCAGCGGAACCGGAACTGCTCCCGTTCGAGCCGGAAAAGCCCTTTTTGAGCGTATTCCGGAGTTTTCCGTCATGAACGTGGTAGAGCAGGACGGAAAAGCCATACTGGAAAGTTCTTGGCTGACCCGCTGCGTCCGTGGGCAGCGTGGATTCGCATTGGACTTTTGCCCTTCGCCGCTGCCTGCTGCAGCCCCTCAGGTGCTTCGCGCCAGCTCCCCTTTCAGGGGAGCCTTTGGTGCGGGCGCTCCCATCAGACTTCTCCGGAAGGGGAGGTTTTTTTATTTGCGTATCAAATTGCCTAAAACTGCAATGAATATACGCGCATAGATGTATATAACAACAAAAGAAATGAATATT
>VOFC01002033.1_pt1 | contig 21987 bp, 25 predicted proteins | sample 5384161 | NCBI WGS metagenome assembly VOFC01 (sample SAMN12384722, study PRJNA508395) | human gut metagenome | isolation source: healthy gut B | host: Homo sapiens | reverse complement strand
CTTGCGATCGGTACGGTCGTAGACGACGCCATCATCGTAGTGGAGGCTGTCCAGGCGCGTTTCGACGTGGGATACAAGTCCTCGTACATGGCCACCATCGACGCCATGTCGGGTATCACGTCGGCCATCATCACCTCGACGCTGGTCTTCATGGCCGTGTTCATCCCCGTCGCCATGATGGGCGGAACGTCGGGTGTATTCTACACGCAGTTCGGTATCACGATGGCCGTGGCCGTGGGTATCTCGGCGCTGAACGCCCTGACGCTCTCGCCGGCCCTCTGCGCCCTGATCCTGAAACCCTACCTCGACGAAAACGGCGAGATGCGCGACAACTTCGCCGCCCGCTTCCGCAAGGCATTCAACTCGGCATTCAGCACCCTGGTCAACAAGTACAAGCACGGTGTGATGCTCTTCATCAAGCGCAAGTGGCTGATGTGGGCAACGCTCGGCCTGGCCTTCGTCGCGCTGGTCATCCTGATGAACACCACCAAGACGGGTCTGGTGCCCGACGAGGACCAGGGAACGATCATGGTCAACGTCACCACGGCTCCGGGTACTTCGCTCGCCGAAACGCACGTCGTCATGGAGCAGGTTGCGGACCGCATCCAGGCCATCCCCCAGATCAGGGACTTCATGCAGGTGGCAGGTTACGGCATGATCGCCGGCCAGGGCTCGTCCTACGGTATGTGTATCATCAAGCTTAAGGACTGGGAAGAGCGACCGGACAAGGCGGATGCGGTGAACGCCGTAATCGGCCAGATATACGGACGCACGGCCGACATCAAGGACGCACAGATTTTCGCCGTGGCACCGCCGATGATCTCGGGTTACGGAACCTCGACCGGCTTCTCCATGCACCTGCAGGACAAGTCGGACGGCAGCCTGACGGACTTCTACAACATCTACCTGCAGTTCATCGGGGCGCTGAACCAGCGCCCGGAGATCGAACGCGCCTACTCGACCTTCAACATCAACTTCCCGCAGTACATCGTGGACATCGACGCGGCAAAGGCCAAACGGGCCGGCATCTCGCCCAACGCGATCCTTTCGACGCTTTCGGGTTACTACGGCGGGCAGTACGTCTCGAACGTCAACCGGTTCTCGAAGATGTACTACGTGACGATCCAGTCCGACCCGAAATACCGTCTCGACACCGAATCGCTCAACAACGTCTTCGTACGCTCCAACAACGGCGAGATGGCTCCCCTGGGACAGTTTGTGAATCTGGAAAGGGTTTACAGCTCCGAGGTGCTGAACCGCTTCAACATGTACAGTTCGATCGCCGTGAACGGCACGGCGGCCGCCGGGTATTCGTCGGGTGACGCCATCAAGGCCATCCAGGAAACGGCCGCCCAGGTACTGCCGAAGGGTTACGGATACGAGTTCGACGGTATCACCCGCGAGGAGGCGCAGACGGGCAGCAACACGCTGATCATCTTCGGCATCTGTCTGCTGTTCATCTACCTCATCCTGAGCGCCCTCTACGAGAGCTACCTGATTCCGTTCGCCGTGATTCTGGCCGTTCCGTGCGGTCTGATGGGTTCGTTCCTCTTCGCCAAGATCATGGGACTCGAGAACAACATCTACCTCCAGACGGGTATCATCATGCTGATCGGCCTGTTCTCGAAGACGGCCATCCTCATCACGGAGTACGCCGCCGACCGACGCCGCGCCGGCATGAGCCTGACACAGGCCGCCGTATCGGCTGCCAAGGCCCGTCTGCGTCCGGTGCTGATGACCGTCCTCACCTGCGTATTCGGTATGATCCCGCTGGTATTGTCGCACGGCGTAGGTGCCAACGGTAACTCGACGCTGGGTTCGGGCGTCGTGGGCGGTATGATCGTCGGAACGCTGGCGCTGCTGTTCCTCGTGCCGACGCTGTTCATCGCCTTCCAGACCCTGCAGGAGAAAGTCAAGCCCATAGAGTTCGATCCCGATCCGCAATGGGCCGTACGCGCCGAACTGGAAGAGGTTAAAAACGAGAAAGAGGAGGAATAACAAGATGAAAAAGCTTATTATCATACTGGCCGCAGCGGCCATGACCGGCTGCGGCATCTACAAGCCCTACACCCGTCCCGAGGTGAAAACCGACGGGTTGTACGGCACGGCCGAGACCGCCGACACGACGACGATCGGCAACCTGGGCTGGGAAGAGATGTTCACCGACCCCTACCTGCGGACGCTCATCCGCCAGGGGCTGGAGAACAATACCGACCTGCAGTCGGCGCAGTGGCGGGTAAAGGAGGCCGAGGCGACGCTTAAGTCGGCACGTCTGGCCTACCTGCCGTCGTTCAACTTCGCACCGCAGGGCAACCTGAGCAGTTTCGACTGGGCCACGCCGGGCAAAAACGTACAGTATCCCGGTCACGGCAAGCTGGCAGATCGACATCTTCAACGGCCTGACCAACGCCAAACGCAAGTCCAAGGCGCTCTACCTCCAGAGCAAGGAGTACGAACAGGCAGTGAAAACGCAGTTGATCTCGGGCATCGCAAATCTCTATTACACGTTGCTGATGCTCGACGGGCAATACGAGGTTACCGAGCAAACCGCCGGGAAATGGCGCGAGAGTGTCCGCACGATGCGCGCGCTGAAAGAGGCCGGCATGGCCAACGAGGCTGCCGTAGCGCAGTACGAAGGCAACTGCCTCGCCATCGAGGCTTCGCTGCACGACTTGGAATACCAGATCCGCCAGGCCGAGAACAGCCTTTGTTCGATGCTGGCCGAAGGCCCGCACCCCATCGAGCGCGGCCGCCTCGAAAGCCAGCAGTTGCCCGACGACCTGACTGTCGGCATACCGGTGCAGATGCTTTCGAACCGCCCCGACATCCGCAGCGCCGAATACTCGCTGATGCAGTCCTATTATGCCACCAGCGAGGCACGCTCGGCCCTCTATCCTTCGATCACGCTGAGCGGGACGTTGGGAGGGACGAACAACAGCGGGGCCCGGATCGTCGACCCCGGAAAATTCCTCTGGTCGGCCGCCGCATCGCTCCTGCAACCCATCTTCAATGCCAACGCCAACCGCGCCCGCGTGAAAATCGCCAAGGCACAGCAGGAAGAAACCAAGCTGGCATTCCAGCAGGCCCTGCTCAACGCGGGCGCCGAGGTCAACAACGCCCTCACGCAGTGCCAGTCGGCCCGCGCGAAAACCGGCCTGCGGACACAACAGATCGAGGCGTTGGAACGCGCCGTGGAGAGCACGGAACTGCTCATGCAACACGGCAGCACGACCTACCTCGAAGTACTGACCGCCCAGCAGTCGCTGCTTTCTGCTCAGCTGAACCAGATTGCGGATCGTTTTGACGAAATCCAGGGTATCGTGAACCTCTACCAGGCTCTGGGTGGCGGACGCGACATCGCAGCGGAGGCGAAATAATGAAACGGGGAGCTACCAAGGAAGAGATCATCCGCACGACGCAGGATCTGATCGCCCGGAACGGCATCCGTGCCGTCCGGGTGGATGAGATCGCGCAGACGCTGGGGATCTCGAAACGCACCCTCTATGAAATGTTCGCTGACAAGGAAGACCTGGTGAGCGCCTGCCTCGATTTCATGTGCCACCAACAGCAGGAGCGCATCACGGCTTACAGGAAACGCCGCAGCAGGAGTTCGCTGCAACGGGCTTTCAAACTGGTATACGAATACATCGAACACCTGTATACGGTCGAAAGCAGCTTTCTGTCGCAGATCGACGGCCCGGCGGAAGGGTATCACGGGCTGAATTTACACGAGGCGTTCGGTCCGGCGGCCTTCATCGTCAAATGCCGCGTCGACGGGCTGCGCGACCTGGGATGCTGCCCCTCGCCGTTCGACTCCTACCTGATGCTCCTCGGGCTGGAGACCCTCTCGCTGCGCGTGCGCCAGGAAGTCGAATCGACCCGCCGGCTGGCCGAATACTGCCGCAACCATCCCAAAGGTGGAGCGTGTCAGCTTCGTAGGCTTCGACGCACCCGAGCTACGCAAACGCGAAGATATTTCCGGTTCGGTTCGTCGGCAGTCTTCACCATCGAACTCAAGGGCACGCTCGACAGCACCGTGCGTTTCGTCGAATCGCTCAACCTGGCGGCACACATGGTCATGATCGGCGACTCGGTCACGGTCGTTACGCACCCGGCATCGACCACGCACAAACAGCTCGACGATGCGGACCTTGCGGCGGCAGGCATCACCCCCACGCTGCTGCGCATCTCGCTGGGACTGGAGAACGCCGAAGATCTCATCGCGGACTTCGAGCAGGCCTTCGCACAAATCGGATAATGGAACCCAGCATTTACATAGCTCCCGGACCGTTCGTACTCGAAACGGGCCATACGCTGCCCGAGCTGCGGATCGCCTACCACACCTACGGCAAGCCCAATGCGGCGTACGACAACGTCGTGTGGGTATGCCATGCCCTGACTGCCAACTGGCACGCCATTTCGTCGTCTGCGCCAACATCCTCGGGTCGCACTACGGCACCACCGGGCCGCTGCACGTCAACCCGGAAACCGGACGCCCCTATTACAAGGATTTCCCGCCGTTCACGATCCGCGACATCGTGCGTGCACACCGGCTGTTGGCCGGCGCGCTCGGCATCGGGCGCATCGACACGCTCGTAGGAAGTTCCGTCGGCGGATTTCAGGCGGTCGAGTGGGCGGTCTTGGAGCCCGAGCGCATCGGCAAGCTGATCCTGATCGCCACGGCCGCCAAGCGTCGCCCTGGGACATCGCCATCGACGAGACGCAGCGCATGGCCATCGAAGCCGACACGACGTTCGGGGAGCCGCGAGACGACGCCGGGATGGCCGGGCTGGCTGCCGCACGCGCCCTGGGGCTGCTCACGTACCGGGGTTCGCTGGGATACAACCTCACGCAGCAGGACAGGGAGGAACTCCCGCAGTACACCGCGCATCGACCTACCAGCAGTATCAAGGAGAAACTCTGCCGGCGCTACAATGCCTACTCCTATTACGCGATCCTCAACGCTTTCGACACCCACGACACGGCTACCAGCGCGGAGGCGTGGCAGCCGGCGCTCGCAACGAATCACGGCCGAATGTCTGGTCGTCGGCATTTCGACCGATATCATTTTCACCCCGGCCGAGATGCGCGAACTGCACGGCATGATCGCCGGAAGCACGTACCATCAGATAGACTCCCCGTTCGGGCACGACGGGTTCCTGGTCGAGCACGAACAACTGAACCGAATCCTCTACCCTTTCATGCATCAATAAACAAGCCCATGAATAAGATCAAAATCGGCCTTTTCGGCTTCGGCGTAGTCGGACAAGGAATCTACCAGGTAGTCAGAAATCGAAGAACGCCCACGCCGAGATCGTGAAAATCTGCGTCCGCGACCCCGAAAAGCCGCGTAAGGTCGAAGTCGACAAATCCCTCTTCACGACGTCGGCCGACGAGATACTCGACAACAGGGACATCAACCTGATCGTGGAGGTGATCGACGATGCGGCGGCCTCCTACAAAATCGTCAAGCGGCCCTGCTGCGCGGCATCCCGGTCGTGTCGGGCAGCAAGACGATGCTCGCGCACACACCTTCCGGAGCTGATCGAGATTCAGAAAACCCACAACGTGGCACTGCTGTACGATGCTTCGTCGTGCGGCTCGATCCCCGTCATCCGCAACCTCGAGGAGTATTACGACAACGACCTGCTGTTCGAAGTGAAGGCATCCTGAACGGCTCGTCCAACTACATCCTCTCGCGGGTGTTCGACCACGCCGAGCGTTACGCCGGCGCACTGGCGCAGGCCCAGGCGCTCGGCTTCGCCGAGAGCGATCCTTCGTTCGACATCGAAGGCTACGATTCGCTCTTCAAGCTTAGTCATCATTACCGTACATGCGCTGGGAGTGTACGTCGCCCCGGACCGGATTTTCACCTACGGTATCTCGACTATCCACGACTCGGACATCCGGTATGCCCGCGAGAAAAACGTGAAGATCAAGCTCGTGGCGCAGGTCGTCAAGGTGAGCGAGGAGCACTTCACGATGTTCGTCATGCCCGAGTTCGTCACCCCCGGCAAGTACATCTACAGCGTCGATGACGAATACAACGGCGTAGTGATCCGGGGCGAATGCTACGACCGCCAGTTCATGTTCGGCAAGGGGGCGCCGGCAGCCTGCCTACCGCCTCGTCGATCCTGAGCGACATCATGGCCCGCCTGCACGACTACCGCTAGCCAAAAAAGACCGGCTCCGGGGAAAGGACGTGTTCCTGGCCAACATCCCGATTTTCTTCCTGAACCGCGACAACTGACACGACGCGGGCACTGGGCTCCTGCGGGGTGGGACACGCATTCGCTGCGCCACCAAAAGGTCATCACGCAATGGCCTGTGCTCACCGCAGCCCCGAGGAAAACCGCACGGCGGCCTGCCTCAGGAGGGTAAAACCCGCAGTAAAAAGACGATCCCCGGCTCATCCGAGACCGGGGATCGTTCCGTTGCCGCATCCTCGGCTACGGCTATATATCCTTCACGCAGCGCAGCGAAACACCGTTTCCGGCCGGAAACGGAGCAAGCCCGGCTACGATACCGCCAGACGAATAAGGCATGGCTTGATAATTCCGCACCGTTTGAGGTACAGCTCATCAGGTACCCCTTCTTTTCCGTAATCATACAGACCTCCAGTATCCGACACCAACATCCCGGCGCTACGGAGCAGGGAGGCATCGTATTCGGGGCTGGCGATCATCTGCTCGATCTCGGCGCCCGTGGGGACATGCCAGCCCGGCGGACAAATCCCCTGCACCGGGGTGCCGGATGCAGCCGTCGCACCGCCCAGGGCCGTTGTGAAGCTGTAAAGCAACCCCCGTTCCGCGACATATTCGGCGTCGTTCGATCCCGCCGTACCGCGGCAAGGGTACCAGATACCGGTTCCGATCTGGGCACCGTCAGGCAGATAACGCAGGTTCCGGGTCATCCAAACCCGTCCGCCGATCGTCGCGGTGGGGTAGTCCACACCCCCGTAGGAAAGCGTCCCGGGATCACCACCCTCGCCGCCGCCTTCGCCACCGCCGCCATCGCCGCCGCCATCGAGCGAACCGCCGTCGCCCCAGTCGACGACTTCGCCGCTCAGTTCCACGTCGATGTCGATATTGGTCACAACGACCGACATGTCGTAGCGTTTCCCGCTTTCGAGCTGTGCCGAAGAGAGGGTTTTACTGCGGCTCTTTCCGTCACCGGTCGCTACCGTAACCGTCAGGGTGGCCTGCTGCGGCACAAGGATGGCACGGTAGGCGGCATCGGCCGTCACTTCGAACGCCTCGACGTCGGCAGCAGCAGCCCCGCCCTTGGCCGCGGCGGAGGGCACCGTGTAATCGACGACAGCCGTCGGGACGAGCCCGCCGACCGTAACCCCCGTCAACCGAGGCGTCGGAATTATTGGTAAGGACGATCGTCAGCTGCGACATCACATGGTAAAAGAGCATCCCGACAGGTGCCGAAGATGGGGTAACCTCTTTTTTCACCGCGACCAGCAGGTCGGACGATGCACCTCCCGACGTCTGGTCTGTAGCAACGGAAAACTCCGCGGGCATTCCCTGTTCGGAGTAAGGATGGTAGGCCGTGAGCGTCGATTTTTCATTCGAATCGTTATACCACAGCAAATCCGCGGCCGTAAAGGCCGTACCGTCGTAGGTCATCAGGACGTTCTGCGCATAGGTTTCCGAACCTTTGGCAATGCTCAGCCCGATGCGGTCGCCGGTATCGAAATGCAATCCCGTAACACGGGTCTGGATCGTCGGCGCGATTTTCACACAAGGCGTACCTGTGTCGGACTTTGGAGCAGCCTGCCGCAAGGAAAGCAGCGGCGGCCAAAGCCGTCAGAAGTGTTGTTTTCATCTCGCGATAATCGTAATAGGGTGTGACTTTTCAGCACAAATTTAAACCTTTTTACGTCATTCACAACACTTTCGAACAGTTTTTACAATCAATTCCGGTAATAGGATTCGTCGAGTCCGAGCGTAAAGCTGCCCCGGCGCAGGAGTGTGACAACAGCCACGGCCAGCACCAGTGCCGCATTGAAAAAGAAGGGGAAGCGGTCGCTGTGCGTCCCGGAAAACATGACGGAAGAGGTCTATCGATAAAGGGCAGACCATCACGGCCAGGTAATTCACCGACATGACGAACGAAAGGGCCAGCGTAGCGGAACGCGGCGGGGCGATGGTCGCCGCCTTGTCGTAAATGACGGCTGCATGATCCCATAGCCCAGCCCGGTGCAAAGCGCCCGAAGGCCAGCATCGCCTTGCCGTGGAAAACCCCCGACACACAGCAGCCCCACACAGACCAGCACGAGCGCCACGAGGTTGACGTTCCGCTTCAAAGAACGGATAATCTTGTCGATGAACAGCCCCGGCAGCATGATCGCAAGGAAAAACAGCGAGATCAGCACCCCGGAAAACGAGTTGTCTATCTTGTAGTCGTCGATCAGGAACGAGGCATAGAATGTCACGACCAGCACGGCGTAGGTGACGAAGAAATAGAACGCCATCAGCCCGGCGAGCTTACGGCGGTCGATCATCTTGTGCCGCAGCTGGATGCTCTGTTCCGGCTCGGGAAAGGAGCGCTGCCGCTTGAGCAGGAACGACAGCGCGAGCGAAATACCCGGCAGGGTATAGACCAGAAAGGGCAGATGCCAGTCCACATTGGCCAGGTAGCCCGTCACGACGGTCGCCAGCACGAGCGTCAGGTTGTTGATCGACGAGCTGTACCCCCAGCTGCCGGACACGGTAATCGCCCGTAAAGTAGTCGACCACGAGCCCCGTGGAGAGGGGGATGACCATGCCGGCGCCGATGCCGAGGATGCAGCTGATGACGATCAGCCACGCCATGCTCCGGGCGAAGAGGCAGGCCACGCCGCTCAGGAAGAAGACCGACAGTCCGACGGCGAGGATCTTGAGCTTGTCCTTGCCGACGGAGAGCTTGCCGGCAAGCAGGACGAAGGGGATGATCAGCAGCGAGGGCAGCGACGTGAGCATCTGTATTTCAAGGTCGGTGGCCTTCGGGAAGATTTTATTCAGGTCGCCGAGGATCGGCGAGATCGCCAGCCCCGGCAGAGAGGCGATTGCCGACACCGACCATATCGCCAGCAGCACCCCGAGCGTAATCGTACCTTTGCCTGTCTTGATTTTCATTGCCAGTGGATTTACACGCCCACACAGCAAGTGTTATACCAAAGCAAGGGCGGGCCGGCATGTTGCCGGCCCGCCCTGTCGTATCGGATGTACCTACCTGCCCTGCTGCTTCACACAACGCACCTGAAGGCCGTTGGCGCGGGCATAGGGCACCGAATTTTCGATGCCGGCCGAGGTGTCGAGTTTCTCGAACCAGAAATGGAGTGCCGCAGCCTGCGTGCGGGACACGGCGGTCGTCCAGTAAAGGCCTTCCCAGGGTTGCGCCTCCATGGCGTCGGAACGCACCTTGGGCAGCGGATTGTAGATATTCAGGATCTTGCCGTTGTCGTAGCGGCGGCGTCCGGCACCGATGAAAAACGATTCGGCGTTTCCGTCGGTCAGCGTCCAGCCGTATTTCGCCTCGTCGCCCACGGCCGGGGTTCCGACGATCGCCAGGTTGTCGAACGCGCCCGAGGGAGCCACGCGCCAGCCGTAGGGGCAGGGGTCGTTAACGCTCTTGTCGGCCACATTGTCGTCCGCCGACCACAACTGGTCGGAACGGCCGCTCCAAAGCCAGTCGTTGTCCGTGTCTGCCACACCCGTAATAAAGACGAGCGGGTTCCGGATGGCATATTCCATCGTTCCGGTCTCGGCGCTCGACTCGGACATTTTCAGGTAGACGCGGCTGCCGCTTCCGCTGTACATCGAGGCACCCGAGCCCTCCGAACCCTGATAAGTATTCGGCCCGATGAACGGGTCTTTGCGGCCCCACTGGTAATATAACCCGTAGGAAGCGAGTATCTTGTCCGTCGTCGAATTGTCGTTAGCCAGGGCTCCAAGGTTGCGGGTCATCATCGTATAGCCGTTGAAATCGACCGTACCGCCCTCCGCATCGGGGTCGTAATCAGTCGCCCAGATATGCCAGCTCCAGATAAGTTCGCCGTCAGCATCATAAGCCCCGATCACGGCGTTGCCCTCCTTGATCTTGTCCCCGTCGTCGCTGTCGGCAGCCACGTAGAACGACGCCTTGCCGTCCTCGAAGTCGGCATACTGCACGAATCCCGATGCGGTCTGCCATACGACGTCCACATAGGAAGTAGCCAGCTGGGAACCGTCGCCCTTGCGCGTGGCGTCGATCAGGTAGTTCGTTTCGGGTTCCGTGACGATGTAACTGTTGGCCACCTCGGCGCTGATGTCCTTCGTCGTCACGATACCGGCGAAGAGCGTCGCCGAAACGAGCGTCCCGCCGGGGGTGTAACCCGTAAAGGAGAACGAGCCGGTCTTGACGGCATCCCCGCTCTCGATGTCCTCGGACGAAGGAGCCTTGACGGAGATCATCGCGCCTGCCAGGTCAACGACCGCCTCGTCCCAACCGGTGGGTTTGCTCGTCGCGGACAGTGTCTTGATGTTCTGTGCCGTGAAACCGACCGTAGCCGACCCTCCGGCCTGCGCAAAGAACACCGCCGGGGAATCGAGCGTGATCTTGCCCGAATCCTTATCCTTGCTGCATGCCACGACGAAAACCGCCGCAGTCACGACCACAGCCATCAGCCTTACGAATCCTTTCATATTACTCAAATTTACCGAATTTCAATTTAAAAAATCTTTGCAAAGATACCAAAAAGCGGGATAAATCCTATAAAGGCATCCCAAATAATTCATTTGGGAATAATTATTGTCGCCTACTCCCAAACGAAATATAAACTCAAATAGTATGTCCAAATTGAAAATTGAAACGGGAAGTTCGCCCGCCGGGGAGCGTTTCAGCATCACGGTGACCGAAGAGGGCCCTTACCTGGTCTACGGAAGGCCGCCGCTGGCCGAACAGTTCATCATGCCCAACGAGTCCAACGACAGCTGGTATTTCCAGGAGGGCAGGCACTTCTCGACCGAAGCGGAACCCACGGCGCTATGCCGCTGCGGAGCCTCCCGCCGCAAGCCCTACTGCGACGGTTCGCACGAGAAGGCAGACTGGGATCCCCGCCTCACGGCACGTCCGGACGCCCTGCTCGACGATGCCGAGGTGATCGACGGGGGCACGCTTCAGATGACGGACAACGAAAAATACTGCGTCTTCGCACGCTTCTGCCACCCGCATGGCGATGCGTGGACACTGACCGAGACATCCGACGATCCCGAAGCTGGTAGAAGAAGTCCTCGTATCCGCAGTCGAAGCTCAGGGCCAGTTCGCCGTTTTTCAGGCTGTCGACCTGTTCGATGACCGATGGGCATTCCAGCGTTCGGGACGCTCATCGCGCTCGCCCAACTGGTTCTTCATGTGCCACGAATCGGGGAAGGGGCGAATATCCACCCTCCGGAGGTCGATCCGGCAGCCTCCGAAGCGATCCTTGTGGTGCAGGGCCACCCACAGGGCGCCGTGTCCGCCCATGCTCAGGCCCGTGACGGCACGTCCTCACGGGCCGGAATGGTCGGGTAGCGGGCATCGACCCAGGCGGGGAGTTCACTCGACACGAAGGTCTCGAACTGCGACGTGGGATCGAGCGGGCTGTCCCAATACCAGCTGTTCTCGCCGTCGGGGCAGACGAAGATCACGCCGAGACTGCTCGGCCAGCGGCCCGCAGGTCGCGGATCCGCTAGCCAGGCCAGTTCGTCGCCGCCATGCCGTGGAGCAGATAGACTGTCGGGAAGCGGTCGCCCTCCGTATGATCGGGCGTTACCACCACGGTTCCGGCCGGGCGATCGTCTCGCGCATCGACGTGTCGGCCATGATGTTTTTCATCCTGTAGTAGTCCATGATGCCGAGATTTCCGTTGCGGAAGGCCTCGGCCATGGCCAGCGGCACCTCGGCTTCGGCAAGAATCACCTTGGCCCGGGCATCCTGCGCCTTGGCCTTGTTTTCCTGCTCGAGTGCGACGGCCATCGCGCGGCGTTCCTCGGCCTTGGCCTGGGCGATGTTCTTGTCGGCGTTGGCCTGATCCATTTGCAGCGTGGCACCGATGTTCTTACCCACGTCGATATCCGCGATGTCGATAGACAGGATTTCGAACGCCGTGCCGGCATCGAGTCCCTTTTCGAGCACGACGCGCGAAATGGAGTCGGGATTTTCGAGCACGATCTTATGCGACGCAGCCGAGCCGATCGACGAGACGATGCCCTCGCCGACACGCGCCAGCACGGTCTCCTCACCGGCACCGCCGACCAGCTGCTTGATATTGGCACGCACCGTGACGCGCGCCTTTGCAATCAGCTGGATGCCGTTTTTGGCTACGGCCGCTACGGGTGGCGTATCGATTACCTTGGGGTTGACGGACGTCTGCACGGCCTCGAAAACGTCGCGGCCCGCCAGGTCGATGGCCGTCGCCATCTTGAAGTCGAGCATGATATTGGCCTTCTGTGCCGAAACCAGGGCATGCACCACGCTGGTGACATTGCCGCCGGCCAGGTAGTGCGCCTCGAGCTCGTTGGGGTTGAGTTCCAGCCCGGCCTTCGTGCTCTCGATCAGGAACTGCCGTAGCAAACCAGCGCCAGGATGGCGCCGATCGACACGCCGGGCAGCAGCACCAATTCCGCCACCAGGAAAAGCAGTCCCAATACGATCAGGAGTACAATATAGAACATCGTCATAAGGAGTTGTTGAACATTGCACTAAAGATAGGCAATAAATTCAATTATTCCGCAATTTCGGCGACTTTTATTTCCAAAGACGGGTCTGCCTGTATTATTGCGGCGGCCACGCGGTCGGCCACGGCCTTGTCGTCGAACATCCCCACCACGAACAACTGCTGTCCCACGCGCGAGAGTTCGCACCCCTCGGCCGCCTCGGTGATAACGGTCTTGACAACGTCGGGCAGTGCCTCCGTACCGGTGATTTCGACCCGGTAGGCAATCTGCTGCGCCTCGGGGTCACGCGAAAGGTTGCGGTAGGCGCCGTCCGTCCACACCACGATTTCGGGGCGGACGAAGCCTTTGGATTTCAACAGTTTTTGCGCGGCCTCGGCCTCCTCCCGGGTTGCGAAGCCCCCGGCATAGTAGCACCATTTCTTATCCTCGCCGACCAGATAGGAGAGCGGATACGCCCCCCGGAACGTGGAGACGGCACGCTTGGTATTGAACGTGCCCAGCAGGATACGGTAGATCGTCCCGTGCTCGTAGACCCTGCACTCGGGGATCGGGTGCTGGTAGCTGTATTTGGGCGTCGCGGAGAACGCGATGCTGTCGTAGTCGAGGAAATAGCGCTGCGCCACGTCGATACGGGGCAGGCGGAAGTCGATGCCATCCAATTGCGCAGCCACGCCGCGCAGCGAGTCGCGGGCGGAAGTGAGCCCCAACAGGCCGGCCACGGCCGTCTCGTAGCCCACGAGGACTTTCTTGCGCAGGAAATAATCGGCCACGGCATCCGAAGCGACCTCGCCGCGCAGTGCCGAGAGTTCGCGGGCAGCCCCGGAAAGCCGCTTCTCCTCACGCGCCAGGATGGCATCCTGCCCCAGTTTGTCCATCAGATAGCCATAGGCATACCCCTTGTTGTCGGCGATATAATTCCACGCCTCGGCGAGCGAATCGGCCAGCACGCGGTTGAAACCCTGCAACGTATTGTAGCGGTCGTAAATCTCGCCCGCCTCGGCCTCGGTCTGCGCCGCGGCATAGGCCTCGGCCAGTTCGCGGATCGTCCCGTAGTTGGCGAAATAGCGGTTCACATAGTCCACGGCGTCCAGCTCCATCCCCTGCGCCCTGCGCAGGGCCGCATAATCGGCCTCGGGCAGCTGCTCGCGGAAATAGGGGTTGAAAACCAGGTTGCGCACCTTGAGCGAGTCGGGGATCGCCCCTGCGGGACTTTCCGCGGCAGGCTCCGCCGGCTGCTGCGCCGCCCCGTTCAGGTTGGCGAGCACCCACTCCTGCTCGATGGTGTTGATACGGTCGATCAGGCGGCCCTTGGCATTGCGGATTTCGAATATCCGGCTTTCGAGCTGCAGAATATCCTGCGAATAGCGCTGCCTGTTCGCGGGGTCTTCGCGCAACTGTTGCCGGGCGCGTTCCACGGCATTGACGATCGAGTCCTCGCGGATCTGCAACTGCGCATCCTGTTCCAGAAGCGACATGTACTCCCGGTTGCCCTCGAGCCCCGCGATACGGGGTTCCACGCGAACCTGCTGCGCACAGAGGTCTCCCCTGCCGCCAGCAGCGCCGCACATAACACTATATAAACCTTACGAAATACCATCTCGGTTACCTCCACCATTTAATGAAAAAGAGTTGTATGAATCCGAATATTTCCAGACGCCCCAACAGCATCAGCAGCGAATTGGAGAGCTTGAACACCCCGGGAAGCGCCGAAAAATTGTCCATCGAGCCGACCTCGCCGAAGCCCGGGCCGACGTTGCCGATCGACGCCACGGCCCCCGAGAAACTGGTCATCAGGTCGACGCCGAATATCGTCCCGAAAACCGTGCCGGCGAGTATCAGCATCAGGTACGCCACGATGAATATCATGACCGAATGAAGCGCCTCCGTTTCCTGGATAACGCCGTCGAGGCGGATGCGGATGATCGCATTGGGATGCTGCTGCTGCCGCAGCCGCGTGCGCATCATCTTCATGGCCAGCACCAGCCGGTTGGTCTTGATACCGCCCGCCGTAGATCCGGCGCAGGCACACACGATCGAGCCGAAAATCAGCAGGATGACCGCGAACGAAGTCCACTGGTTGGAATCGGCCGTCGCAAACCCGGTCGTCGTCACCACCGACACGAACTGGAAAAGCCCGTGGCGGAAAGCCGACGTGAAGGCGGGGTAGATATCCGCGGCATAGAGGCTGACGGCGATCAGCAGCCCGCCCGCGAACAGCATGCCGAGGTACCAGCACGTCACTTCCGAGCGAAAGATGTTGCTGCGCTTGCCCGTCACCGTGGCATAGATCAGCCCGAAATGGACGCCCGCCGTGGCCATCGCGAAGATCAGGATCGTGTCGATCATCGGACTGTTGAAATAGGCGACGCTGGCGTTCTTGGTCGAAAAACCGCTCGTCGCACAGGCCGACATGGCGTGGCACAGCGCATCGAACCAGTTCATGCCCGACATCTTGAGCAGCACGGTCGAAAGCACCGTAAGCCCCACATAGACCACCAGCAGTATCTGGACGATGATCTGCGTGCGGTAGCGGTAATTGTCCTTGGCGAGCGTCGAGAGCTCGACATTCGACAGCGTCAGCTTATTGCGGCCCAGCGAGGGCAGGATCAGCAGCGCGAACATCACCACGCCCATACCGCCGATCCAGGTCGACGACATGCGCCAGAACTGCAAGCCGCGGGGCAGGGCTTCGACATCGTTCAGGATCGTCGATCCGGTGGTCGTAAAGCCCGAAACGCTTTCGAACCAGGCGTTTACCAGGCTGAACTCCCCGCCCCAGATCAGGTAGGGGAATGTCCCGACCACACAGGCCACCAGCCACGAGCCGACCACCACGCAGAAGCCCTCTTTGTTGGTGATCTGCTCCGTACGTTCCACGAAAATCAGCGGGAAAGCCCCCAGCAGGGCCGTGAGCAACGACGACAGGAGCAGCGGGTAGAACGCCGAGTCCATGCCGCTGACGTAGGAGATTCCCGCCGACAGGAGCATGAAGAGCGCGATGAAGAGCATCACGACTCCGACATATCGCAATACCACGTCTACTCGCATCGCATCAGGCTTTCGGTTGCTTGGAAATGGTGATCAGCGTCTCGATCTTCTCTTTGAGCTCCAGCATTTCGTCCTTGCAGTCGGCCTTGACGACGAACGGCACGCGGAACGAAAGGTAATCGCCCAGCCCCTTGTTCATGCGCAGGATGGGGTTGACACAGTAGACGGACATGAAATAATAGAGCATCAGCACGATGGCGATCATCACCGCCAGTGAGATCAGCACGGGCGTCACGGCCCGGTAGGCGTTCTTCTTCATCTGCTCGGCACGCGGCGCCAGCGAACTCTGCGTCGAAGTCATATAGTTCTTGATGGCCGACGTGAGGCGCCCGTAGAGCGCCACGTACTCGTCGTTATACCATTTGACCCCCACGGAATCGGGTAAAACGGGCCCCGGCACCTCCGGCGCAGCGGTTCCGAAGGCCAGATAGTTGTCGGTCAGCAGGCGCAGCTCGGTCGTGGCGAAGGCCAGCGAGTCGAGGAACGACTTGTCGAGGGCCTCGTTCTGGGCCACGAGCAGCGTATTCTCCAGCCGCTCGAGGCTCCGGCGGCAAAGGCTGTCGCACGAGCGGTCGCCGAATACCGAAAGGCGGATCAGCGCCACGTTCTGTTCGTGCGCAGCGTCGAGCATCTCCTTGGCCAGCTCGATATTGCGCTTGTTGGCCTTGAGAATCTCGCCCGTATCCCGGCTCAGGTGGCCCAATTCGAGAAGCGAGACCATACCCGAGAAAAAACAGCAGGCAGACGATGCTCAGAAAACCCACCGTCACCCGTTTGCGCAAACCCGTCATACTCCTTATGAATTTTGTAGTGGCAAATATAATGATTTAATCCCGAATTTCACCCATCAGGTCGTGAGATTCGTCCATAGCCCCCAGCCTGACGCGGCAAACGGTGTTGACGCGGGCCTTGTCGTAGGGAGCCTTCACCCGGCGGTAGTTGCCCGTAAAGCCGAACATCATGCCTCCCGCGCCGCGTGCTTTCGAACAACACGGAATCCTCCGCTCCCCACGGCACGGGCGCAGAATGCCGCCGTGCAGCTTCGCGCACAGCGCCTCCAGCTGGGCCGCGCGGCGCGTCGCCACCGAAGCCTGCACCTTGCCGGGCATCTCCACGGCCGGCGTGCCGGGACGTTCCGAGAAGGGGAAGATATGCAGAAAAGCCGGTTCGAGTCCCGCCAGAAAATCGTACGTCGTGCGGAAATCGGCCTCCGTCTCGCCCGGGAACCCGACGATCACGTCGATGCCGATGAAGGCATCGGGCATCAGCGCGCGTACGGCGGCGATCCGTTCGGCGAAGCGCGCCGTGGTATAACGGCGGCGCATCAGCCCCAGGATCCGGTCCGACCCACTCTGGAGCGGAATGTGGAAATGGTGCATGAATTTAGGCGACGTGGCGCAAAATGCGATGATCTCGTCCGTCAAAAGGTTCGGTTCGATGGAGGAGATGCGGTAACGCTCGATCCCGTCCACGCCGTCCAGCGCCCGCAGCAGGTCGATGAACCGCTCGCCCGTCGTCCGGCCGAAATCGCCCCGTGTTGACGCCCGTCAGGACGATCTCCTTCTGTCCGGCCGCCGCGATCGCACGGGCCTCTTCGACCAGATCGGCGACCGGCTGGTTCCGGCTCGAACCGCGAGCATAGTGGATCGTGCAGTAGGAGCACTTGTAGTCGCAGCCGTCCTGCACTTTGAGGAAGAAGCGCGTGCGGTCGCCGCTCGAAAAGGCCGCGAAGAACGATGTGAGCGAATCGGCATCGCAGCTGTAAACCTGCGCACGGCCTTTGCCCGAGAGTTCGAGCACACGTTTATATAAATCACCCTTGTCGTTGTTACCCAAGACGATATCCACACCTTCGATTGCCGCGATCTCCTGCGGTTTGAGCTGTGCATAACACCCCGTTACGGCGATGATCGCATCGGGTTGCGGCGATGAAGCTTGCGGATCAGGTTGCGGCATTTCTTGTCGGCGTGCTCGTAACGGAGCAGCTGTTGATGACACAGATATCGGCCTCGGCCGTGGGGCGACGCGCACGAAGCCGCCCCGTTCGAACTCGCGGGCGAGCGTCGAGGACTCCGAAAAATTAAGCTTGCAGCCCAAGGTATGGAAACTGACTCTGCGAGGTTGCATGTTTTCACGTTTTTACGGGGCGAAAATACGAAATCTGCGCGAAAGGAGCCCGCTTTTCCGATAAAAAAAGCTAAATTTGCGCGCACATATAAGGAATACATGGATTTTTCAGCGACCTGATCCAATACGGCTACCTTTCGAACGCGCTGGCGGCGTGTGTCCTTTCGGGCATAACGTGCGGCGTCGTAGGCACCTACGTCGTATGCCGGAGGATGGTCTTCCTCGCGGGCGGCATCACGCACGCCTCCTTCGGCGGGCTGGGCATCGCGTTTTGCCTCGGCGCCAACCCGATAGGCGGAGCGATGGTCTTCGCCGTACTTTCGGCGCTGGGCATCGAGTGGGCCGGGAGCCGCGGGCGCATCCGCGAGGATTCGGCCATCGGCATCATCTGGTCGGTGGGCATGGCCGTCGGCGCCCTCTTCATGAGCCTCCGCCCGGGCTACACCTCGGGGGATCTCGCAGCCTACCTCTTCGGCAGCATCGTCACCGTGACAGACGGCGACGTCGTGGCGCTGACCATCCTGACCCTGTCCATCATGGCCGGAGCTCTGCTATGGCTGCGGCCCGTGATGTACGTGGCTTTCGACCGCGATTTCGCCCGCAGCCGCGGCATCCCTACGCGCGTGATCTCCTACGCCATGGCGGCGCTGGTCGCCGTGACGATCGTCCTCTCGATCCGCATCATGGGCATCGTGCTGCTCATCTCGCTGCTCACCATGCCCGTCGCCATCGTCAACGCCCTCTCCAAATCCTACCGCACCATCGCGCTCGGCGCCCCGCTGGTCGCCGTGGCCGGCAATGTGGCCGGACTGGTCGCAAGCTACAATTTCGAAGTTCCGCCCGGAGCAGCCATAATATTTACACTCACTCTTACGCTTATTGTAGTAAAACTATTACCTTTGCGTCAGAAAAAAGCCGGTGCCGCCGCATGAAAACCATCCACAAACTCGTTCTGAAGTCCTACCTCGGACCCATGGTGCTCACGTTCTTCATCGTCATGTTCGTGCTGATGATGAACTTCGTGTGGCGCTACATCGACGAGCTGGTGGGCAAGGGACTGAGCGCCGGAATCATCATCGAGCTGATGACCTACTTCATGGCCAACATGATCCCGATGGGGCTGCCGCTGGCGATGCTGCTGGCGGCGATCATGACCATGGGCAACCTGGGCGAGAACTACGAGCTGCTGGCGATGAAATCGGCCGGCATGTCGCTCGTCCGCATCACCAAGCCGCTCATCATCCTGGTGAGCGTGATCGCCGTGGGCAGTTTCTTCATCGGCAACAACCTCGTGCCGTATGCCAACAAAAAGGTGTACAGCATCATCTACGACATCCGCCAGCAGAAGCAGAGCCTCGAATTCCAGGACGGCCTGTTCTTCAACGGCATCGACAACATGTCGATCCGCGTGAGCCGGCAGGAACCCGAAACGCACCTGCTGCGCGACGTGCTGATCTACGACAACCGCATCGCCGACGGCAACATGAACACCATCGTGGCCGACTCGGGCTACATCCGCCTGTCGGACGACAAGAAATACCTGCTGGTGACGCTCTTCCACGGCGAGACCTACGAACAGACCCGCAACAGCCAGTGGTTCACCCAGAGCAGGCTGCGCCACCACATCTTCGACAAGCAGGATCAGACGATCCCCATGGAAGGCTTCGCCATGCAGCGCAGCGACGCCAACCAATTTTCGAACAGCCAGACCAAGAACATCAACGAGCTGCAGCAGGATATCGACTCGCTGGAAATCCTGGTGAACAACGCCACGACCCGTTCGTACGAACCGCTGCTCAAGGAACAGATATTCTCACGCGACAACACCGTGCTGCCGCAGCCCGACAGCCTGCGCAAAGACAAGAGCGGCTTCGGCAGCCTCGAAGCGATGGACTCCCTCTCGGCACTCAAACTCCGCGACAAGGCGCGGATATGGAACCAGGCGCGGACGCTGGCCAAAAGCTCGCGCAACATGTTCTCGTTCGACGAGTCGGCCGCCAAGGAGGCGCTCAACCAGCTGTACCGCAGCAAGGTCGAGTGGCACAAGAAAATATCGCTCCCCGTGTCGATCCTGATCTTCTTCCTGATCGGAGCCCCGCTGGGCGCCATCATCCGCCAGCGGCGGTCTGGGACTGCCCGTCGTCGTCTCGGTCATCTTCTTCGTCATCTACTACATCATCAGCATCACGGGCGAGAAGCTGGCCAAGGAGGGCAGCTGGGATGCCGTCTACGGCATCTGGCTCTCGACCTTCATCCTCACGCCGATCGCCGTATACCTGACCTACAAGGCCACCAACGATTCGGCGTTGCTCGACACGGACTGGTATGCCGGAAGACTCAAGGCATTGAACGAGCGCATGCGACCTGCGATCAACAAATTGAAAAACGCGATAAAACTCAAACGAAATGGCAAAAAGCACGATTCTGAATAGTGTAGAAGAGGTTATTGAAGATTTCCGCAACGGCAGGATCGTGATCGTCGTCGACGACGAGGACCGCGAAAACGAGGGCGACTTCATCGTCGCCGCGGAGAAAATCACGCCCGAAATCGTGAACTTCATGCTCAAGGAGGGCGACGCGGCGTGCTCTGCGCCCCGCTGTCGGAGGAGCGGTGCGCCGAACTGGGGCTCAACATGATGGAGGAGAACAACACCTCGCTGCTGGGCACGCCCTTCACCGTGACGGTCGACCTGCTGGGCCACGGCTGCACCACGGGCGTCTCGATCCACGACCGCGCCGCCACGATACGCGCCCTGGCCGACCCCTCGACCCGGGCCACCGACCTCGGCCGCCCGGGGCACATCAACCCGCTGCGTGCCCGCCAAAAGGTGTGCTGCGCCGTCCGGGACACACCGAGGCTGCGATAGATCTGGCCCGTCTGGCCGGATTGCAGCCCGCCGGAGCGCTGATGGAGATCATGAACGAGGACGGCACGATGGCACGCATGCCGCAACTGCTCGAGATCGCCCGGAAGTTCGGCCTCAAGATCATTTCGATCGCATCGCTCATCGAATACCGGCTGCGCGAAGAATCCATCGTCGAGAAGGGCGAGACCGTCGACCTGCCGACCGCATGGGGCGACTTCCGCATCACGCCGTTCCGGCAGAAGAGCAACGGACTGGAGCACATGGCGCTCACCAAAGGCGAGTGGACGGAAGACGAACCGGTGCTGACACGCGTGCATTCGTCGTGCGCCACGGGCGACATCCTCGGATCGAAGCGCTGCGACTGCGGCGACCAGCTCCACAAGGCCATGGAGATGATCGACAAGGAGGGCAAAGGTGTGCTCATCTACATGCAGCAGGAGGGGCGCGGAATCGGACTCTGCAACAAGATCCACGCTTACAAACTGCAGGACGAGGGGCTCGATACGGTCGAAGCCAACCTGCGGCTGGGATTCCGCGTCGACGAACGCGATTACGGCGTCGGGGCCAGCATCATCCGCGAGCTGGGCATCAACCACATGCGCCTGATGACCAACAACCCGCTCAAACGCGCCGGGCTGGAGGGCTACGGGCTGAAGATCGACCAGATCGTGCCTATCGTCATCGCCCCCAATGAGCACAACCTGCGCTACCTGAAGACCAAGGAGCAGCGTATGCACCACACGCTGGGGCTGGACAAGCAATAAACCCGTGCGATGAAACAGGCCGCGCCCGGAGGCGGGATGCAGGCCGGAAAAACGTCAGACAACGATGAACCCGAAAAGAACTGCGTATCGTCTTCATGGGCACGCCCGAATTCGCCGTGCCGTCGCTGCGGGCGCTGGTCGGGGGCGGCTATAACGTCGTGGGCGTGGTGACTACGCCCGACAAACCCGCCGGCCGCGGGCAGAAACTCCACCGGAGCGACGTGAAACTGGCCGCACTCGAACTGGGGCTGCCGGTATTGCAGCCCGAGAAACTCAAGGCCCCGGAATTCGTCGCGGCGATGCAGGCACTGCGGCCCGACCTGGGGATCGTCATCGCATTCCGGATGCTGCCCGAGGTAATCTGGGCCATGCCGCGGCTGGGGACGTTCAACCTCCACGCCTCGCTGCTGCCGCAATACCGCGGTGCGGCGCCGATCAACTGGGCGGTCATCAACGGGGAGACGGAAACGGGCGTCACGACCTTCCTGCTGAACC